>PVMS01080517.1_pt1 | contig 18738 bp, 16 predicted proteins | sample 1853461 | NCBI WGS metagenome assembly PVMS01 (sample SAMN08582032, study PRJNA380276) | Marine sediment metagenome, whole genome shotgun sequencing project. | isolation source: ocean sediment barecode stripped | collected 2017 | reverse complement strand
GTTCGGAAGCGGTCAGCCGCGTCATGGTGTGGACCCTACTCCGGGTTCCCCGTCACGCGGCGGCTCATGATTCACTCGATCAGCCCTGGTCGACCGAGATGAAGCTCAGCAGCCCACCTTGACCCGGTCCTCCTCGTATCGCCACGTAGACAACCTCCTCTTCCGGAAGCGACCAAGAAACAGGTCGGCACGAATGGCATCAATGCATCCAACCACCCCGATCACCCACTCAGGAGCGAGAATACCCGCTCGATCCACCGTCCGAGATCGGCACTTCGGCGCTCGCGGTCTTCTCCGACCGGAGCCGAGCCGATTGCCGGATCCGGGACTGTCGAGCGACAAGGATGGGGGCACTGCTGGAGGTTGTTATGCGCTACTGACCGGACGCGGTGGCCATGGGGGTGCCAGACAACGGGAGACCTTACGCCGAGTGCATGTTCGCCGGTGTCCTGAACGAAGGCTCGTTTCGATCGGGTCCGGCCTCAGTAGCCATTTCGGGAAGGTACGTGCCCTGCCACAGCTTCGGGGTCAGGTCGTTGCCGTCGAGTTGGTTGCTTGGCCCCGTCGGGACGTCCGTGCGTTCGTTGATCACCGCCTTCTGCGCACGGTCGCTGATACGTGTACATGTGATCCCGACGCGGTAATCACCGATTCACGAGAATTCCCCGCCCACCTCCAAAAGGGACGTGTACGCTTCTAAGACGGCTCCTATCGTCGACATCCGTCAGCCAACAGACAGTGTGAATCCCTGTTCGGTGAGACGTGGTGAGGTGACGAAGGTGGTCGAGTGAGGGGTTTCGATGTCTGATCGAGGTGTCATCGCCGGGCCGAGCGTCGCCAGCGGCGCCGTGCTGTACGCGTCTGGAACGACTACATCCGGTTCCGACCTGGTCGAAGATCGCAGCCCCGATGGATGAGCATCGCAGCCTCGATGGTTCCGGCAACAACATCGCCAACCCGACCTGGGGGGTCGGTCCATCGCTCTATACGCGGCTCGACTACGGCGCCGCCTACCCGGCCGGGAATGCGTATGCCGACGGCATCGGGGCTCCGGCTCGCCCGTCGGGCACCAACGTGCGGGTGATCAGCAACCTTCTCTCCAAACAGTCCGAGGTGATCCCGGAGCCGTTGGGGCTCAACGACATGGCCGCTTGGTGGTTGTTCCACGTCCACCTCGACATTGCCATCGGTGGTCAGGGCGAGGTCAGCGTCCCTATCGCCGTGCCGTTCGGCGACGACCCGTTCGGTCTGGCGGGCGCAGGAACGGAGGAGATCGCGTTCCGACGCAGCCTCTCGACCGTCGAACTCGGCGGTTCGACCCCGACGCGGGAGATCTTCACCTTCCCGACTGCGTACCTCGACGCCGATCCCATCTACCAGCGTGACGTTGGCGGCAACCTCGCCGTTCGTGCCGGGTCGGGCGGCCTCATGGAGTTGCAGTCGGCAGCAAACGGCGAAGACGTCGTTCCCAGCGTTGCCCACATCCAGTCCATCAAGCCCGGGTCGCTGCCGGACCTGCCGCCACCCTTTGCCACCACTTTCGCCCCGTTCGCGGGTGGGGTGGCTATTCAGACCGTGCTGGTGCGAGAGCACAATCGCATCGCCGATGCGCTTGATGCGCTGGAACGGGGCCGCAAGAAGGCGGTCGGCCTTCCGGAGGACCCCGAGCCTGATCCGGAGGCCTACGACGAAGCGGTGTTCCAGCTCACCCGCAAGATCCTCGAGGCAGAGGTCCAGGCGATCACCTACGACGAGGTGTTGCCCGCCATTGGGGTGAACATTCCACCGTACAAAGGCTACGACCCCGATCTCTTCCCTGCGACCAGCCTCGAGTTCGCGGGAGGGCCGCTCCGCCTCGAAACCATGCTGCACCGATTCGCGCAGCGCCTCGACAAGGACGGCGCCTCGATCCCCGCCGGACCGGTCGATTCCACCGCAATCCTTCAACCCGGCGGGACCTACGCCGAGTATCTCCAAGAGGGCATGGACCCCATTCTCCGCGGAATGCTGGTTACGCCGGCACAACAGCATGGCCTCGCCCTCGACGAGGGGCTACGCAGTGTCGACCCGGAACAGTTCTTCGGTGTCGCCGGCGACCTCAACGACCTGATGGCCACCCACATCAACCGGGGCCGCGATCGGGGCCTACCGGCCTACGACAAGATCCGATCTGCTCTGGGACTGGCGCCGGTCACCAGCTTCACCGACATCACCAGCGACACTCAACTCCAAGCCGACCTGGCCTCGGTATACCCGTCCGTGACCGACATCGATCCCATCGTCGGGATGCTGGCCGAAGACCGCGTCGCGGGTTCGCTCTTCGGACCGACCGCGTTGGCTCTGTACGAGGTCCAGTTCACCACCATCCGCGATGCCGACCGCTTCTGGTACCAACACGCCATGGAGCACAGCCCCGCGCTGCGCAACGCGATGCGCTGGGTCGGTCTCGAGATCGACAACGGTTCCGGCTCCTGGGTCCTGACCCGCACCCTCGCTGGTCTGATCCTCGACACCACCTCGCTCGGAGGTCCCGGCGACATCTTCCACCTCAACGAGAACAGCAACGCACTGTACGTGCAGTAGGACACAGCGCCTGTCCTGCCAGCCACGGTCGTCGCCGCTCAGATCATCAGATAGGGCGCATTGACACTCACCTTGCCCACCCACCCGGGATCGGCACCTCCAGGGCGGTTCGGTTGGGCGCGAAGCTCCACCCGTTGTCCGGTCTCGTGTTGAGTTGGCACGCCGTCTCTACCCGAAGTGCTTCGGTGCTCAGCAAGCGAGTGATCCTGACTGATTCCATCCTGTGCCGAGCACCTCGTTTCGATCTCGGGCGCGGTGGGGGCGCGGCGGGGCGCGATAGGACGCGAATCAACGCGAAATGATGGGTTGCGTTGCCAGGTCAGTGCCGGGCTGGAATCCCTTGCAGCACAAGGGAAACCGCCGGGATTGGCTGCCCTGCCAGGGATCTTCCGTGAAAGGGGTACAACCCCCGAACCGCCCTCTCAAGGCGGTAGCGCCGGTTCAAATCCGGTCGGGGCTACAAGCCAGGAACCCTTGCATGTCAAGGGTTCCTGCGCGTCAGGGGCACCAGGACAGCGAACCGGGCTTCATGCTTGGGCCACGCCTGGATCAACCGAAAACGGTGTTGCCGATGTAGCTCGTGTTCCCGTGCCTCCCAGCATTGCGCCGGGAATCACGGGGGGTCTCTCATCGCCCTGTGCTGTTGTCAGCTGTGCGTGCCGGTGAGCCAGTCGAGGGAGCGCACGATCTCGGGTTGACGTCGGTGCCAGTAGGTCTCGATCTCGGTGCGGTCGACGGGTAGTCCTGGATCATCGGCGACGTCGTCGAGAAAGCCGAGTGCACGCACGATGTGGAGGACCGTCGCTTCGGGTGTCGCGGGCCGGTAGCGCTCGATCACGATCGCCAGGCCCTCCTCGACGTGGTGGCCGGCGTCGCGTTCGAGAACGAGTAGGTCGAAATAGTCGCGCAGTTCACCGCGGTCACCGATGACCTCGAGCTTGGTGGCGAGGAGGTCACGGAGCCCGGCGACGGGTATGCCGCCGATCTCGACGCTCGGTTCCACGGAGTGTTGGTCGCGGGCGTCGAGAAACTGGATGCGGGTTTCGCCGAGGTAGCCATTGAGGGTGCCATCGGCGACCTGGGTCGGAGCGAACCGGTCGATCCGGTTCAAGTCGAGAACTAGTTCCTCAGGGTCGAAAGGCTCTGCAACGAAGAAGTCGAGGTCGCGGCTGACTCGATGTCCGAGGTGGGCGGCGATGCCGGTGCCTCCCACGAGGTAGGCCCCGGCGGGGAGGGTCCCGACCAGCGCCTGCCACACCTCTCGGGTTGGTGGTGGAAGGACCGCCTTCAAATGAGCGGGTAGATCGGCTGGCACCAGCTACGTCGCCGCTGCCAGATGGCGGGCCAGCGCCGCTCGTCGTGCCGGCACGCCTCTCATTCGCGCCGCTTCCAGGAAGGCCTCGGAGGGCAGCGTCTGGGCCGCCCATGCGTGAGCTTGGGCGTCGTCACTCGCCAGGATCCTCCCGGCGATGTAGGAGGCATCCCACTCCACATCGAGAGTGTGAACATCGGCGTTCCAGAACAGGTGGCGGAGCCAGACGGGCACGCGACGATGCCGGTCTGGTTCGGACAACTCGGGGAGCACGGTATCGGCCAACACCAGCGACAGGCGAGACCAGCGGCGGTTCCGGACGTCGATCTCCCACATGTCGACGTCGGCCGGGGCCCCCAGCACCACCCTGCGTCGTCGTCGCCGCACGAGTGTCAACGCTTCGAGTCGGTGCAGCACCCGGCTCGCCGTCGTGGGGCTGATGCCCGCGGCACGGCCGACGGCACGGGCCGAGCGAAGACCGAGCGGGTGACGGAGCAGCGCTGAAGCCGCCAGCACTTCCTCGCGGTTCAGCCCGGCAACGGAGGGCGTGAAGCCGAGCCGTTGCATGAGAAGGGCCACGTCGGCCTCGGTGAACCGCAGATGCCCACCATCTGTTGTCGCCGGGTGGACCAGTCCACGCGCGACGGCTCGGTGTATCCGAGAGCGAGTGGTGCTCAGCTTCTCGGCCACCAGACCGGTTGTGAGAAGGCTGTCCATATCGCTACATTCTACCACGGAGTCAGGAAGGGGACACGCCTGTGTTGTGGAGCATTGATCGGGGTGGGGGATCGTATCCGCCTCGGACGAGACATTTCGCTTTCCGGCTCGCTCACCAGGAACGAGCGGGCCGCCACCGGTCCAGGTTCACACGATCGTATGGCTTGTCCGGGTCTGAGGTGCGGTCACACGAGGGTTGCTTCCAGTGTGATCTCGACGTTGCCGGCCAAGGCGTTGCTGACGGGACAGCCGTTCTTGGCTTCTTCGGCGAGTTCGGCGAAGGCCTCGGCGGCGATACCCGGGACTCGACCGACCACCGACAGCTCCATCGTCGTGATGCGCATCCCCGCGTCGGTCTTGGCGAACGTCGCCACACCGGATGTATCGAGCTGCGTTGCGACGTGTCCGGCACCGGCAAGGATGTTGCTGAATGCCATCGAGTAGCAGGCTGCATGTGCTGCCGCGATCAGTTCCTCGGGGCTGGTCTTTCCGTTGGCGACCTCGGTGCGGCTCGCCCAGCTGACCGGGAGAGGCCCGGCAGCGCCGGAGTCGAGTGATACGGTCCCTGATCCGTTGAACAGGTCGCCGTTCCATGTCGCGGTCCCTTTGCTCTTCAAGATCTGCTCCTCGGTTTGGGTGCACGATTATCGCGCGCTGCCGCGTTCTGCGAAAGCGTCTTCATCTCATCGAGATATTCAGCGTGAAGCGTAGGGCGGAATCGCCACGTATACCGCCACGGGCCCCAGAACCGAGAGACCTTCGGACGGCTCGGCGTGACCAGGTTTCCGCTCCGGCAACGGTGATGATGAGCGCGGCGGCGACGAGGCCGAGGACCGGTACGTCGAGGGGGACGAGTCGCAGCATCGTGCGGAGTCCGGGGACGGTGATGGCGAGGATCTGGAGTGCGACGCTGGCGACGATGATGATGTTGAGCGTCTTGTTGGGGAGGGACTTGCTCGTGATCCGGCGCGCTGGGTAGACGAAGGCGAGTTGGGCGAGGGATTCGTAGAGGAAGACGGCGGTCTGGGTGGTGCTTCCGGAGAAGGCGAGGGCGGGTAGCGAGAAGAACAGCAGCAGGCCCATCCCGGCTTTGAGGATGCCGGTGGTCAGGATGAAGCGGATACCCGCTCGGGTGAGAAGAGGCGCCGACGGCGGGCGGGGCCGCTGCGCCATCATTCCCGGGTTGCGATCGATGCCGAGGGCCAGGGCCGGTGGCCCGTCGGCGATGATGTTGATCCACAGCAGTTGGACGGCGAGGAGGGGGACGAGGAGGTAGCCGGCGTCGTCCTGGAGGTTGAGTGCGGCGGCGCCGGTGACGCCGATCGCGATCAGCAGCACCAGCGCCACGTTGGTGGAGAACAGGAAGCGGATGAACTTGAGGATGTTGGCGTAGATGCTGCGGCCCTCTTCGACCGCGGCGGTGATGGTGGCGAAGTTGTCGTCGAGGAGGACGAGGTCGGCGACCTCGCGGCTCACGTCGCTTCCCCGCTGTCCCATGGCGACGCCGATGTCTGCCCGTTTCAGTGCCGGGGCGTCGTTGACTCCGTCTCCGGTCATGGCCACGATCTCGCCGTTCGCCTTGAGGGCTTCGACCAATGCGAGTTTGTGTTCGGGCCCGACGCGGGCGAAGACGCCGACATCGCGCACGCTCTGGGCCAACTCTTGGCTGCTCATCGCGTCGAGTTGTTCTCCGGTCACCACCGTGTCGGTGGCGATCCCGACGGCGTTGGCGATCGCTGTGGCGGTGGCCGGGTGGTCGCCGGTGATCATCTGGACGCGGATGCCGGCCCGCTGGGTGGCGTCGATGGCGTCGGCTACCTCAGGCCGGGGAGGGTCCCACAGCGAGACGGTGCCGAGCCATTCGATGTCGGTCTCCGCGTCGCTGGGTGTCCACGCCAAACCGAGCACTCGGTAGCCGTCGGCGGCGGCGGTGTCGACCTTCGCCATCCATTCCGTCCGTTCTTCGGAGGTGAGACGGCTGCGCTCGAGCAGCACCTCGGGTGCGCCTTTGAGATAGGACACCGGCTCGTCGTCTTCGAGCACGGTGACCCGCATGTATTTCCATGCTGAGTCGAACGGCCGCACCGATTGGCGCTGGTAGCGGATGCGGGTGGTGGCAGGATCGACGCCGCGTTCCGCCGCGTAGCCGTAGAGGCCGACTTCGAGCGGATCACCAGAGCCGCCGTCGGGTTCGGCGTCGGCGGCCAGCACCATGGCGAGAAGCGCCCGGTCCTCGTCCGGTGAGTCCACGGCCCGCACCGTCATCGTGTTCTCGGTGAGCGTCCCGGTCTTGTCGGTGGCGATCACCGTGACGGAACCGAGCGTCTCGACCGCGGCGAGCCGTCGAACAACTGCTTTGCGCGACGCCATCCGTTCGGTGCCCAGAGCCAGCGTCAGGGTCAGGACCGCGGGCAGACCCTCCGGCACCGCCGCGACCGCGACTGCGACCGCGAACAGCAGCGCTTCATCGATCCGGTCGATCCCTTCGATCCCGACGCCGGCCACGACCAGCACAACGGCGAGGGCGGCGACCCAGCGGGCGATGCGATGACCGAAGCGTGCCAGCCGGCGCTCGAGCGGTGTGTCTTCGATCTCGACGTCGGCCAGCATGCCGGCGATCCGGCCCATCGCGGACCCAGGCCCGGTCCTGGTCACCACCAGCCAGGCGAGGCCCCGCACCGCCAGGGTCCCCGAGTAGGCCTCCTCTCCCACAGCTCGTTCGATCGGGACCGATTCGCCGGTCAGCATCGACTCGTCCAGCATCAAGCCTTGTTCGCCGGTGAGGGCTCCGTCGGCGGGAACCCGATCTCCCGACTCCACGCGCACCAGGTCCCCGGGTACCAACTCGGCGGCCGGGACGTGCTCCAATCGTCCATCGCGTCGGACCCACACGTAGGGTGCGGCCAGTTCCTTCAGACGCGCCAGCGCGTCCTCAGCCCGGTACTCCTGCCACACACCCATGATGGTGTTGAACGCCAGGATCACCACGATCGCGATCGACTCGATCGGCCATCCGTGCATTCCCTCGATCGTCCACACCACCGCGTCGAAAGCCAACGCGAAGATCAAGATGTAGATGATCGGGTTGTGCAACTGGCCCAGCACCCGCTTCCACCACGGTGTCGCGCGGGCCTCGGGCAGGACGTTGGCGCCGACCTCGACCAGCCGTGCTCCGGCTTCTGTCGAGGTGAGCCCACCGGCGGTCGAGCGCATCAGATCCCCGGCGGACGATTCAGCCGCCACGAGGGGATTCCCCGTACGCACGAGTGGTCATGCCCGCTCCCTACGGGTTTGCCGCGACCGCCGGGGAGGTTTGACCGGAGTGACGAAACCCTCGGGCTTCACCGCCAGCACGGAGCAGCAAACCGAGCGGAGGATGGTCTCGGCGGTGTTGCCCATGATCAGGCCCCTCAACCCGGTCCGGCCCACGGTGCCCATGACGATGAGGCCGATGTCGAGGCGGTCTACCAATCGAGGCAAAACCTCGCCGGGCGCGCCGGGAACCAGGTGAATCGAACGTTCCGATTCGGTGACGTGGCGGTCGGCCAGCACCTCGAGCTGCTCGAGCCGTGTGGCCTCTGTGTCTCGGACCATGACATCGACCATTTCTCCCGGTAGTCCTACGTACGGAGACGAGCGCAGGGTTGCCTCACCCGCAAGGGTCCAGGCGTGTCCCAGGTGAAGTTCTCCTCCCTCACGACGCGTCAGTGACGACGCCAGTTCCATCACCAGATCGTTCAATCCGTCACGAACCGGATCGTCGGGATCCGGGTCGACCAATGCCAGGATTCGGGGGTTGCGGGCCTGAGCCGGGCGCATCACGCACACCGGGACCGGGCACTTGCGGAGGAGATGCATCACCTCGCTGCTCAGTCGCGGCACGACCGGGTTCTCCGCTGCGGGCTCACCCACCATGACCAGGTCGTGGCCATCGCTCAGGACCCGCCGGATCACTTCGAGGAACGGTTCACCTACCGTCACGATCACCTCCGTGTCCGACCCACCCCGGGTGTTGTCGACGAGATGTCGGAGTCGCTCTTCCCGGTCGTGCAGCATCGCGGTCTCGATATCGATCACACGACCTTCCACGTTCATCGTCCGTCTCCACGTAGGCAGCGGCGGAACGACATCCAGCACGGTGAGACGTGCGTCGTTGGCGTCCGCAAGGTCGACGGCGACACGGAGGGTCAACGGCTCCAACTGCCCCGGAGACGCCGCAACCAGGATGTTCTTGAATCTGTCCATCACTTCACCTTTCCTCGATCGACCGGTGTGTTTCCGGCTCTCTGTTGTCGCCACACCTCCGGCGCGATGCCTCCGGACACGGCATGACCGAGGCGCGGCGAATCGGGTGACGAACCAACGAGGAAGACGAAGACTCTCGCCGCGGAGCGGGCGGTATGGGGAGCCATCGCGGCCTCCGGAGACCTCAAGGGAACACTTCACCCTGTCGTGAAGGTCTCTCCCGCCCCGGGGGGGCCCAGCGCGCCGGGCCCGAAGGCCGTATTGACGACTGCGCTGGTTTAGGGGATACTCCCCTTCAGTGCAATATATATCATGAAACAAATGTCGTGTCTAGAGGTTTCCGACCACCCGACCCATCGATGCCTCCACGGCGCACATCGAGTCGAAGAGAAAGGGGACGACGATGACCGATATCGAGCGGCGCCGGTGGACCTTCCTCACCAGCCACGCGCGGGTGCTGATCCTGATCTCGCAGAACCCGGACATCCGGGTACGCGACCTGGCCGACCGGGCGGGCATCACCGAACGCTCCGCACAACGCATCATCGTCGAGCTCGAAGAGGGCGGATACCTGACCCACGAGAAGGTCGGCCGGCGTAACCACTACCTGCTGAGCACCACGGCCACCCTCCGCCATCCCCACGAACGAGCCGTCGAGGTCCGTCTCCTGCTCGACCTGTTCAGGAGCGCCGGCGACGACACCTCGATCGTCGAGCCATAGACGGCGAGATGGCGAAACACAAGGTGAGACTTGTAGTCGAGGTCCATATTCACAAGCAATAGCTTGTGAGAGATCCTTGTATCTACAATCGATGTCTTGTAGCATGTCGTCATGGTGAAGGACAATGTGCAAGCTCGGCGGCGACTCGACACCCGCTTTCGGCGGCTCAGATCGGCTGCCGGCGAGCCGCGCCCGCACAAAGGCTGGATACGAGCAGTCAGAGATGCACTCGGCATGTCCGGTACCGAGCTGGCAGCCCGAATCGGAGTGAGCCAACAGAGGGTTCCTCAGATGGAACGTAGCGAGCTGCAAGACACCATCACGCTGGAGACCTTGCGCCGCGCTGCGAATGCTCTCGACTGTGAACTTGTCTATTTCTTCCAGCCGCGCACGAGCTTGGACGAAGCAGTCAAGGAGCAGGCTCGCAAGAAGGCTGCCCAGCATCTCGCTCCGGTGGCCCATCACAGTCGACTCGAGGATCAGGCGCTCGACGTCGATGACGAAGCGGCACAACTCGACGAGTTCGCAGCCCGCTTCGTTGATCGCAGGGGACTGTGGGCCGAGATCGACGACCTGCCGTGATCGACCCGCTGGTTCCTCCAGGAGACGGTCACACCGACCTGTCCGACGAGGACCGTTTCGGGCTCGTTCCCACGTACATCGCAACCCGCGGCGAACTCAACGACGCGGAGCAGCGCAACATCGCTCGAGCGTTGCTGCGCCGACCGCCTTCGGCTGCCGCACTCCTCGATGACGCGTACCTTCGCCGCCTCCACAGAGCGATGTTCGACGAGGTCTGGGAGTGGGCCGGTCGATACCGCATCCGGGAAACGAACATCGGGATGGCGCCGGAACAGATCTCGTCCGAGATTCGGAATCTGGTGGAGGACACCAAAGCGCGGGTCAAGCACGGCACGTGCGAGTCGGACGAGATCGCCGTTCGATTCCATCACCGCCTGGTCGCCATCCACGCGTTCCCGAACGGCAACGGCCGGCACGGTCGAATCGCCGCCGACTACCTCGTCACGTCGCTCGACGGCGAACCGTTCTCCTGGGGTGCGCGACTCGATGACGACACGGACGAATTGCGCACCGTCTACCTCGACGCGCTCCGACGCGCCGACGATGGCAAGATCGAGGAACTCCTCATCTTCGCGCGAGCCTGACGGCGGGCCATTGATGTCGATCCGCAGCTCCTGGGAGTGGCCCGTTCGCTCCAGGGCTTCGAATCGGCTGCGGGCCTTCGAGCGGTCGCACGGACGCCTCGAGGCCGGAACGTTTCGGGCGCGACTGCGATGGCAGCGACGCCCGAAGGCGTCGCTGCCATCCCCCCCGACCTCAACCGCCGATCGGATGCAGGTTGAATCGTTCCGTGGTGATCTTGAACACCGAGTCGTCGGGGCTGGCGACGGCGGTGAAGCTCCACGAGTAGTGGTAGCGGGAGCCGCTCGCGTCCGTCACCGTCCCATGCCCGCGGTCCCCGAAGGCGTTCGCTCGTTGTCCAGCGTCGAGCGCGTCGTTGTTGGTCACGCGCACCCGAAGATCGCCCGACAGTGCTGCCTCCTCCTCAGAGCCGGCGCAGGGGCCGGCGATCGGGCCCGCGTCGGTGAACGCATGGAGGAATGTCGGCGCGGAGTGCTCGATGTTGTCTATCTCGACGTCGCCCAGGGACACGACCTGGACCCTGCTGGGATCGAGGTTGGTCGGGAACGGTTCACCGGCCATATCTCCAAACCACCGGCAGAAGTCGCTACGGGTGACGTTGATGAACACCCAGTACCCGTTGTCGAAGTCCGGCACGATTCCGAACGAATCCGTCGCTTCCACAACGACGACGCTCGCGGCGGCAGGCGGTGCGGCCGCCACCGGAGCAGCGAGTGTGAACATCAACGCCACGCCACCCATCAAGGTCATTGCCCGTCGCAACATGGTTCCTCTCCCATTCGACTCTCGGCCGACGGCGCGCCGACCTGTTGGGTGTCACCATGGATCCCTGGAGTTAGGTCCGGATAGGGTTCCGGGTTAGGTCGTGAGTTCGGTGGGGGTCGACGGTCTGACGACATGCCTCATCCCGTCAACGAGCTGGGCCCGATCGGCCTCCGTTCCTTCCTGCCATGCTTCGCGGAAGGAGTCGGCGCCGAGCGACTCGCGTAGGGCAGCCAGTTGCTGTTCGAGCTCCTGCGTTCGAGGCTTGGGACGAGCGAAGCCCACGGTCGCGCGGAGCGCCTCGGCGGCGGCGTGCATGACGGTCGCGTTCAGTGCGTCGTTCGTTGCCCAGGCGATCTGGCCTACGGCGTCGAGCAGCAGCGCCAGTGCCCAGGTGTCGTCACTCTCGAGTGCGACGTCCAACGCTTCGGCGGCGGCCGCTCGCGCCGGTGCTATCCGTCGATGACCGAGCTCGGCGCGGGCGAGGAGGGTGTATCCCTCCGCCATGTCGCGCGAGAGCAGCATGCGCCGACCGTTGTCGATCAGTTGTCGCGCCCACTGTTCGGCTTCGTCGAGGTCGGGTAACGCCAGCGCGACTTGCGCCAGTTCGCGAAGGGTGTTCGCCTGTTGTGAGACCCTATCGAGGCGTCGCTGTTCCCCGAGCGCCTCCGTCAGCAGCCGATGCGCCGTGGGGAGATCCCCCCGGTAGTTGGCCAGCATGCCTCTCATCGCCGCAACCTCTGCGATGATCATCGGCTGGCCGAGAGAGGATCCCAGGGATTCGGTCCGATCGACGTACTGGTCGGCGGAATCGAGGTTCCCGACATTCACTTCCAACCAGGAGGTGTTCTTGAGATGCAGCGCCAGCTCCGTAGGCGGCAGATCATGAAGGGCCAGAACGCGGTCCTTGTAGATCTGGGCCGCGGCCCGTGGCTGCGACATTGCGTCCAGGCGTGCCGCCTCCAGGATCGCCGCATAGCCGGAGACGGTAGGGTCGCCGAGATGCGCGGCGACTCTCTCGAGCTCGTCCGCGACCGCGGCCGCCTCGAGCTCTCTCCCCGAGTAGGCGAGCGCGACGCCGTGGGATTGCAGGATCCGCGCTCGCTCCCGAGAGGGAGCCGCTTCGGTGACCTCGAGCACCTGCGGAAACCAATACAGCGTCTCTCCCCTCTTCGCGTGATAGTACCAATGGAGCCTCAGCTTCGTCGCCAGCCGGAGCGCACGGTCACCGTCCCCGGCGCGAACCGTCCATGCCAACGCACTCCGAAAGTTGTCCTGCTCTCGAGTGAGCAGTTCGAGTGCCTCGGAGAACTCCGATGTGTCGAAATCGGGCTCGCGAGGAACGAGCCCCCCGAAGTAGTCGGCGTGGCGTTGCCGCAAGATTGATTCTTCGTGCGAGTTGGACAGGATCGCTTTCGTGAACTCGTGCACCGACTCGAGCATGCCGTACCGCGTCAGCTCCTCCCTCTTCACGGTGACCAGCGAGGCATCCACGAGTCGGCTGATCAGGTCGAGAACAACACCCCGCTCGATGCCATCCCCGCTGCTGACAGCTTCGACGGCCGACAGCGTGAACCCGCCTTCGAACACGGCCAGGCGCGCCAGCAAGGTCTGCTCGGCGTCTTTGAGGAGGTCGTAGCTCCACTCGATCGCGGCTCCCAGCGTGCGATGCCGCTCCGGACGCGACTCGCCTCCTCCCGTCAGCAGCGCGAATCGGTCTTCGAGCCGATCGAGTAAATGGCGCGGCGACAGCACTCTCAATCGAGCGGCGGCCAGTTCGAGCGCGAGCGTATCCCATCGAGCCTGCGGCAAATGGCCACGACATCGTCGACGTTCGAGTCACGGAGGTCGAAGCCCGGCTGTGTCTGGTGGGCCCGTTCGATGAAGAGTCTCACCGCATCGGTCTCGCGGGCAGAGACGACAGAAGTGGTGGCTCCGACATCCGGCAGATCGAGGGGTGGCACCGGCCAGATCTGCTCACCAGCGATCCGCAGCGAATCCCGACTCGTGGCGAGCACTCGCAGCGCGGGGCACCGCTGCAGGAGGGCACCGATCACCCGTGCCGCTTCGTCCACGAGGTGTTCGCAGTTGTCGATGACGAGGAGGGTCGACTTGGCGGACAACTCTTCGACCACCATGTCGAGGAGCGGTCGGCTGGGATGCTCCGGGACACCGAAGACTGCAGCGATCTCACCGATCACATAGCTGGGGTCGGTGAGCGCGGCGAGCTCGATCAGCCAGACGCCGTCTGGATAGTCGTCGGCCACGATTCGGGCGATTTCCACCGCGAGTGCGGTTTTCCCGAATCCACCGAATCCGGTCAGGGTCACCAAGCGGTAACGATCAGCTTCTCCACGGATCTGAGGTCCTCGGCACGACCGACAAAGGAGTCGATCCGGATCGGAAGGTTGTCCCGGTCCGGCGCCTCGAACGCGGGCACCCGAAACGGGAGCTCGTGGAGCAGGATCTGTTCTTCGAGACGGCGCAGCGCAGCGTTGGGCTCCACACCAAGCTCCTCTCCGAGAACTCGGCGGGCCGCCTGATACGCCCTCAGGGCGTCTGCCTGCTGGCCCGATCGATAGAGCGCCACCATCAGCTGACCCCAGAGCCCCTCTCGCATCGGGAATCCCGTCGTGAGGGCTTTGAGCTCGCCGACGATCTCGCGGTGTCGTCCGAGCTCCAGATCAGCGGCGAGCCGGTTCTCGAGACAGACCAGACGCGTCTCCTCGAGTCGGGCGATCTCACCTTGCGCGAACCGGTCGTAGCGGAAATCTACGAACGCTTCCCCGCGCCAGAGGTCGAGCCCCTCCTCCAGGCGTTCCCGGGCCGCCGCGATTCGGCCATCCGTCAAGGCACGCGCTCCCTCGGCGGCGAGCCGTTCGAAGCGTTGGGCATCGATTTCGCCCGAATCGGCGTGCAACACGTAGCCTCCCGCCTCCGTGCCGATCACACCCTTTTCTCCCCGAGTCCGGTTCGGTTGGAGCGAATCCCGTAACTTCGAGACCTGATAGCGCAGGGTTCGGATGCCACCTTCAGGCTGGCGTTTCCCCCACACCTCTTCCAACACCCGGTCGAAGGAGACGACCTGGTTGGCGTTGACCAACAACAGCCCGAGGATCGACCGCTGTTTGGGCGCCGCCAGCTCGATCCACTGATCCCCAACGCGCAGCCGCAACGGCCCGAGAACCTGAAACCTCATGGGCGACTGCTTCAAACCCGGTCCTTCAAGCCCAGGGATCGGTGCCGAGGACCGACGCGCGGACGGCCGGGGCGTCGGGCCGTACCGGTTCGATGTGTCGGTACTTGTCTCCGAGGGAGGGTCGCGGGTCCTCTTCGCCCTTGTTCGCCCACATCGACATCGCCCGCTCGGCCATCGCCGTGATCGTCAACGCCGGGTTCACGCCGAGGTTCGCTCCCACCGCGGCGCCGTCCACCACATGGATGCCCCGGTGGCCGTACATCCGGTGATAGGGATCGACGACGCCGGAATCGGGAGAACCACCGACGGCCGCTCCGCCGAGGACGTGGGCCGATGTCGGCGTGTCGAGGGCGACCTCGTTGATCGTGCTCATCGGCTCGCCGTTCATCACCGCGGCAGCGACCCTCGCCGCTTCGTTGGCGATCGGGATGTACGTCGGCGCCGGCTTCCCCTCGTCCTGTGCCGATGACAGGCGCGTTCGGCCCTTCCCTCTCTCGAGGAAGAGGCGCAAGCTGTTGTCGTAGCTCTGCATCACGAGGAGGATGATGCTTCGTTCCGCCCAGCGGTGCACCGAGAGGCTGCGCACGAACCGCACCGGGTGACGCAGGATGTTGCGCAGGAAGAGGAGCGCTCGCGGTGTCGCGGGGTCGCCGTCGGTGAGGATGGTGGCGAGCAACCCCATGGCGCTGCTCCCCTTCGGATAGCGGACCGGTTCGATGTGAGTTCTCGGCTCGGGGTGGATCGACGACGTGATGGCGACACCCTGTGAGTAGTCGACGTCCGTCGAGCGCGCCGTGGCTCCGAGGATGACCTCAGAGTTGGTGCGCACCTGGCGGCCGAGCCGGGGAGAGACGTCGGGGAGGCGGTCCCGTTCGACGAGTTCGAGCAGGAGTCGCGTGGTGCCCAGAGATCCGGCGGAGAACACCACGTCCTTGGCGACGAAGGTCCCGGCGGAGTCCATCGTCCCAGGCCTTTGCGTATCGACCCGGTAGCGGCCGTCGCTGCGTCGACCCAGGTCGACGACCTGGGTCTCGGGGTGGATCACTGCCCCCGTCTTCTCTGCGAGGTAGAGGTAGTTCTTGTCGAGCGTGTTCTTCGCGTTGAACCGGCATCCGATCATGCAGCCGCCCTTCTCGACGCATCCGGAGCGCGATGGGCCCGCACCACCGAAATAGGGGTCGGGGACCTCGACCCCAGGCTCACCGAGGTAGACGCCGATCCGGGTCGGCCGGAAGGTGTCCTCCACATCGAAGTGCCGCGCGATCTCGCGCATGACATCGTCCGCGGGCGTGTCGGCCCGGGCGTCGACGACACCGAGCATTCGCTCGGCAACGTCGTAGAAGGGAGCCAACTCCCGCTCCCAGTCCGTGACGTTCTCCCACTGTGGGTCCCGGTAGAACGCGTCGTGAGGTCGATAGAGGGTGTTGGCGTAAACCAGCGATCCGCCTCCGACGCCGGCTCCGGAGAGCGCCAGCACGTCGTTCAGCAACGTCATGCGCAGGATCCCGAACAGCTTCAGTCGGGGAGCCCAGAGGAAACGCCTCGCGTCCCAGTTGGTCTTCGGGAAATCCTCGGCGGAGAAGCGCCGCCCCGCTTCGAGGACACCAACGCGGTAACCCTTCTCGGAGAGCCGCAGGGCGGTGACGCTCCCTCCGAATCCGCTGCCGATCACGATGACGTCGTATTCGTGCTCGATGGGCGATCGCCTCCTCGGACGGTGGTGAAATGGCGCGCCTAAATCTCGGCGGCTCCCCACACGGGGATGGCAGCACCGTCGATCACGGACGACCGATGACTCGCGAGGAAGTCGATCACCGACGCGATCTCGGAGGGTTTGGGCCAGTTCACGTAATCGGCGTAGGGGAGCGCAGCCCGGGTCGCCTCGGTGTCGATGACGGAGGGAAGCAACACATTGCACGTCACGTTGGTATCGCTCAGCTCTCTCGCCACGGACTTGCTGAGAGCGATGACTCCCGCCTTCGCGATGTTGTAGGCGGCCTGGCCCGACGGCGTCTCGATCGCGTGACGGCTCCCCACCAGGATGATGCGCCCCCAAGGTTCCCGCTTCAGGTGGGGGATCGTGGCCCGAGTGGCGTTGAAGGCCGAGCGGAGGTTGAGGTCGATCATCCGATCGAAACGGATGTCATCGGTTTCCTCGACGTCACGCCCACCCGTCCAGCCGCCGACCAGCGCGGCGAGCACGTTCACGTGACCGAAGGTGTCGACGGTCTCCTGGACGAACTTCGCGATCTCCTCGGGGTTCGACGCGTCGACTCGTCGGAGGAGAAGATCCGACTCTTGGACGTCGAGGTCGTTCTCGAGACCGGTCGCTTCTTCCGGCATGAGATAGGTGACGGCGAGCTTGAAGTTGCGCTGAATGAGGAGGGGAAGGAGCGATCTTCCGACCGATCCGGTCCCGCCGGTGACGATCGCGACGTTGGCGTCTGGCATGGTCGTGCATGCTAGCGGGCGGCCGAGGCTCATCCCGGCCGCCCTCCAACCCCGCTGTGGCTGGCGGACCCTTCGGGTGTTAGCCTGTGGCTATCGCGATACCGAGGAGATGAACCAGTGGCGGAGATCACCCTTGAGGACATCGGAAAGATCTACCCCGACGGCACGCGAGCGGTCGGTCAGGTGGATCTCGAGATCCACGACAGCGAGTTCCTGGTACTGGTCGGCCCTTCCGGTTGTGGAAAGTCAACGGTGCTGCGGATGATCGCCGGGCTCGAAGAGATCAGCGAGGGGAAGATGTACATCGGGGACCGCCTGGTCAACGACATGGCCCCGAAGGATCGCGATATCGCGATGGTCTTCCAGAACTACGCGCTCTACCCGCACATGTCGGTGTACGACAACATGGCGTTCGGTCTGAAACTGCGCAAGACGCCGAAAGCCGAGATCAAACGTCGGGTCGATGACGCGGCCGAAGCGCTCGAGATCACCGACCTCCTGGACCGCAAGCCCAAGGCGCTCTCGGGTGGCCAGCGGCAGCGGGTGGCGATGGGCCGCGCCATCGTGCGCGAACCGATGGCGTTCCTCATGGACGAGCCGCTCTCGAACCTGGATGCCAAGCTACGCGTCCAGATGCGCACCGAACTGGGCCGCCTCCACGAACGCCTCGAGACCACCACCGTCTACGTCACCCACGACCAGGTGGAGGCGATGACGCTCGGTCACCGGGTCGCGGTGATGCGACCCGTCTCCGCCAAGCGGCCGTACAACATGCAGCAGGTCGATCCACCCACGGAGTTGTTCAACAACCCGAACAACCTGTTCGTCGCCGGGTTCATCGGAAGCCCCACCATGAATGTGGCCTACGGTCACCTCGAGGCCGAAGGCGATGAGGTGTGGTGCAATTTCGCCGGTCAGCGACTGAAGGTGCTTCCGAAGGCTCTCAAGGCCCACCCAGGTGTCGAGAACCACATGAACGAGAAGCTCGTCATCGGCATCAGGCCGGGCGATTTCGAGGACGCGCGCATCGCCGGAGATCATCCCGATCGAACGATGGAAGTCAAGACCAACGTCAACGAGATGCTCGGATCCGAGAGTTACGTCCATTTCACGATCCACGAGCCGCCGGTGATCACCCCTGATATCGAGGAGTTGCTCGCGGATGCGGGAACCGATGCCACCACCCTCGGGGACGAGTCGAGGTTCACCGCCCGGGTGAACCCCGACGTTTCGGTGGATAACTTCTCGACCATCCGCCTCGTGGTCGACACGGGGAAGATGCACTTCTTCTATCCCGAAACGGGCGACAAGATCGGCGCAGAGACCCCTAGCGGCTGACCGCCACGATCCCGACCGGCTCCAGTTCCGGAAGTAGCTCGCGTCCAGACACCGCCTCGTGCATCGTGTGGACGCCGGTCGCAATCACCGTTCCCCGGACGAGCAGGTCGGCGAGCGCCGTCGCCGGAAACGCCGTGGTGCGGGCGAGCGCCGAGAACCGTTCATCGTGCACGTCCTCGATCTCCAGGGTTTGACGGACGCCGTCGGTCTCGCTCCACACTCTGACCAGCACGAGGTCGGGTTCTC
>PVMS01022308.1_pt1 | contig 18740 bp, 12 predicted proteins | sample 1853461 | NCBI WGS metagenome assembly PVMS01 (sample SAMN08582032, study PRJNA380276) | Marine sediment metagenome, whole genome shotgun sequencing project. | isolation source: ocean sediment barecode stripped | collected 2017 | reverse complement strand
TTCAGAAGTCTTTTCGAACAGCATTTCCCGCTGGCTTCGGCCGCGCAAACTGTTCCCGGCGGCCCCACTGTGGCCTGCAGCACACCCGAAGCGGTATTGTGGGACAAGGCGCTGCAGGAAATGAACGATCCTTCGGGGCGGGCCATGCGCAGCGTTCACCAGGATGCCTATTGAGCGAGGTTCGGGGATGAGCGACAGGAAAAGACTATTGGTTCAGAAATTCGGCGGCACCTCGCTGGCTGACCTGAGTGGTTTCGATGCCAGCGTTTCGGTGATTACCCGGTACACGGACGAGAACCGCGTTATCGTAGTACTTTCAGCCGTCAAGGGCGTCACGGATCTCCTGCTGGCAGCCATTGATACCGCAGTGGAAGGCGGCAATGGCGCTGAACACCTGTATGAGGCGCTTGCGAGCGAGCGGGTCATCATTGATGAACTGGCAAAACAGGGCGTGGCAACACCGCTGTCCAGTGATTTTTTGAGTGAGCAGCAATCCACCCTGACCCGTCGTGTAGAAGGTATTCGTCTGCTCGGTCAGTGCCCTGACGAAACCAGGGCAAGAATCCTGGCCAGTGGCGAGGGATTCAGCAGCCGCTTGATGGTGGATCTGCTGCAACACCGGGGATTTCGGGCGCAGTGGTCGGATACCGACGTATTGCCATTGGCCAACGAGGACTGGCTGGATTCACTGGTCGATATCGAGGCCGCCGCCCCGCTGCTGAAGAAACGATTGGAAGACGACACCCAGATCATGGTGTTGCCCGGGTTTTATGGCCGCAACGCAAATGGTGAGATCCAGTTGCTGGGGCGCAATGGAACGGACTATTCAGCCGCCGCCATCGCCGCCGCCGCGGGAGCCGGCTTGTGCCAGATCTGGAAAGATGTGGATGGTTTCTTCACCGCCGACCCGCGCATTGTGAGCAACGCCCGCTGCCTGGACGAAGTCAGCTACGACGAGGCCATGGAGCTTACTTACTTCGGCGCCAAGGTAATCTCCGCCAAGGCCTTGACCCCGCTGGCGGCCAACAACATTCCCTGCGAAGTCCGCAATACCTATGACCCGTCCAAACCGGGTACGCTGGTACACAGCGAGGCCAGGCGGACCCATGTGGTACGCGGCATCTCGCACCTGCATGACGTGGCCTCGATCACGCTGCAGGGTGGCGGCCTGCGGGGCCGCGTGGGTATCGCTCGCCGCGTTATGGAGGCGCTGGCCAGCGAGTCCATCTCGATCCTGTTGATCGTGCAATCTTCGTCGGAGTACAGCATTACCCTGTGTGTACGCCGGGCGGATGAGACAAAAGCCCGCAAGGCGCTTAACGAGGAGTTCCATTTTGAGCGGCTGCATGGCCTGATCGAGGAAATTGCGGTGCAAACCGACCGTGCAGTGGTTTCGCTGGTCGGTGAGGGCATGAAGCACTACCGGGGCATTGCCGCACGTTTTCTGACCGCCATTTCCTCGGCCGGGGTCAACGTGGAGGTGATTGCACAGGGCTCCACGGAGTGCGCCATTGCCGTGGTGGTCAAAGGTGAAGACGCTCAGCCGGCGACACGTGCATGCCACACGGCGTTTTTTAGCCATTCCACGCACATAGATGTCATCCTGCTCGGTTGCGGCAATGTGGGCGGAGAGTTGCTGGAGCAGTTTCAGCGCCAGGCCGACAGCCTGATCGAACACCACATGGATCTGCGCGTGCGGGCCATCGCCAACAGCGAAAAGCTGCTGGTTTCTGACGATGTCCTTGATCTGGCGGGCTGGCGGCAGGATCTGGAGGAAAAGGGTCAGCCATGGACGCTGGAAGACGTGATTGATATCCGCAAAAAGCTTGGCCTGCTTAATCCCACCATCATCGACTGCACCACCGACGAGGGTCTGGCCGGGGAATATGTACGCTTATTGAGCAATGGTTTCAACCTGGTTGTGGCGAACAAGAAGGCCAATACCCAGGATTTCGCATACTATCGCGAAATCCGCGACACGGCAGCCAGGAACTTCCGTAAATTCCTCTACGAGACGAATGTAGGCGCCGGGCTGCCTGTCATCGACACAATGCAGTCGCTAATCCGCTCCGGTGACGAACTGGAAACCTTTGAGGGTATCCTGTCCGGTTCCCTGTCGATGATTTTTGGCTTGCTGGAAGACGGCATGCCGTTGTCGAAAGCGGTCGCGGAGGCCATGCAACTGGGTTTCACCGAACCGGACCCCAGAGACGACCTTTCCGGCATGGACGTGGCCAGAAAATTGCTGATCATTGCCCGCGAGGTTGGCATGCAGCTGGAGCTGGATGATATCGTCGTCGAGCCCGTCGTGCCGATGGAGCAGGTGGGCCATGTCGACCGCGCTGAGCTGATCGGAGCGCTTGAAGCACTCGATGGCAGTTTCGCATCGAAGATCAAGGCGGCGGAAGCAGAAGGCAAGGTATTGCGCTACGTAGGCCGTATTGAAAATAACAGCTGCCGCGTTGCCATCGAAGCAGTACCTTCGCACAAGCCGCTGGGTGCCATTCGCGACGGTGAGAATGCACTGGTTTTGTTTACCCATTATTACCAGCCTATCCCACTCGTATTACGGGGCTACGGTGCCGGTGCGGCGGTCACCGCTTCGGGCGTATTCGGGGACATCCTGCGTACTGTGTGGCGGCCGCTGGATAGTTGATCATGGAATCCGTATTGATGAGGCCCGGTAGGAAAAACAGCCATTGCAACTAATCAACATCAAGCACCCCGCGGAACAGGTCTCCTTCAAAGAGGCCGTGTTGTGTGGGCTGGGCCGGGACCAGGGTTTATTTTTCCCGCGGACCATTGAGACATTGCCGGATGTAGACGGCCTGTTGCAGGAAGCATTTGTCCCGCGCAGCGTCGCCATTCTCCAGCACCTTGTAGGCACAGAAGTCAGCCAGCAAACCATGCAGCACATGGTATCTTCAGCCTTCGATTTTCCTTTGGAGAGCCCGCTCCTGGCCGACGGTTCCCGCGCGCTGGAACTGTTCCATGGCCCTTCGCTGGCATTCAAGGATTTCGGCGCGAGGTTCATGGCCCGCTGCCTGGCCGAGTTCAACCATGGCAGACCGATGACCATCCTCACCGCAACTTCCGGTGACACCGGGGCCGCGGTCGCGCATGCTTATTACGGCCAGCCCGGCATCAATGTGGTTGTTCTGTACCCGAAGGGCAAGATTTCCCCCCTGCAGGAGAAACTATTCTGCACCCTGGGTGGAAATGTGCACAGCGTCGCGGTGGAGGGAAATTTTGATACCTGCCAGCAGCTGGTAAAGCAATCTTTTGATGACCGGGAGCTCAAGCGTAAGCTGGGCCTGAACTCAGCCAATTCAATCAATATCGCCCGCCTGATAGCACAGGTCTGCTACTACTTTGAAGCTGCGGCAGCCGTGAATGATGTCCGGCGCATGGTGCTCAGCGTTCCCAGCGGCAATTTTGGCAACGTCACCGCAGGCTTGATCGCCCGCGCCATTGGCCTGCCCTACAAGCGCATGATCGCTGCAACCAATGCAAACGACACGGTACCACGCTTCATGGCATCCGGACGCTGGGATCCCCACCCGACAGTGACCACCATCACCAACGCGATGGACATCTCGTTTCCCAACAATTTCCCGCGTGTATTGGAATTGGGTGAGCGGCACGGCCTGCGGCTGGAGCACCTGCTTTCCTCCACTTCGGTCGATGACGGCCAGACCCGTGACGCGATGAGCACGCTGTATTCCCGCGGCTATCTTGCCGATCCCCACAGCGCCCTGGCCTGGTCAGCGCTCAATGCATCATTGGAAAGCAATGAGGAAGGCGTTTTCCTGTGCACTGCGCATCCGGCCAAGTTTCTCGAGGTGATCGAGGAAACACTGGGAATCGAAATCCCACTTCCTGCTGAATTGGAAGCTGTCAAAGACAAGGAGGTTCTTTCCAGCACCATCGCCGGGGAATTTGAAGCATTGCGGGCAGAGTTGCTGGGTGCCCGGTAGGATCAAAAACCCAGGCTTCATACTTTCACTGCCATAAATTAAATTTCAGGCCCAGATTTCTCCGAATACGCGATGGAAGTTGGTGCCGACCACTTTTTCGATGATGCGGTCGGGGTGGCCGCGCTGGTGCATGCCGTGGGCGACTTGCTCAATGCGCCGGGGGGAGTTGAGTTCCTGGATGTAAGGGAAGTGCCCTTGCTCTCCGGGCGCCTGCACGCCGGCCACGGCGCGCTCTTTTTCGACTTTCTTCATCATTTCAAAAAATTCCTGCGATTCCCGGACCGTCGGGATCGGGCCGTCAGTGCCAATGCCAACGTGGTCTTCGCCGCAGACCCTGAGCGCGTGATCGATGTGGTCCAGCACCATGGCTGCGGTCGCCCAGGGTGAGCCGTTGTCACCGAGGAACGGCATGAAGTAAATGCCGACCACACCGCCTCTGGCGGCCATGGCTCGCAGAGTGAGGTCGTCCTTGTTGCGCGGGTTGTCGTGGAGCGCTTTGCAGCCGCTGTGGGTGATCAGCGGGGGCGCCTTGCTTGCTTCGATGCCGTCGCTGGTGGTGCGTTGTCCGCAGTGGCTGAGATCCAGGGCAATGCCCAGGGCATTCATTCGTTCGATGGCTTCAAAGCCCAGTTTGCTGAGACCGGCATCGGCCGGTTCCAGGCAGCCGTCGCCCATCAGGTTGCGCTTGTTGTAGGTCAGCTGAATGGAGCGCACGCCGAGGTCGTTGAAGCGATTGAGCCAGTCCAGTTCGCGCCCCATCATCTCGGTGTGCTGGAAACCCAGGATAATGCCGAGCCGGCCGGATGACTTCGCATCATTGATATCGGCCACACTCCTGACCAGCAGCAGTTGTTGCGGGTGATTGGCAATTGCGCCGTGCCAGCCGGCAATATTCTGAATGGTTTTCTCCAGCGATGAGTCGCTGATGGTGACGTCTACAGCCGTCACGCCGGATGCGGCGATTTGCAGCAGTTCATCCTCTGTCAGCAGGCTGTGGTCACGTGGCCAGCCACCCATGAAGTCCTCCGGGCTGCCAGTGGCGTCGATCACCATGGCCCGGTCATACGGCGGCCATGAATCCTGGCCAGCTTGTGCAGCCAGCACCGACCGGGTGAGCAAGGGTATGGCGGCCATGCAGGAGGCGCCAGCCAGCTGAGTGAGGAAATCTCTACGCGATGGTTCTGCAGGCAAGGTCTTTGCGCGCCGGTCAGCGTTAACGGTTGATTGGTTCACTCCGGATTCCATTGTTGAGGTGAAACAGAAAAACATTCTGCGCCCGCCAGTACGTGATTATCAACCCGCTCTGCTTATCTGATCGAAGCCGAGCCGGAAAATCACAAGCCCGATCATCAGGAAAGCAATGGCCAGCTTGGCCGCGGTGGCGACAATCATACCGAGCCATGCGCCAACACCGGCGCGGCCGGACTGGAGTATGTCGCTGCCACCGCTGAGTTCACCGAACACGGCGCCGATAAATGGCCCGAGCAGGATACCGGGAAGGCCGAAGAACAGTCCGGCAATGGCTCCAAAGGTCGCGCCCCAGAATGCCCGTGAGCTGGCGCCAAGATAGCGGGCCCCAAATGCGCCGGCCAGGAAGTCCACGGCCCATGCAATGACTGCAAGCAGTGCGAGAACAGAAACCGTAATCCAGCTGATTGTTTCGAAATGACCAATCCAGGCGCCCACAAACAAGCCGGCGAACACCAGCGGGACGCCCGGGAGTGCGGGAATGACAGTTCCCGCGAGTCCGGCGATGACAAGCAGGCCTGCCAGCAACCACCAGAGAATAGTCCAGTCCATTGAACTCCCCTATGACAATTGACGTGGTCATTTAAGCATAGACAAGCGGGGATCAAAATTCATCTCATTTGCTCAATAAGGACGCCGGCAGGATTTGAACGGCTGAATTATCCCGCCGAACGGTCGCTTTCAGCCGGCGCATTTTGGGCAGTGCTTGACCGCGGTCATGGTGGCCGGCACGTCTTTGCCGCATCATATTTTCGTACTGAATCACACCGTTTCCGAGCAATACGATCATGATGTTGTCACTACCTGACCAGATGCAATTGGACCAGTTTCTGGCGCAGGTCAGGCACCTGGCCGGGATGGAGCTGGGCTATCCGGTTGCTTTCGACCTCGACTTCAGCGCGCTCACGCCGTTCCTGACCGTCAGCCTGAACAATGCCGGCGACCCCTTTGAGCCAATGACCTACCAGCTCAATTCACACGAGTTCGAGCGTGAGGTCGTTTCATTTTTTGCCGAGCTGGCCCGGGCGCCCGAAGACCAGTGGTGGGGTTACGTAACCAACGGCAGCACCGAGGGCAACCTGTATGGCCTTTACCTGGCGCGGGAGCTGTTCCCCGACGGTATGGTGTATTTCTCACAGGACAGCCACTACAGCGTCAGCAAAAATCTGCATTTTCTCAATATGCGGCACATTATGATCCGTTCGCAGGATAGCGGGGAAATCGACTACGACGATTTGCGCGAAACTTTGCGAATCCGCCGGGACGTCCCGCCGATCATTTTCGCCAATGTCGGCACGACCATGAAAGAAGCCTGTGATGATGTCGGCCGGATCCAGTCCATTCTGGATGACATGGCGATTGAGAATCGCTATATCCATGTTGACGCGGCATTGTGCGGTGGCTATGCCGCCTACCTTGAGCCGCGACCCTCCTGGGATTTTGAAGACGGTGCGGATAGCATCGCGATTTCGGGCCACAAGTTTTTCGCATCGCCGATACCCTGTGGGGTGGTGCTTGCCAGGCGCAGCCACGTGGAGCGCATCGGACACTCAGTAGCCTATATCGGCAGCATGGATACGACCATCTCGGGTTCGCGCAACGGTCTGACGCCGCTGGTGCTTTGGTACGCAATTCGGGCGCTGGGCCATGAGGGCATGAGAAGACGCATTGAACACGCGCTGGATACGGCGGCATATACCGAAGAACAGCTTAACAAGGCGGGCATCAAGGCCTGGCGTAACCCCAATGCGCTTACCGTGATATTTCCGCAGCCGCCCCGGGCGGTGTGCGAAAAGTGGCAACTGGCCACTGCCAATGGCAACAGCCACATTATCTGCATGCCGCACATCACTCGTGAGAAAATAGATGAGGTTCTGAACGACATCCTGGCATCGGGAGCAGAAGCATCATGAAGGCATTGACGATCATCCAGGAAAATCATTCCGGCCTGTTAGCGGAAGTCACCACCCTGCTGGAAAAGCAGGGCATACCCCTGATTGATTTTGCCGGCCAGGTGGTTGGTGATACCGCCGTGATCAGCCTCACCGTCGAGCCTTACAAGGAAACATTCAGGCTGCTATCGGACGCCGGCTACCGCGTGGTGACCAGTGATCATCTGCTGGTTCGTTTGGACAAGCACCCGGGCGCGCTAGCGGAGCTTTCGCGCCTGTTGGCCGATGCCCGGGTCGACGTGCGCGGGATGCACATCGTCAACAAAGATGAAAAGGCTGGAATCGTGGCGCTGGAGACCACTGATTTCGAGCGGGCCCGGACGGTGTTGCATGATTTCCTGGTCTGGGAGCTTTAAGCCGCCCCCAGTTCAATTCTTCGGATTATCTTTTGGGGCAATATTCCCTGGCCAATCGTCCAGGTGCACGTCCTTGCGGATGACCTGTGAGGGTGAACCGACGATCAGCGGGTCAGGGCCGGTGACCACGTCCGGGTCCTTGCCTGGATAATCCAGCATGCTCAGGAAATGTTGCATGCAGTTGAGCCGGGCGCGCTTCTTGTCGTCCGACTTGATAATGGTCCAGGGACAAGAGGCCGTGACGGTGTAGAAAAACATGGCTTCCTTGGCCCGCGTGTACTCATGCCACAGGCCAACCGAGGCCTTGTCTACAGGACTCATCTTCCACTGCTTCAACGGGTCTTGCTGCCTTGAAGCAAAACGTGTTCTTTGTTCTTTTTTGGTAACGGAAAAATAGTATTTGAACAGTTTGATGTCTGAATTCACCAGCATGCGCTCGAATTCCGGGCACTGGCGCATGAATTCGAGATATTCAGTCGAGTCACAAAAGCCCATGACCCGCTCGACGCCGGCTCGGTTATACCAGGAGCGATCGAGGAACAGGACTTCACCGCGTGTGGGCAGGTGTACCGAGTAGCGCTGAAAATACCATTGCCCTTTTTCGTGTTCGGTTGGCTTTTCCAGCGCCACGACCTTGGCGGCACGTGGGTTCAGGTGCTCCATGAATCGCTTGATGGTTCCACCCTTGCCGGCGGCGTCACGACCCTCGAATATCACGACGATTTTCTGACCGGTCATTTTCACCCAGTTCTGGACTTTCAACAGTTCGATCTGGAGACGGGCCTTTTCCTCTTCGTACGTGTAGCGGGGAATCCGGTCGGTGTAAGGGTACTTACCTTCCTTGAACAACTTGCCTATGGCCTGCGGATCTTTTCGTAGCTTCGAAATGGTTTCTGAAGAATATGTGCCGCCCACATATTGCTCGTGCGGGGTATGCCGGATTTCCGGCTCCTTTGAAGTCTTCTTAACCTCTACCGATCTTGTCGAATTTTCAGCAGCCACGATTTTCAGATCCGAACCCATACTCTTTTCCCTTTAGCTGGCGGTCCGCTTAACTATAACAATGCCCATAAAAAAATGAAAACCTCCCCGTGGGCATTACCCTGTGGCAATGCCTTCCGCAAAGGTGAACAGTTCACTGCTTATTTATGACCCGGGAAACACCCGGTATATCAGTATCCTTCAGAACACGCCCTGGATTTGTTGCAGCAAGTTGATGGCCTGGTCGCGGTCGCGGGCGCCAAGCTGGTCAAAACGCTCTTTCAGGTATGCTACATGGCGCGGGTATTCCTTTTCGAAGACTTTTTCACCCTTGCGCGTCAACGCAACAATGGTCTTGCGTCCATCACCTTCCACGGCCCAGCGCTCAACCAGGCCTTTCAGTTCGAGGCGGTCGATTACACCGGTCAGCGTGCCCTTGGTGATGTGGGTCCAGTCGCCGATGTCTTTGCAGGTCATTCCGTCGGTATTGCCGAGCGTGAATATCACGTTGGCCTGAGCGACGGTCAGGCCGGAGCCGGAAAGACGTTGTCCGTCCGCATCGAAGGAGGCGAAAGCATGGTAAGCATTCAGAAGCTCACGCATTAAAGGAATAAATGCCTGTGTGCCGGCGTTTTCAGCAGTAATTTTTGCCATGATGAATAAATTCCATTTCAATGAATCAATTAGTACTTATTATAACGGAAAACATGTTCTGATATAAACTAATTGGCCTTTCATTGACATGGATCAATCACGGGGGTTCTTTCTCAGCGTTTTGAGTTGCCCGCGACGTGTTTTCTCATCTATCCGTTTCATTTTTGCTGTTCTCGAAGGCCTGGTGGCAATGCGCCTTTTAGGTTCTGCCATAATGCTCTGAACCAGATTTTTCAAGCGGTCCAGGGCGTCTAGCCGGTTCCGCTCCCGGGTCCGGTATTGCTGTGCCTTGATGACTACGACGCCGTGGCTGGTAATCCGCTTGTCCTGCAGAGCCAACAGGCGGTCTTTGTACTTGTCCGGAAGGGACGATGCCGCGATGTCAAAGCGCAGATGAACGGCGCTGGCGACCTTGTTAACATTTTGCCCACCAGCGCCCTGGGATCGGATGGCGCTCAGCTCGATCTCGCCTTCCGGGATAGCAACTTCGGATGATATTTGCAGCATGTGAAGATTATAAGGGCCCCGGCCACGGGGTGACATCAAGGCTCAGGCTCTTTTCAATTGCGGTTGCTGCATCTCGAGATGCTTAATGATGGATTGTGCAGTCTCGCGGGCATCGGCAATCGCGGTGACCACCAGGTCGGAGCCATGCACCATGTCTCCGGCAGCGAAAATCGAGGGATTGCTGGTCTGCCCCGGAAGGCGATCGTCCACATCTACCAGGCCACTTTCCAGTGTGTCTACACCCAGGGCCTCCAGCCAGGCGGGTGGGCTGGGCCGGTATCCGAATGCGAAAATCAGCGCGCTTGCGGGGAGCACTTCTTCGCTGCCCTCGATCCGCTCAGGTCTGGCGCGACCGCCGTCGTCCGGCTCGATCAGGCGCGAACGGGCAATTTGCAGGCCAGCCAGCCGTCCATCCTCGTGCACCAGGCCCAGGGGCAGCGTATTGAATTCGAACTGCACCCCTTCCTTCATCGCGTGCTCGACTTCGCGCGGTGAACCCGGCATATTTTCCCGGTCGCGCCGGTAGACGCATTGCACTGATGCCGCGCCCTGGCGAACCGCAGTCCTCACGCAATCCATGGCGGTATCACCGCCACCCAGCACCAGCACACGTTCACCGGCCAGGCTGATGTGCGGAAAATTGGCAAGGTCCAGCTTGTACAGGTGGGCCGTCTGGCCAATCAGGTATTCCAGGGCGGGTACGATGCCGCCTTTTTCCATGCCAGGAAGGCTGGCCTCAACCGGCGAATAAGTGCCGGTGCCGAAAAACAGGGCATCGTGCATGTTTTCCAGCTCATGGGACTGGATATCGCGCCCGATTTCGCAATTAAGCCTGAAATGAATACCCGCTCCTTCCAGTACTTCACGACGCCGACGCATGACTTTCAGCTCCAGCTTGAAATCCGGGATTCCGAAACTGAGTAGTCCGCCAATTTCCGGGTAACGGTCATAAACGGTGACGCTGACGCCATTACGCGACAGCACATCCGCGCAGGCCAGGCCTGCGGGACCCGCACCCACCACGCCGACGCTCCACGGCCGGGTTTTTACATGCGAAAGGTCGGGTCGCCAGCCCTGCTTGAACGCTTCGTCAACGATGTAGCGCTCAATGGCGCCGATGGTGACCGCGCCGAAACCGGTGGCCAGTGTACAGGCCTGTTCACACAGTCGATCCTGCGGGCAAATCCTGCCACAGACTTCCGGCAGGCTGTTGGTCTCATGGCAGAGCTCGGCGGCTTCCAGGATACGGCCTTCCTCGGCCAGCTTGAGCCAGTTGGGAATGTAATTATGGACCGGGCATTTCCATTCGCAATAGGGGTTGCCGCAATCGAGGCAACGTTCGGCCTGATCCGCGGCTTCCTGCTGGTCAAAAGGTTTGTAGATTTCACGGAATTCCGTCTGGCGAATTTCCAGCGGGAAGACATCCGGATCCAGGCGGGAACGTTCCAGGAAGGCAAAATGATCAGATTTCTTTGTCATGTTGTCGTGTTATACCTTGACCAGTCGCAGGGGCACATTCTGACGCGAAACCTCGTTGCCGTCAGCCAGGTTCCTGGGTACGACATACACCCAGTGCGGCAGCATCAGTTCAAAGGACTCCAATACTTTACGGCCCCATTCGCTCTGTGTGTGCCGCACGTGCGCGCTGACCAGTGCTTTCAGGCGCCGGCGCGGTGCATCGAAACGTTGTTCCTCCAATGGTGAAGCAATAACGAATTCCGGGTTCAGGTGACGGTCAAGCAGCTCATTGGGATCCAGTACGAACAACTCGCCCCCGGTCATGCCCGCTGCGAGGTTCGGACCGATGGGTCCCATGATAACCACCGTCCCGCCGGTCATGTATTCACATGCATGGTGCCCGGCGCCTTCAACCACTGCCTGCGCGCCGGAATTACGCACTGCGAAGCGCTCACCTGCCTGCCCCTGTGCAAAAAGCTGTCCGCCGGTAGCGCCATACAGACAGGCGTTGCCACAAATCACATCGCGGCGGGCCCGTTTGCGATCGCTGTTGGCAGAGGCCAGCACGATGCGGCCGCCGGACATGCCCTTGCCCACGTAATCGTTGGCATCGCCTTTGAGGTGGATGCTGACACCCGCCATATTCCAACAGCCCAGGCTCTGTCCGGCAGTTCCGGTTAGATTGACTTGCAGGCGATCCGCCGCGAGGCCATCGCGGCCGTGTTGGCGGGCGACCTCACCGGCCAGCGTGGCGCCGACCGACCGATCGTAGTTGTGAATCTCGAAGTGTTGCGACCAGGGCTCATTCCGGTCGACTGCGATTTGCGCAGCATCGAGGATATCCTGGTTCAGTCGACCTTCATCGAAGGGCGGGTTGCTGATCTCGGTGCAATACGGCGCTTGCTCACTGCGGGTTGCAGCCGATGCCAGGATGGGTGACAGGTCCAGCGCCTGCTGTTTGGCGCTGATACCGGGCAACTGCTCCAGCAAATCACTGCGGCCGATCACATCGGTGAATTGTTCGATTCCCAGCTGTGCCAGGATTTCCCGCACATCACGCGCCAGGAAATTGAAATAGGCCATCACCCGCTCAGGCAGGCCGTGGAAATGTTTCTCGCGCAGTTCCTTGTTTTGCGTGGCGATTCCGGTGGCGCAATTGTTCAAGTGACAGATGCGCAGATATTTGCAGCCCAGGGCGACCATTGGGCCGGTGCCGAAAGCGAAACTTTCAGCGCCCAGGATGGCGCCCTTGACGACATCCAGGCCGGTCTTGAGCCCGCCGTCCACTTGCAGGCGAATTTTGTGGCGCAGGCCGTTCTCGACCAGTGCCTGGTGGGTTTCGGCCAGGCCGAGCTCCCATGGCACGCCGGCATATTTCACCGAGCTGAGCGGGCTGGCGCCGGTCCCGCCATCGAAACCTGCAATGGTGATCAGGTCGGCATAGGCCTTGGCCACGCCCACGGCGATGGTGCCCACGCCGGAGCTGGAGACCAGCTTGACGGAAATCAGTGCTGTCGGATTGACCATCTTCAGGTCAAAGATCAGCTGCGACAAATCCTCGATGGAATAAATATCATGGTGAGGAGGAGGTGAGATCAAGGTGACACCCGGCGTTGAGCAGCGCAGGGCGGCAATTTCCGCAGTGATCTTGTGCCCGGGTAGCTGGCCACCCTCACCCGGCTTGGCGCCCTGGGCGATCTTGATCTGCAGGACATCGGCGTTCATCAGGTAATGGGCGCTGACGCCAAAGCGGCCGGAGGCTACCTGCTTGATACGTGAATTGCGTTCCGAGTTGAAGCGCGCGGGGTCTTCACCACCCTCACCCGAATTCGAGCGCCCACCCAGACGGTTCATCGCGATAGCCAATGACTCGTGCGCCTCCGGGGAAAGGGCGCCGATCGACATCGCGGCCGTATCGAAGCGGGGAAAGATCTTGTTCTCCGGCTCGACTTTGTCTAACGCAAGCGGTGTGTCAGCCGGTTTGAGTTTCAGCAGGTCCCGCAGAGACAGGGGTGGCCGATTGTTGACCGAATCGGCGAACTGACGGTAGTCGGACCAGCTGCCGCTGGCCACTGCCTGCTGCAGGTTCATCACCACGTCCGGGTTATAGGCGTGCTGCTCACCGCCATACATGAAGCGGTAGATGCCATCCCGCACCGGCGCTTGCTGATCCGACCAGGCTTGCTCATTGACCTTGCGGATATCGTCTTCCAGTTCCCCGAAGCCCGCGCCGCGGATTTTGGATGTGACCTTGGGGCAGCATAAATCGATCACTTCAGGCGCCAGGCCGACAGCCTCAAACAGTTGCGAGCCCCGGTAACTGGCCATGGTGCAGATTCCCATCTTGGACAGAATCTTCAACAGGCCTTTACGGATGCCGCGCCGATAGTTCTTGCGCAGCTCAATCGGGTCGCCATCCAGAGCACCGGACTGTTGCTGCTGGTTGATACTCTGGAATGCCAGGTAGGGGTAGATGGCAGTCGCGCCCAGGCCCAACAGCACCGCGTACTGGTGCGGGTCGCGAGCTGATCCGGTCTCGATGATGATATTCGCGTTGGGTCGCTCACCGGCTCTCAAAAGGGCCTGGTGAACTGCGCCGACGGCCAGCGGAACCGGCATGAGCAGTGTGTGTCGCGCGATGTCACGATCGCTGAGAACAATAATAGTCGCACCGTTTTGAGTGGCGACAACGCAGGCTTCGGCCAGGCCTTCCAGGGCATCCTGCAAACCAAGTTCAGACGGAACGAAATGAAGATCGAAACGGACATGGCGGTAATAGCGCTGATCCAGGCCGAGCAGGGTCTGGTACTTGACATAATTCAGCACCGGCCAGGGCAGCAACACGCGGTGGGCGTGTGAGGCTGTCTCGTGGAATACGTTGTGTTCGCGGCCGATGCAGGTTTCCAGTGACATCACGGCCAATTCGCGCAAAGAGTCGATCGGCGGATTGGTGACCTGGGCGAAAGACTGCCGGAAATAATCGTAAATCGACCGGTTGCGCAAGGACAGTACGGCGATCGGCGTGTCGTCCCCCATTGAGCCCACCGGCTCCTGCGCATCCAGGCACATGGGATTGATGATGGTCTCGATTTCTTCCTCGTCCAGGCCGAACAGCTTTTGAAAAACCGGTAGCTGGCTGGACGATTTGCGCGTGAACTTGGCAGCCGCCTTACGCTCCTGTTCATCGTTGTTCCATACACGCACCACGTTTTCGGTCATCCACTCGCGGTAGGAGTGGGTTGCCTTGAGTGTGTCGTCGATGGCGCCGGTTTTCCACAGCTTGCCGGTTTGGGTATCCACCGCAATCATTTCGCCCGGACCCAGGCGGCCGCGCTGTTTAATGCGTTCCGGCGGGCAGTCCCACACACCGGTCTCTGATGCCACCGTGAAAATTCCGTCGTGCGTCATGCTGTAACGGGCAGGGCGTAAGCCGTTGCGGTCAAGGTTGCAGGCAGCGATGGTGCCATTGGTGCTGACCACGCCAGCCGGGCCGTCCCAGGGCTCCTGGTGCATGGAATTGAACTCCAGGAACGCCTGCAAATCCGGATCCATGTCATGGCGAATAGCCGGTGGAATCAGCAGCCGCATGGCGCGGAACATATCCATGCCGCCGGCCAGGAAGACTTCCAGCATGTTATCCAGTGAGGATGAGTCCGAGCCGGTGTGATTCACCAGGTGGGACAGGTCTTCGAGGCTGGGCAGCAGCGGTGAATGCAGGATGCTGGCGCGCGCATTCGACCAGTCTCGATTGGCATTGACACTGTTGATCTCGCCGTTATGCGCCAGGTAGCGAAATGGTTGGGCATAATTCCAGCGCGGCAGCGTGTTGGTCGAAAATCGCTGGTGGCAAATACCGATCGAGCTGCTCATGCGCTCGTCGCGCAGGTCCGGGTAAAAGTCAGCCAGGTGTTCCGCCTGGATCAGCCCCTTGTACACCATGGTCAGGTTGGAAAGCGTGACCACGTAATACAGCGGGTCAGGATCAGGCAAATTCCACTGTTCTTCGAATGCAAACCGGCGCGCGGCGAATAACTGGCGTTCGACGTCGTGAGAGCGCCATCCGGCGGGCGCGTTGACAAAAACCTGATAAATGGCCGGCATGCTGGCCAGTGCCTGCTCTCCCACTACCTCCGGCTGAGTGGGAACTTCGCGCCAGCCAACCACCTCCAGGGCGGAGCGGCGCAGGTGGCGGGTCAGTATTTTCTGGCCGCGCTGGCTCAGCTCATCGTCAGGGGAGAAAAACACCAGGCCGGAAGCAAAGCGCTCGGCCAGATTGAAACCACATTCCTTCGCGACATCGCGCAGGAAAGATTCCGGAAACTGCATCATGATGCCGCAGCCATCGCCGGATTTGCCATCTGCTGCAACGGCGCCGCGATGCTTCAGGCGCGCCAGCGATTCCAGCGTGGTCTGGACCAGCCAGTGGCTCTTTTCGCCTTCCATATGCGCCAGCAGGGCGAAGCCGCAACTGTCCCTGAAGTCGCGCACCGGATCATGCAGTTTGGTGTAATCTCTCGACAAAATTCCTCCGTTTGAGCAAGGTCACAGGTGTAAAAATGTTAATTTGAACACTCCAATTTATCTAAGAACCGACTATTGTGGTAGTTAATATTTTAAATACAGACTAATTCATATTTAATAATCTGCTGTCCGATGCCGTTTAACGATCATTCAAAGCACCGCCATGTTTTGTGCGAAGGGACTGCCTGCAGACTCGCCGCGTGGCTGAGCGTGCTGGTTTTGGTGCTGGTGCTGGCTTTTTTCTATCGCGACAGATTTGCTATCACTGCCAGGCCGATCAGCGATCCGCACGACCGGCCTGGAGCCGGTTATCCCACGCAAATTTACTATGGTCCGGCCAATTCCATCGCCGTGTTGCCCTTTGATAATGAGAGCCCGGCGGTCGCATCCACAGCGGACTCTTTGCTGCCGGCCGGTTTTGCAGAATCCCTGATTAGCCAACTGCTTGGTAATCCAAAATTGCAGGTAACTTCGCGGAGTTCTTCATTTTTCTTTAAAGATGATCAGGTCGAATTGCCAATTGTTGCCGAGCGACTCAAGGTTACTTATCTGCTGGACGGAAGCATCCAGCAAGTTGAAGGCAAAGTACGCGTCAAGGCCCGGTTGTTGCGTATGAATCCGGACAAAGAACTGTGGTCTGAATCATTTATTGGCACGCGGGCGGGACTTCGCGGCGTGCGGGATGAAATCACCACCGCTGTGACTTCGACCATGAACCAGCCGGCAGGCATTGAAAACCCCGGAAAAAAGTTGAATCCAGAGGCCTGGTTACTGCTCCTTGAAGGGCGGGAACTGCTTCATCTCAGAGGGCTGGAAAACCTGCAGCAGGCCAAAGCCAGATTTGATCAGGCGCTGGAGATCGATCCCGTTTCAGCAGCGGCCTGGCTGGGCCTTGCAGAAACCTATCTTGACCCCTCGTGGCCGACTGCCGGGGCTCATCCAGGCTATGAGCAGGCCCGTAAAGCGGCACGGACGGCGCTGGAGATCAACCCGGCCCTGGCCGGGGCGTATCTTGTTCTTAGCAAAATCAGGCGGACATTTGACTGGGACTGGAAGGGGGCCCGTGAGGTTGCGCAGCAGGCCCTGAAGCTGCGCCCGGGAGATGCAGATGTCCTGAGTAACGCAAGTGATAATGAATTCACTTTCGGTAAATTCGAAAAAGCCGTTGAGCTGCTCGAAGAAACAATCAGGCGGGACCCTGTCGTATTGCCGCACTTGCTTGGGCTGGGGCTGCTCTACGAGTTTTCAGGTGACTATGACCAGGCGCTCATTGTGTACCGGCAGTTACTCGGCCTCAATCCCGACTATCCGGCGGCCCGCGCCTACCGGGCCCGGGTGAAGCTTGCCCAGGACAATCCTGAGTCGGCGTTACGGGAAGCCGATCAGGAGCAGAACCCATTCTGGCAGCGCTATGCCCGGATACTGGCCTTGATTGCCCTCGATCGATTCGATCAGGCGGATCCTTTGATAAAAAAAATGATTCTTGAAAATGCGCATGATGCTGCTTATCAGATTGCTGAAATTCATGCCTTTCGCGGTGATGTCGACACAGCTTTCGAATGGCTGGACCGGGCTTACGAGCAGCGCGACGGAGGCATGAGTGAAATCATCGGTAATCAATTTCTGGCCGCTTTGGAAGAGGATGTGCGGTGGACCAGTTTGTTGAGCCGAATGGGCCTGCGATAGATTTTAAACTGAGTGTCAAGCTGCTGTTTTTACTTGACTTTACGCCATGATCTTAGTACGGTGACAAGTGCTTCAGGACGATTTGTTCGAGTCAAGTCGATCCAAAGGGAATTGGAAGCAAAGCTCAGGAAGAGCAGGCAATATCTGAAATTTCAGAATTTCTTCCCGGGGAAGCTGAGGCTCCCAGGGGATTTTCCAGCCAGGCACTGGGGATTGTATGCGGCGCGTTCCTGCCCGCCCCCGCCCCACTCTTCCGATTTTTGCGTCCTTTTACCGGGCCCCCGTGGATAGGGTCCGGTTTTGCACGACCTGAAATGGCGAGTACGCTATCTGGCCCAGGATGGCCTTCATTGCGCTTCCATGGAAGCGGCCGGGTTAAAAGAAGCGTGACGTGCCGGGAAGATGCAAGACTGGGGATATCGGGATGCATGCGATTTTGTCCTCCTGCCACGGGGGTCGTTTTCTACAGCAGGCCTCGCCAGGCCTGCACCAGGGCACTGGCCGCCCGGTCAATTTCATCCTCATCGTTCCCCCGCCCCAGCGTGAGTCGTACGGACCCGATGGCTTCCTGCTCGGCAATGCCCATAGCCAGGATCACGGCGGACGCATTTTCACCTGCTTCGTGGCAGGCGGATCCGGTGGAGGCTGCAATGTCGGGGCAGGCGGCCAGCAGGGCGTTACCCGAAACACCGGGGAAGCGCAGGTTTAGCGTGTTGGGCAAGCGGTCCCTGGGGTGGCCATTGAGCGCCAGGCCGGGGATGCACTCCTGCAGGTGGCGCCAGAGTCGGTCCCGTAGCCGGATCAGGCGCTTACCCTCTTCCACCTGGTTGCCGCGGGCAATCTCGCAGGCTTTACCCAGACCGACAATGGATGCGACATTTTCTGTGCCGGGGCGCAGACCCCGCTCGTGGCCTGCGCCGATGACTAATGGGCGGATGGGAGTGCCCTGCCTGACGAACAAGGCCCCAACACCCTGAGGTGCATAGAGCTTGTGCCCCGCGATCGAGAGCAGGTCGACCATTTCATGATCAACCGAAAGCTCAATTTTTCCGCATGACTGAGCCGCATCGCTGTGCATTAATGCCCCCACACTGTGAGCCATATCCGCGATCTCACGAATGGGTTGGAGCGTGCCCGTTTCACTGTTAGCGTGCATGATCGTTACCAGCACGGTTTCCTCGCTGAGCGCCTCCCGGGTAGCGCTTGGCACGATGCAGCCCGTTTCATCTACCGGTGCCCGGAATACGGTGTAACCCTGCCGCTCGAGTTGCGCGCAGGGCCCGGATGTCGCCGGGTGTTCGATTACCGAAGTTACCAGATGGCGTGATGCGGGAAGGGCTGCTGCTACGCCGCGTATCGCCAGGTTATTGGCCTCTGTGCCGCCTGAAGTAAAGAACACT
>PVMS01114647.1_pt1 | contig 18743 bp, 19 predicted proteins | sample 1853461 | NCBI WGS metagenome assembly PVMS01 (sample SAMN08582032, study PRJNA380276) | Marine sediment metagenome, whole genome shotgun sequencing project. | isolation source: ocean sediment barecode stripped | collected 2017 | reverse complement strand
TTTCAGAAAAAAGGGCTCTGACCCCATCCGAAGCGCGGAGCGTCATCAGCACGGTTTACCCCCCATTTTGCCAATTCAATCCAGCCCATAAAAAATCCGGGCTGGGTAAAGTACCCGCCCGGAAATCCGGCAGAGCCGGAGAGGATCGAAAATGTCTTTATTGGCTAGTATTTCTGCAGTTCACCAAAGTTGTTTTCATTCATTATTATGAAGTTACGGGCGTATCGTAATGCAACAGATTAAGTATTGTCAACGATTATTTCCCGGCACGCCGGTCAAACAGGCGCAGACTGCCAGGTGGTGCTGCCTGAAGGATCAGCTATTCAGTGCTGCAGCAATTTGCTGTTGAATGGCTTCCGCCGCTGCGCGCGGGTCGTCAGCATCACGGATGGGGCGGCCGATGACGAGGTAATCTGCACCACTTGAAATGGCCTGGGCCGGCATCACCACGCGCTGCTGATCGTCTTGTATGGGCAGTTCGTCGTTGAATACCGGGCGAATTCCAGGGCAGACGGTGATCAGGGCATGGTCTACTGATGCGCGCAAGGCAGGTACCTCCAGGCCGGACGAAACGACTCCATCACAACCTGCCTCAAGGGCTCGCCGGGCCCGTGACAACACGAGCGTGCGGGCATCGCACTGGAAACCCAGGTCATCGAGGTCGCCCTGATCCAGGCTGGTTAGCGCAGTCACTGCCAGAATCCGCATATCGCCTTTGGCTTCAACTGCCGCTCTCAACATGCCGTCATTGCCATGAACGGTGCAGAAATCAACCTGGTGCCGGGCCAATTGGCGTACCGCCGCGGCAACGGTAGCCGGAATGTCGAACAGCTTCAGGTCGGCAAAAACCTTCTTCCCCTGCGTGCGCAAATCCGCAGCCAGTTCAAAATAGTGACCTGACAGGAAAAACTCCAGTCCCAGCTTATAAAAGATGATCGAGTCACCTAATTGACGGATCAATTGCCGGGCCTGTTTGAGGTCGGAAACATCGAGTGCAAAAATCAGGCGTTCCCGCGCAGGAATATCCGTTTTAATCAGACTGTTCATGTGTACCCCGGTTATCTGCTGCCTGGTCGTTAGCCAGGATAAAAGACTGGATGGTCTGCGCAATCCGCTCAGGCTCATCCATATGAAAATGGTGATGGCCCGGGATCGTCAGGTGCCTTCCCTGTGCCAGCGCCTGTCTGCGGGCCGTATTCTTCTCAGCCGAAGACCATGCCGATTCTGGCGTGGCCATGATTGAAAGTACGGGAGCCTCAATATTCTGCAAAAAATTCATGGCCTGTTGATCGGTCATGACCAGAGAAGAAACCCAGTTCAGGGCCGGGTCGCTGCGCCATTCGAAATGATCATCAATCTGTTTTACCGAGCGCTCACAAATCATCCGGGCTGCCTCCTCAGAAAAGTCTGAGGTCCTGCACCGTGCGGCTATCATTTCGTCAACGGACTGGAACTGACGCGAGCCCCTGCTGCCGCGGCGGTTTTTTTTCAGGCTGCGGCGCAAGCGCTCCGTGCTGCTCTCCGCGCTGACCGAGATCGGGCCCAGGGTATCCAGGAGCACCGCACTTCGCACCCGTTGCGGAGCGCCGGCACTATAGACGGTTGAGACGGCAGCTCCCATCGAGTGTCCGATCAGGTGGCAATCTTCCCATTCCAGGGCATCCAGGACAGCATCAACATCCCACTGGTAATCAATGAAGTGATACCGGGCTGTGGTGTGGCGGTGTTCGGAGTAACCATGCCCGGGTAAATCCATCGCAAAGATATCCAGCCTTTCAAGCAGCCGGGCAAGTGGGGTAAAAGATGCCGCATTGTCGAACCAGCCATGCAGGCAAAGCACGCGCGGAGCATCCTGCTCACGCCAGCGCAAGCCGGCACGTTGACCTTGTGGTGTATCCAGCCGGACCTCTTCCGCTTGTCTCATCAGCTCATCTTTTTTAAATGGCCTGCAACCTGGCATAAGCCATCACCAGCCATTTTGCACCGGCATCGTCGAAGTTAACCTGTACCCGGGTATGTTCTCCCGAGCCTTCGAATGCTGTCACGGTACCCTGACCAAACTTGTCGTGTGCCACCAACTGGCCAAGTTTGAAGGGCCACTGCTGGCCGGCGAAAGTTGATGCAGGGGTTGGCCGGGCAGGCACGTATGGTCTGCTTATGGCCATCCGTGGGCGAATTTCCTCCACTAGTTGTGAAGGAATTTCATCAATAAAGCGGGTAGGGCGGCAATGTTTCTGGCTGCCGAACATGCGCCGGGTCTCAGCATAACTGATGTACAACTGCTCCCGTGCACGGGTCATGCCGACATAGCACAGACGGCGTTCCTCCTCGAGGCGTCCGCCGGCGTCTTCCAGAGAACGCTGATGCGGAAACAGGCCGTCTTCCAGGCCAGCCAGGAAAACCAGCGGAAACTCCAGGCCTTTGGCCGAGTGCAGCGTCATTAACTGAACACAATCGTCCCAGCTCTCACCCTGGGTTTCACCAGCCTCCAGAGCGGCGTGGCTGAGGAAGCTTTGCAGTTCGGTCAGGCCAGCATCAGCGTCCTCATGAGGGAGGATAAATGCTTCAGCCGCATTCACCAGTTCGCGCAGATTCTCAAGGCGCGTTTCCATGCGCTCGCGCGGCTCTTTTTCATAGTGGGCGGCCAGATTACTGTCGTCGATTACGGCCTGCATCTGATTGCCCAGGGTCCAGTCCTTCATGCGTTCGCGCATGTTTTCGATCAGAGAGATAAAACCCGTCACCGCATTGCCGGCACGGCCGGCAAATACGCCCTGGGCGACACATTCGCGCGCTGCCTGCCACAGGGTGAGTCCACTCTCGCGGGCTTGCAAACGGATGATGGATACCGTTTTGTCACCAATCGCACGCGTGGGCTTGTTGATCACACGTTCCATCGCGGCGTCATCGTTGGGATTGTGCAGCAGGCGCAGATAAGCCAGCGCATCCTTGACTTCAGTGCGTTCGAAGAACCTCGTGCCACCATAGACGCGGTACGGGATGTTGCCACGCAACAGGTATTCTTCGAACAGCCGCGACTGGGCCGTGGTGCGGTACAGGATGGCGCAATCCTCGGCGCGATGACCATCGTCCAGCCACTGCTCGATGCGATCCACCACGAAACGTGCCTCATCCTGTTCATTGAAGGCGGCGTATAACCGGATCAGATTACCGCTGGGCCCTGCTGTCCACAGCTTCTTCCCCATGCGTCCCTCGTTATGGGAAATCAAACCGTTGGCCGCCTTCAGGATATTCCCAGTGGACCGGTAATTTTGTTCCAGTTTCACCGTTTTGACATTGGGAAAATCGCGCAGAAAATGCTGAACATTTTCAACTTTTGCCCCGCGCCATCCATAAATCGACTGGTCATCATCGCCCACCACGAAGACCCGGCCGCTGTCACCGGCCAGCATGCGTAACCAGGCATACTGGATGGCATTGGTATCCTGGAACTCATCAATCAGCAAGTGCTGTAACCGCTTTCGGTAATGATCCAGAATGGTGGGCTGCTCCAGCCAGAGTTCGTGTGCCCGCAGCAGCAATTCAGCGAAGTCAACCAGACCACCGCGCTTGCAGTAATTCTCGTACTGCTGGTAAATATGGACCAGGGTTGAAGTCACCGGGTGATCGAAATGCTCGATGTTGTGTGGCCGCTCACCTTCATCCTTGCGCGCATTGATAAACCATTGTGCCTGGCGTGCCGGCCAGTGAGCTTCATCCATGCCCTCTTCGCGGATAATGCGGCGCAGCAGTCGTTGCTGATCCTCGGAATCCAGTATCTGAAAAGTATCGGGAAGGCCCGCTTCTTTCCAGTGCATTCTCAACAGGCGATGGGCAATACCATGAAACGTTCCAATCCATAATGGCCGGGTCGAAACCTGCAACAACTTGCCGGTGCGTTCGCGCATCTCGCCCGCTGCCTTGTTGGTGAAGGTGACCGCCAGGACGCTGAGTGGCGATACATGCTCAACCTGAATCAGCCAGGCCAGGCGGTGCACCAGGACACGGGTTTTGCCACTGCCGGCACCGGCCAGAACCAGGACATGGCCGTCACTGCCTGCAACGGCTTCGCGTTGTGGTTCGTTCAGTTCTTCCAGCAGGTGGGAAACATCCATTTAAATCTCGCGCGCGATCGCGCGATAACCGATATCACCGCGCGTGAATGCGCCATCCCAGTGAATTCGACTGCTGGCCTGATAGGCTTCATGTTGGGCTTGCGTCACACTGGCGCCGAGTGCGCACACGCAGAGCACGCGGCCACCGGCCGTCACTACTCCCTCTTCGGTCAAAGCGGTGCCGGCCTGGAAGACTTTGACATGAGCCGGGAATGTACTGTCCAGACCTGTGATGAAATGGCCTTTCTCGTAGCGGCCAGGATAACCTCGTGCCGCCATCACAACACCCAGGCTGGCCCGGTCATCCCAGTGCACTTTTTCCTGGTCCAGTCGGCCCTCTACCGCCGCCAGGCAATGAGCGGTCAGGTCAGATTGCAATCGCATCAAAATAGGCTGGGTTTCAGGGTCGCCGAAGCGTACGTTAAATTCCAGAACCCTGGGCTCGCCTTGTGCTGAAATCATCAGGCCGGCATAGAGAAAACCCGTGAATGGTGTGCCTTCAGCCGCCATTCCTTCAACCGTGGGCAGAATGACCTCCTGCATGGCCCGCCGGTGCATGGCTTCGTCAACCACGGCTGCGGGGGAGTATGCACCCATGCCGCCGGTATTGGGCCCCTTGTCACCTTCACCGACAGCCTTGTGGTCCTGCGAAGTAGCGAGTGGCAAGATGTTCCTGCCATCCGCCATCACAATGAAACTGGCTTCTTCGCCTTCGAGAAACTCTTCGATCACAATGCGATGCCCGGCATCACCAAAAGCATTGCCGGCCAGCATGTCCAGCACGGCCGCATCGGCTTCTGCAATTGATTGTGCGATGATCACACCCTTACCGGCGGCCAGACCATCCGCCTTGACCACTATTGGTGTACCGTGTTCATGGATAAAGCGAATCGCAGGCTCTACTTCGGTGAACTGCCCGTAGGCGGCAGTCGGAATATTGTGACGGGACATGAAATCCTTGGCAAAAGCCTTGGAGCCCTCCAGTTGTGCCGCGGCTGCTGTGGGGCCGAAACAGACCAGACCCGCCGCACTGAAGAGATCGACAATTCCATTAACCAGAGGGTCTTCCGGGCCAACGATCGTCAGGCCCACGCCCTGTTCCCGGGCAAAGTTGAGCAGACCATCCAGATCATTGACGGAAATGGCCACGTTTTCCACTCCCGGTTCTTCAGCCGTTCCGGCATTGCCCGGTGCTACGAATACCTTTTCTACCTGGGAAGATTGCTTCGCTCGCCAGGCCAGTGCATGTTCCCGGCCGCCGCCGCCCACGATCAGTACTTTCATTTAAGCGCTCTCCTCAATGCCTGAAGTGTCCGTGGATCGGCACAAGCGGATCAGTTACTGCCGTTGCTTACTACAATGTCGTAGCGATTGAGCTTGGTCCGCAGTGTATTGCGTGTAATACCGAGTATCCTGGCGGTCTTCGACTGATTGCCGTGTGTGAATCGCAGCACTTCCTCAATTAAAGGTGGCTCAACTTCTGCCAACAGGGTCTGGTACAGGCACTCCGGCTGAGATTGCCCCATATCTTCCAGGTAGTTCCGAATGGCGGCCTGAACAGACTGTCTTAAGGTGATGGGGCGGTCCCGTTCCATGGCAGCTTTGATAACAGTTTTCTTGCTCATTGGGTATGTAATCACCCTGTTTTCCGGGACCTGAACAGAGCCTCTAACCCTACCATAAAGAAGCTTGTTTGGCAGGTCAAAATCGCCATTCTTTGTAGGGAATCATCTTCACTTGATCTTCAATTCGAAACCAACTGCTGCACGACCGGGATCAGCCAGGTCCAGCACGATGGGAAGGTGGGCCTGTGCGGGCATTCCTTGCTTGACGATGGCATCGTCAGCGAGGTATTCAGCAGGCTCGAACAGCCGGCTGGCAACAGCCTGACCTCTCGAGTCCAGCAAAATCACTTCCAGTTTTGGATAGTCCTGTTGCTTGCTTGCCTGGTTGATAATGGTGGCACTCAGGCGCAAGGCGTTGGCCGTGTCGGGGTGGCTGCGCAGGTCACTGCCAATCAATTGGATTTGACCCAATTCCTGCAGTAAGTTTGCGGATGGTTTTTCTTGCAGCCCGATTTCATCAGGTCAACCTGGCCTGATGGGTTTTTCAGCCCGGACTCGCCAAAAAAATTGATGAGTTGCAGCACGGTGGCAACAAGTAAAACAAGAGCAGCCGCAATCCAGGCGCTGCGTGATAAATTTTTCTGGTGGCCGGTTTGTTCTAGCTCGCCAAATTCTTCCTGGGTGGAAATGTCACCAGACTCTGACTCAGCCATCTCAATACTGATGCCAAGGGTCGGCAGGTCCCCCGCATCAGGAGCGGAGTGACCCGCATCCGGCCACTCATCAAACAAGGATTCGAGCGCATGGTTGATCTTGTTACATTTGCCGCAGCGATAGAGTCCGGAGCCCTGTGCCAGAAGTGAAGCATTAAGCGGATGAACCGTATGGCAAGCGGAGCAGCGCGTAAACAATTTCCCGCCCGCCCCGTACTCAGCTCTCTTCAGACCAGGTTTCAATCAGGTATTGATAGCGATCCAATTCAAGCCCGAAGGTTTCTCTGATAGTTTCCTCTCTGGCGTGCAGGCCGGCCAGCGCTTGTGCATTGTCTTTGAGGCGGCCTTGTAAATCAATGATAGACAGGATGATCTCCTCTTCAACCACATCGCCCGCCCGCTGACGGTTGGCCGCTTCCCGAACCTGGCCGCGGTAAAATTCGTTCATGCCATCTCGGGAATTTTTCAGCAAACGGCGATCATACTCAAGTTGCTTGATCTCTACGTTCATTGCGTCCTCGATTTCCTGCTCGTTGTCGTACCTGAGCAAGAGAAAACGATCCATTCGCCGCTGCATTTCCTTTTCAGAATACAGGGCCTTCGGTCGCCGCATGCCGGAAGCATCGCGTGGCAATTCCTTGGGTTCATCCTCGTTTACGGGCTTTGGCGGCGGTGGCACCAGGCTTTTATCTTCGGCCCGCACAATACCGTACTCGTCCAGTTCATCGTGTGTTTTATCAGCGAAGTTGGGGGGCAGGCTCTCGCTGTAGTGTACCTCGCCATTTTCGTCCACCCAGCGATAGACTTTTGCCGCCATTGCCGACCCGGCGGCCAGCAAGATCGCAATGAAAATAATGATTGTGATAATTTGAGTGCTGATTTTATGTTCCATAGTCTTCACGATAACGTTGTATGGCGGTGAGGTCGATCCCGGCATCCCCTTTTGTTGCAATATATGCGATGAGATCATCGAGGCCGGCAATGGCGATGCAAGGGATACCATATTCTGCAGTGACCTCTTGTGCGGCTGATAGTTCGCCGCTGCCCCGTTCCTGCCGATCGAGTGCAATTGCAACACCTGCGGGTTTGGCGCCGGCAGCAGCAATCAAGGAAATGGATTCCCGAACGGATGTTCCGGCCGAGATCACATCGTCGATAATCAGTACTTTTCCGGCCAGCGCTGCACCAACGATCACACCGCCTTCGCCATGGTCCTTGGCTTCCTTGCGGTTGTAAGCGTAGGACAGGTTGCGCCTGTGATTGCCATACAATGCCATGGCGGTAGCGGCGGCCAGGGGAATACCCTTGTAGGCTGGGCCAAACAGCATGTCGAAGGAAATGCCGGAAGATATGATCGATTCTGCATAACATGCCGCCAACTCACTCAGCGAGGCACCATCATCAAAACCACCGGCGTTAAAAAAATAGGGACTGACGCGGCCTGATTTGAGCGTAAAGCGGCCAAAGCTGAGGTTGCCCTTTTTCAGAGCCAGCTCAAAAAATCTGTCTTTGTAGTTTTGCGGCATAGAATCCCTTCAATCGGATTAAAGTATGCACAATGTTATGCTTGCCCGCAATTTCATAAGCGGTCAGCAGGAGCATTACAACATGCGCATTATTACTCTGAATGCCAACGGCATTCGAGCAGCGGCCCGCAAAGGGTTTTTTGACTGGCTGAGCAAACAGAAAGCGGATGTGGTTTGTATTCAGGAAACCAAGGCGCAGCGGCATCAACTCGATGACCCGGTCTTTTCTCCTGTGGGACACCATGTTTATTATCACGATGCGGAAAAGAAAGGCTACAGCGGGGTCGCTATCTACTCCAGACACGAACCTGATCGGGTTCAGCATGGTATTGGGTGGGATCTGATGGATTGCGAGGGGCGTTGGCTGCAGATTGATCTTGGAAACCTGAGTGTGATTTCACTCTACCTGCCATCGGGTTCTTCCAAACAGGAGAGGCAACAATTCAAATACGAAACCATGGATTTTCTCCAGCCTCTGTTGTTGAAGATGGCGTCAGACGGCCGGCATTATGTGGTTTGTGGTGACTGGAATATCGCGCATAAGAATATCGATATCAAAAATTGGCGAGCTAACCAGAAGAATTCGGGGTTTCTGCCCGAAGAGCGTGCCTGGCTTGATGAGGTTTCGGCCCGGTCGGCATGGCCGATGCATTTCGCCATGTCGATCAGCGCGAAGAGCGCTACACCTGGTGGTCAAACCGCGGCCGGGCCTGGGATAACAACACCGGTTGGCGTATTGATTACCAGGTCACCACAGCTGATCTGGCACAGCGGGCTACGCACGCAGAAATCTACCGGGATCAGCGCTTTTCCGATCATTCACCGCTGATCATGGATTATGACTTTGAGATCCCCAACCTGAAATGAATCCATGAAAAACGAGCGACAGCGCAACTGGAAGGAAATATTATTCAATCGCCGGATGATTACCTGCGTTTTTCTGGGCTTCACTTCTGGCCTGCCCCTGTGGGTGTTGATCTCCCTGGTGCCTGCCTGGTTGCGTACCGAAGGCGTAGACCTTAAGACCATCGGGCTGTTCAGCCTGATGACGCTTCCTTACACATGGAAATTTGTTTGGTCACCGTTGATGGATCGGTTCCGGCCACCATTCCTCGGCCGCAGGCGGGGTTGGGCGCTGATCACTCAGCTGGCGCTGCTGCTAGCGATCGGCATGCTGGGTACGTTCAGTCCTCAAATGTCTTTAACCCCTATTCTGGGGCTGGTATTTTGCATCTCATTTTTTTCCGCCAGTCAGGATATAGTGATTGATGCCTATCGCCGGGAACTGTTGGCAGACGATGAACTGGGCACCGGTACGTCAATCCACATCAATGCCTATCGATTATCCGCTCTGATACCGGGTTCACTGGGGCTCATTCTTGCCGACTGGTATTCATGGAATCTCGTGTTCTGGGTGACCGCGGCATTCATGCTCGTGGGTATTGTGATGACACTGGTCATCCGTGAAGTCAGTGACGACCAACTGGCGCCGCATACATTGCGCGAAGCAGTCATTGAACCCTTCCGGGAGTTTTTCAGCCGCCGTGGGCTGGGACCGGCGTTTGCGGTGCTGGCATTTATTCTGCTGTACAAACTGGGTGACAACATGGCGGTTGCGCTGGCAACTCCTTTTTACATCGACATGGGATTTTCTCTGACCGAGATCGGCACTATTGCCAAGTTTTCTGCGCTGTGGGCCTCCATTGCCGGTTCCGTGATCGCCGGAATCGTGATGCTGAAACTCAACATCAACAAGGCTCTGTGGATGTTTGGCCTGGTGCAGATCGTGACGATTCTTGGTTTTGCCTGGCTCAGCACGGTGGGACACAATCCAATCGCGCTGTTTGTCGTGGTCAGCGGTGAATATCTCGGGGTAGGCATGGGGACTGTCGCATTAACCGCCTTCCTGGCGCGCGAGACCAGCCGGGCTTTCACTGCTACCCAATTTGCCCTGTTTTCCAGCATTGTCGTGATTCCGAGAACATTCGCCAACGCATCTACAGGCTTCCTGATCGAGGCCATGGGTTATACCTCGTTTTTCCTGTTGTGCACGGCACTTGCCGTTCCCGGTATGTTGATGCTGCTCAAGGTCGCACCCTGGAACAAGTAGGTAGCCACCTACAGTTTTCCGCGGACCTCGTAGCCGAAGGGGAGCAGGGCCATCCGGGTCATTTTCAGGTGTTGCGCGGCGAGGGGAATTCCGATGATTGTAAGGCCCAAAAGCAGCGCCATCAGCAGGTGAAAAAATGGCCAACTCCAGGCCCGGAAGCAAAATCCAGATAACGTTCATGATCACGGTCAAGGCGCCACCTGGTGGTTGTTTTTCGCGTATTTCCCGTCCAAATGGTGCCAGCGCCAGACCGGCCATTTTGAAACACGCGATGCCAAAGGGAATGCCGATAATGGTCAGGCACAGGATAATGCCACCCAGCAAATAGGCGAGGGCGACGATGAGTCCTCCGAGGATCAACCAAACCAGGTTCAGTAGCAGGTTCACATGAATTCTCTTCAGTTTGCAATTACCCGATCATACGATATTTTGCAGGAGAGTGGTGCGGGTACCGATTTTTGAGCTTAAACCATGTGTTATGGCGTAGAATACGCGGAGCAGAGGTCCGCCCGGTATTGAGTTTTGGCCTACACAGCGCTAAGGTGACAGACTATGAAATTTCTTGAACAATTCGAAAAATGGGACGATCTGGTGGAATTTCCTGCCAGAACTGTCATATTCGCCGAGAAAGATTCGGCTGAAGTCATGTATGTGATCCTCAAAGGCGAGGTCGAGTTGACCTTGCATGGAGAACCCTTGGGTCTGGAGGGGGAGGGTGGCATTATTGGTGAAATGGCCATGATCAATGAGACCAGTCGCAGCGCGACTGCAACCTCCTTGAACAAGGTGACGGCGGCGCGCCTGGATCATGATCAGTTCACAGCCTTTGTCAGCGATAATACTGATTTTGCTCTGCACGTTATGGCCGTATTGGCCAACCGTCTGCGGGCCATCAACGAATACATTACAACCCAGTTCGCCCAGTTCAGATAGGCCAGGCAGAAAGCATACCTGTGTAGACCACCCGGTCAGCCATCATTCTCTGCTGGCGTAGAGGGAGGCAGACTCAAGACGGCTAAGTTGGGTCAGCATCGGTGCGGCCTGCGCCTGGAAGGCAAGCAGTTTTTTACCTTTCAAGGGCTCTACTTTTGGTAGTGGCACCGTTCTGGGATTTCTGTGAACGCCATTGACGACAAACTCATAGTGCAAATGCGGGCCGGTGGCCAGGCCGGTGGAGCCGACATAACCAATGGTCTTGCCCTGCTTGACGCGCTGGCCTTTTTTGACCGTGCGTTTGGTGAAATGCAGGTACTTGGTTTCCACGTTGTTGGCGTGCTTGATAAAGACATGGTGCCCGTTTGCCCTGGAATAGCCGGAACGTGATACCACCCCCTCTCCTGCTGCATAAACCGGTGTGCCCCTGGGTGCGTAGTAATCGATGCCATTGTGGGGGCGGACGCGTTTCAGCACCGGGTGCATACGGCGTGGATTAAAGCCGGAGCTGATGTAGGCAAAATTCAGTGGAGCCCGCAGGAAGGCCTTGCGCATGTTGCGACCGTCTGGTGCGAAGTAAGCGGCGACTTTATCGTTTTTAAAATAAATGGCCTGGAAGCGCTCGCCCTGGTTGATGAAGGTTGCAGCGAGAATGTCGCCGTCGCGCAGAAACTCACCTTCGCGATAAATTTTCTCGTAAATCAGCATAAAACGATCGCCAGCCCGAATGTCCAACACAAAATCGATGTCCCAGCCAAAAATTTTGGCCAGCTTCATGATCATTGCATCGCTTAATCCGGATTTCTTTGCGGCCACAAAAAGCGAGGACTGAATGACGCCCTGTGCTTCGGTGATGTCTGAAAAGATCTCGCGTTCCTGGATTTCTGTTTTGAGCACCTGCTGCTGATTACTGACCAACAGGTAACGCGCCTCGTCGAGAGGGTAACGCATCGCCTCGAATTCACCGTTGCCATCACTGCGGAATTCGAAAGTTTCGCCGGGGCGGATGGTGGTCAATCCGCGCGTATTGGCATCGAGCTTCAGTATTTCGTGAAGTAGTGAGATTTTGAAACCCTGCCGCCTGAAAATGGTATCCAGTGTCTGTCCGGAACGAACGACCACCTTATCCCAGTTATCACTGGTCACTGCAGGAGTCTCCCGGGACAGGTCAGTCGGGCCGGGTGCAGTTGTGTTGTCTGGTTTGCTCGGCAGGGAAAGCTCGAAAACCTGCACAAAACGGTTGTCCTGGAGTGGCGGCTGGCTGGATTCAAAAGCACCCATGGAAATCCCGATGACCAGTAGCGTGGCGCCAAAAACAGCCAGTTTCTGGCGCGTCAGCCAATGATTTTCATCGTGGATCCGGTGACGGATTTTTTTTAAGAGTTCCGGCATTTCCATGGCGTAATCAGACCGCGCCTTCCTGCTTTTGTTCGGGCATCGTCACCATACTCAGCTCGCGAATGTGGGTCAATCGTTACTTTTTGGGACAAGCAATTAAAATTTGGGGTGGAGACGCGGCCAACAAAGCCATAAAATGCAACGAATTCGAGCATGGATATTGAGATGACTGATGTAAAACAGGCGCTGGGTATGATTTCCCGGGGAACAGACGAGGTCACCAAGCTGGAGGAGCTGGAAGAGCGGCTTGCGCTGGGCTGGCCCCTGCGCGTGAAAGTAGGATTTGACCCAACCGCACCCGATTTGCATCTGGGCCATACCGTGGTCATTAACAAGATGCGCCTGTTTCAGGACCTCGGGCACACGGTCACTTTTCTGATCGGTGATTTTACCAGCCTGATCGGCGACCCCACCGGCAAGAGTGCAACACGCAAACCGCTGACGCCGGAGCAAGTCCAGGAGAATGCTGATACCTACGCCAGGCAGGTATTCAAAATTCTCGATCCGGATAAAACACAAATCCGTTTCAATTCGGAGTGGTTGCTGAAACTGGGTTCCGTCGGGATGGTGAAGCTTGCCTCCAGATACACCGTTGCGCGCATGCTGGAGCGGGATGATTTCGAGGCGCGCTTCAAAAATCACCAGCCCATTGCGATCCACGAGTTTCTCTACCCCCTGGCACAGGGTTACGACTCGGTAGAGCTTCAATGTGATGTGGAAATGGGCGGTACCGACCAGAAGTTCAACCTGCACGTGGGACGGCACCTGCAGGTGCAGCATGGACAGGCGCCACAGGTGATTATCACGCTGCCATTGCTGGAAGGCTTGGATGGTGTTCAGAAAATGTCCAAATCACTGGATAACTACGTGGGCATCACCGAGCCTCCACAAGAGATGTTTGGCAAGCTCATGTCGATTTCCGACGAACTGATGTGGCGTTATTTTGACCTGCTGAGCTTTCGCAGCAACGAGGAGATCGGCGCCCTGAAAACCTCGGTGGAAAACGGCCGAAATCCGCGCGATGTGAAGTTTCTGTTGTGCGAAGAAATTGTTGAACGCTTTCACAACCGAGCCGCCGCAGACGCCGCGCGCGAGACATTTATTGCGCGTTTTCAGCGCGGACAAATGCCGGACGACATACCCGAAAAGACCCTGGAAACCGGCGCTGACGGCATTGGCATTGCTGCGGCGCTCAGTCAATGTGGCCTGACTTCCAGCAATTCAGATGCCTTTCGCATGATCCAGCAGGGTGGCGTAAGAATTGATGGGGAGAAAGTGAGCGACCGCACTCTGAAACTCCCATCCGGCTTTGAGGGTGTGCTGCAGGTAGGTAAGCGCAAATTTTGCAAAGCCACGGTCCGGTAAATGCAACCCAATGCGGACATCAAGCTGCTCTCCGACCTCAGTTGGGAAGATTGGAAGGCCAGGGATCCGGCCACCCTGGTGTTCGTGATGCGCGGTCATGAAATTCTTTTGATCAACAAGAAAACCGGCCTGGGTAAGGGCAAGGTGAATGGACCGGGTGGCAAGATGGATCCTGGTGAAACCCCCGAAATCTGCGCAGTACGTGAATGCCAGGAAGAGCTGGGCATCACCGTGTCTGCACTGGAGTATTGCGGTCAGCACAAATTCCAGTTCGTTGACGGCTACTCCATTCACGTTTGGGTTTACCGCACGCGCGATTTTTCGGGCGTGCCAACCGAATCACGGGAAGCAAAACCATTCTGGGTTGCGCTCGATGATGTACCGTACGGGCAAATGTGGGAAGACGATCAATTCTGGTTACCGATGGTTATTCGTGGTGAGCGTTTCAAAACACGTTGGATTTTCGACGGTGACCGCATGCTGGATTACGATATCCAACTCGATGGACAAAATGAATCCTGGGGTGAAGTAAGCGACCCGGAAATATGGAGTAACACATGAGTTCAAGGCGATTATGGCTTTTGTTTTCTGGTCTGGTCATCCCGGTCCTGAGTACGCTCTCAATGGCCTCAGTTGAAGCTGGGGACCGGTCGCTAAGCGCCAGCAAGCTGGCCTGGCAGATGATGATCGTGGATACGCATATCGACGTGCCTTATCGCATTGAAGAGCAATGGGGGGATGTCACGACGAGTACTGAAGAGGGTGATTTCGATTACCAGCGGGCGCAGCGAGGTGGTCTCAATATTCCATTCATGTCCATTTACACTCCGGCCGAGGGTGAAGCAGAGGGCACCAGCTTTGCACTGGCCAACCGCCTGATTGACAGTGTCGAGGCACTGGTCGGCCGCGCGCCAAACAAGTTCATGATGGTCAAATCCAGCAAGCAGGCCGAAAATGCCATGAAACTGGAGCTCATTGGTTTGGCGATGGGCATGGAGAACGGTTCTCCGATTGAAGGAAAATTGGAGAACCTGAAGTTTTTCCATGACCGCGGTATCAGCTATATCACGCTGACACATTCGCTCAGCAACCACATTTCCGATTCTTCTTATGATGAGAACCACCAGTGGAATGGCCTGAGCCCCTTTGGCCGGCAAGTTGTCAAGGAGATGAACCGACTGGGTATCATGGTAGATATTTCGCATGTAACCGACGAGGCTTTCTACCAGGTTATCGAAATCAGCAAGGCCCCGGTCATCGCTTCGCACTCTTCCGCCCGGCATTTCACGCCCGGTTGGGAACGCAATATGAGTGATGAAATGATCAAGGCCCTGGCGGCCAATGGCGGTGTCATTCAGATCAATTTCGGTTCCAGTTTTTTGACCCAGGAAGCCCGGGAATGGTACGAAGAAATGGACCAACTGCGTGAAGCCTTCCTGGAAGAAAATGGTTTTGCTGAAGGTGGCGAGGAGGCGGAAGACTTTCAGAAAAATTATCGCAAGGAAACCCCCTTTCCTTTTGCTGCGCTCGAAGATGTGACAGCCAATTTTCGGCATGTCATAGAGTTGGTTGGTGTCAGGCATGTTGGTGTTGGTTCTGATTTCGATGGTGTGGGCGATAGCTTGCCCGAGGGCCTCAAGGACGTCTCTTTCTACCCGAAATTGATAGAGGAATTTCTCAAGCTGGAATACTCAAGCCAGGACATCCAGGCGATCATGGGTGGCAACCTGATGCGCGTTTGGCGCGAGGTCGAAAAATATTCGGAAGCCCAGGGTTAATCCACATGCCAGGTCTTAATACGCCATGGTGATGTCATTCTTGATCGTAGGTGCTTCGGCTTTCCTTGCCGCGGGCCTCACCATGTATTCCGGATTCGGTCTGGGCACTTTGATGCTGCCGGTATTTGCCCTGTTCTTCCCGGTGGAAGTGGCCGTTGTTGCCACTGCGCTGGTTCATGGAGCGAATAACCTGTTCAAGGTGGTTTTACTGGGGCGAGCAGCCGACCGGGGCGTGGTCTTGAAGTTTGGCTTGCCGGCCATTATTGCTGCTGTTTTTGGTGCGCTGGCATTGAGTTGGCTGGCGCAATCGGGCTCCAGTCTGAGCGTTGAGGTCAGCGAAACCGTGGTCTCACAGGTCACTCCAGTCAAACTACTGATCGGTCTGCTGATGATCGGTTTTGCGTTATTTGAATTGCTGCCACGATTTCGCAAGATGGAATTTGATCCGCGTTTCCTGCCGTTGGGCGGTGTGTTGTCCGGCTTCTTTGGAGGCTTGTCCGGTCACCAGGGCGCATTACGTTCGGCTTTCCTGGCCAAGTCGGGCCTGAGCACCGAACGCTTCGTCGGCAGCAATGCAGTGATTGGTTTTCTGGTCGATCTGACCCGCATTTCTGTTTACTTTGCCCTGTTCACGGCTGCGGGAGGGCATTTGGCTGACTTCAATGGCTGGCCGTTGCTGGTAACGGGCGCAGTTTCTGCTTTCGCCGGCGTGATGCTGGGTAAGCGTTATTTGCACAAAGTGAAAATGACCAGCGTACAGACTCTGGTGGGCGTACTGTTGTTCGGGGTTGGTCTGGCCCTGGTGACGGGGGTCCTGTAAGCGTTTGTTCAGCTTTGTTTTTTTATAATGCCAGCGGCCTGCCGGACGCAACATAACCTGTTCGGTAAAGTCCGGCAGACTGCCAGGACTATGATACGCTGGTCTTCCTGAACCATTCCAGGTCACCACTGCAATGCGCAGAACAACGATCGTTGCCACCCTGGGACCGGCATCCTCGGACCCGGAAATCATCGGGAATATGATCAATGCGGGTCTGAATGTTGCCCGCCTCAATTATTCCCATGGAACTCACGAAGAACACCGCCAGCGGCTGGAGACCGTGCGCACGGTTGCTCTTCGCATGGGAATCTCGGTTGCCTGCCTGCAGGATCTGTCCGGACCGAAGATTCGAACCGGTCCGCTCTCAAGTGCCGAAGGTATTCAACTGCTTGATGGTGCTTCGTTCATTCTGACCACCGACAAAATCGTAGGAAGCTCAGCAAGGGTTGCAACCACCTATGACGACCTCCCAAGGGATGTACAGCCCGGTGAGCGTATTCTGCTAGACGATGGTTTGATTGAGCTGGAAGTGGATCAAATTCAGGGGAATGACGTAGTTACCCGGGTGATCAATGGAGGTCTGCTGAAGCCGCAAAAAGGTATCAACCTGCCGGGAACTGCTCTGTCGACATCCGCCCTTACCTCAAAAGATAAAAGTGACGTTGAGCACGGACTTGAGGTGGGTGTGGATTTCATGGCCTTGTCCTTCGTGCGAAAGGCCGAAGATATCTCTGAGCTCAAGGAGTTTCTTGCTGAATGCGGTCGGCCCGATATGCGGGTCATCTCCAAGATCGAAAAACCGGAAGCCATGGATAATCTCGATGCCATTCTGGATGTGACCGACGGGGTCATGGTGGCGCGCGGCGACCTGGGTGTTGAATTGCCGGCTGAAGAAGTTCCGATGTTTCAGAAAAAGATCATTTACGAAGCTTATCGAAGGGGCAGGGTGGTGATTACAGCAACCCAGATGCTGGAATCCATGGTGGTTAATCCGCGGCCCACCCGGGCTGAGGCCTCGGATGTAGCCAACGCGATTCTGGACGGCTCTGATGCCGTCATGCTATCGGCGGAAACGGCAGTGGGAAAGTACCCGGTAGAATCGATCGCGACGATGGCGCGAATTGCCAGGTATACAGAAGCAAAACAACATCGAATACCCTGGCAATGGCCCGAGGGCCGTTCATTGCTGGACCGCCATTCGATCTCCCGCGCGGTGGCAAAAGCAGCCTGCCAGGCTGCGGATGAACTGGATGCGCGCTATATCATTACTTTCACTGAGTCTGGTGACACCGGGCGCCTGGTCAGTCACTTCCGGCCGAATCGCCCGATCCTGGCTCTGTCACCCTCCGAGCAGGTGTGTCGGCAACTCACTTTGCCGTGGGGAATTACACCGATCCACTCGGTTCATTATGCGCAAATCGAGTACCTGCTCGATGAAGGTCTGGAAGTGCTGAAAGAGAGGGGTCTGGTCGAGGCCGGTGACGTTGCAGTGGTCATTTTTGGAACATCTCTTACTGCCGGCGCCTCCAATGTGATGAAGATCCATAGCTTCTGACCTGCATTAATGTGTATTTATCGACATCTGACCTGATTTGAAATGTCAGATTGCATTAAACCACTGACTGCTTTTCGCTCAAGACCAGAACTAAGCCTGTCGTGGATGCTTATAACCGCTGTCGACCCGAAGCGGCTTTTTCAACCTTGGTCGCTATTCCTACGCTATTATTCAAGTCTCGGAAGACAAAGACAGGGTGACAAGCATTGAACAATCAGGAATTCAAGGATGAAAAGTCAGTACCGCAGCATCAAAGCGTAGAGAAACGAAAAATCTGGTTTGCCCCAAAACTTGCTTTGGAGGTGTTTTCAATTGTGCTCGGTGTCCTGTTGGCCCTCGGGGTTAGTGAGTGGGCCAAGGAGCGAGAACATCAAACCCTGGCAAAATCGGGCATATTAAATATCTCAAAAGAGATTAGCTCAAATCTCGAGATTCTTACGCTTATTCACGAAAACAATGTGCAAACCGTCAATGCGATAACCGCACATTCAGAGTCTGATACAGGCGAGTCGCGGAGCATAATTCCAGGTATACAGTTGCAAGAAACCGCTTGGGAGGCGTTTCTTGCAACTGGACTATCTGCTTATGTCGATTACGATACCATTCTGACGCTCTCAAGAATGTACTCGATCCAGCGCGTGTACAAACAGACCGGCATGCAATTGAGTGAATCGGCAATGAATGCAACCGCATACACTGTTGCCCTTGGTACGACAGTGGATGACCGTCACTTTCAGGAACAGTTCGTAGGGTACTTCCAGCTCTTGATTCAGATTGAGACCCAGCTTCTTGGCTCCTATCGGGACGTCCTGGACACGATTGATCACTAGGGCACATTGCCTGTAGTGGCCATATTCGCTCTTGG
>PVMS01058517.1_pt1 | contig 18743 bp, 12 predicted proteins | sample 1853461 | NCBI WGS metagenome assembly PVMS01 (sample SAMN08582032, study PRJNA380276) | Marine sediment metagenome, whole genome shotgun sequencing project. | isolation source: ocean sediment barecode stripped | collected 2017 | reverse complement strand
CGTTAAGTCCGAAGATTTTCTCTTCCCTGAAAGTCAGAACGTAATTGATTCACTTCCAAAGAACGTAGCTAGCAGTGATGAGATAGAAATCTTGAACGAATTCTCAAGGTTTCTTTACCACTTTTATTTAATCCAACCCCTACCCTACGATGATCTTATCCTGGCCATAAGCGAACGATTATTCCGGACCAGTGAATCATTAACAAGACAAGAAGTTGAGTCGAACCTGGCTGTCGCTTATCAGTTGGCTGGTGCTGTTAGAAGCTGGATAGATCAATACGCTGATTGGCGGTTACCCGAGATCGTGGACCAATTGAGAGAGCTGTCACTTGGTCGATCTAGCCTCATCCAATTAGAACCGGGTTTGATGGGCTATGAGCCAGTACCAGGAAAGATCACATTAACAACTCAGCACAGCGCCAAAGGCATGGAGTGGGATGCCGTCTTTATTATCGGCCTGGACAGCTTTTGGCTTCCAATTTCGCTGGACGATCGTTTCATGGGATTCATTCCTGAATTTAACGGCGATCCCAAAGCTGAAACAAAGGCCATGTTGGAAGCTGTTATGCGGGGTGAAAAATCTAGCGATTGGCCAATTAATGCGACAGAATCAGCCCATATAGAAGTCATTTGTGAAAGATTAAGGTTGATATATGTAGGGATCACACGGGCAAAACGCTATCTTCATCTGAGCCGGAGCAGCCAGGTAACAAGTTATTATGGCGTAGAATACTGCCAACCCTCCAAAGCCCTGGAGGTTATTTACAATCAGCTATATGGCCATTAGGCCATAAAGTTATGAGCACCGGATCATAATATTCTGAAGTAAGCCAGGAATACATTAAAATAGTGATATGATGATAGATAATCCTTTTTTTCATCGTGGAGCCATACGTAGGTCTGAAGAATTCTTCGGGCGAGAGACTGAGCTCAACCAGATTCTCGGCTTGCTTCGCAACGGCCAAAGTGTATCCCTGGTAGGTCCTCGACGCATAGGTAAAAGTTCGCTGTTACTACACCTATGCCGAAATCATGTGAGAAAGAGACTGGATCTATCAGATGAGAACGCACTCTTTGCCTTGATAGATTGCCAGGAACTAGGTGGTTCACCTCCGGAGGAGGTATATGAAGCCCTTTTCACGAGCATGATGGAATCTTCTGCTGTTATCGCAGGAAAAATTGATACCGAAGAGCGACCTGGAACTTATCGCGCCCTTGATCGAATCTTAAACAAAATCCACAAAAGAAAGATATCCGTTGTCGTTCTGCTTGATGAGTTTGAACTTCTAGCGGCCAATGAACGGCTGACTCCTTATTTCTTCGCTCGATTAAGAGGGCTGACAACGAAGTATGGTCTTGCTTATGTAACCGCCAGCCAACGCCCGCTTTTCGCAATTACAGCGGATGAGCAGATATTGAGCTCACCGTTCTTCAACATTTTTGCGACCTTGGGCTTGGGATTGTTTACAGAATCTGAAGCTAACGGTCTTCTTGCCCAAAGACTTCAAAGTACGGGGCTGGCATTTCCAAAATCACTTATCGATTACTTACTGAAGTTAGCCGGTCGCCATCCCTGCTTCTTGCATATCGCTGGTTATCATGCATTTCAGGCGTTCATCCAGAATAATGAATCATTTGATGACGCCTACCTGCGACAGATTGAAGCCCCCATAGAGCTCGAGATTGAATCGCATCTCAAATACCAGTGGCAGAATCTGACCCACGAAGAACAATACTGCCTGGCCACAGTCAATGGTCCTATCGAAACTATTCGGCAGCTGGAGCAGCAATGCTTAATCGAATATTCTCAAGATCGATACATCTTAACGAGTGAAGTTCTGAGAAGATTTGTAAGACGTCAGGAGGTTGAGGGACTTGTCCAAGCAGGGCCTTTCGTCATTGATGAGCAGCGTCATCAAGTTCATGCAGGGGGGGATGAAATAGCATTAACTACATCTCAATTTGACCTTTTAGTGAGACTGGGCATTCAGGCAGGACAGGTTGTACCTGGAGAGGAACTTGAAATCGCCGTTTGGGGTGATGCCCTCGTTAACGATCCCGATAGATTAAAGACGCTCATCAAGCGGCTGAGGAGAGCAATAGAACCCTATAACAATTGGATCGTGAGCGAACGGGGGGTCGGCTACGCACTTCGTCCTCCAAACTGATTTGTCAATGTTTAGAGTGATGCGTCCTCGATTTCTTTGTTTGGCCATCGGTATTGGCCTGTCAATCGTACTATTAATTTTACCGGGTTCGACTCCTGTGAGCGCCCAGACCCAAGCGGGAACTTTCTGGCGATACGATGCACCGGGAAAACTCAACATCATCGAAGTTGAGGATGTTGATGGAGATGGGATTGACGAGATCTTGGTGGTGTCTGACGACAATAATGTCATGTTGCTGGGCGGTGACGGCCGTCCGCTCTGGTCAGCGCCTTATCGAGCTGGTGCACTGATATCGGCCGTTGTAGTAGCCAATGTTCTCAATGTGGAGTCACTTACCAAACAGATCGCTCTAAGCACAGGAAATCAATTAATTCTCCTGAATAATAATGGAAATGAACTGTGGAGAAGGGAGTTGGCTTTCGAGCCGGTAGAGATGGTCAGCCAGTTGGTTCAGGACAGTGGAATCTTTGAGCTAATTGTAACTTCCGAAAGCGCTGATATACAGCGTTTCAATGGCAGTGGTCAGTTAACCTGGGAATATGATTTTACAGATCCACCTGCAAAATTCGCCTCTCCCAAGATTTTGGCGGCTGATATTAATCGAGATGGTTTCAGTGAACTCATTTTTTCGTACATAACTGAGCTGGGGTACAGTCAACTCACCCTCCTCAATTCAAACGGGGAGCGTATCTGGGAAAAGCCAACCAGCGGCAGTGCCACCTCAATCGCAGCTATTGAGTTTCAGAGTGGACTCCCATTAGACATTGCAGTTGGTACCAGCCTTGACCGAGTCTATCTATACACCGCCGATGGCCAACTGAAATGGCCGTTCCGATCGCCAAATAAGACAATAACCAACCTCGCGGCTGCTGGATTGGAACAGGGCAAGGCGCTCATCATTGGCACCTCAGTTGGAACGGTGTCATCCTATGATTCAATTGGAAAGAAATATTGGTCGAGACCCCACAGCGTGAAAGCTGACCGATCTATAGTCGCCATATCTACACCAAATAAAATGAACGAAGATGATCGAATAGCCATGGCGATAGTCCTTAGTTCTAATTCTGACAACACAATACCATCTGAACTAATCTTACTTGACGCTGATGGTCGTACTTTAGAGCCCTCATTTCCAACTTCTGATGATTCAGGTCTGAGTCGATTGGTTGACATAAATAATGATGGGCGAAGCGAACTTCTCCTGGCAGGTTTCGCCACTCTCGAGCTTCTTGATCCAGGCATCGGTGTTCGCAAGTATTCTCAAGCCTGGGACTACCGTCTCGATGCAGAGCCAAAATCCGTTCTGGTAGCAGATATAAATAAAGACGGTGAGCAAGAGATGCTGGTCGGAACAGATGATGGACGTGTGCATGCTTTAAGGGAAGACGGTTCACCATTATGGGTAGCTGAGATTGGTGGGACTGTAACGAGCATAGAAATTGCCAGGGGTATAAATGATGTCAGCACCCGGATAGCGGTCGCCCATAATGCATTCTCGCCTGAACCTGATTCGGATGAGATTTATCAGGGTTGGATTACAATTATGCGACCCGATGGAAGCGTTCTATGGAATGCACAATTTCCATCAACTGTCTCTTCGTTAACCACCGGCGATATTAATCAAAACGGCCGTCCTGAGGTTATTGCTGGGACTACTGATGGTTTAGTTACTGCATTTTCTCTAGATGGAGATGAATTTTGGCAGACTGCTGTAAACGCAACTGTCAATCATTTATTGCTCATTGACGGCGCTCGTGGAACAGAAGTGATACTCGGTTCCGGAGCTAACACAATTGACCGGCTAAATAATAAAGGCGCAGGTCCAATAAGGATATCCACATATCTGGATGAAATAACATACCTTGATCAAGGATCGCCGATCCAAGAAGCGCAGCAGCTGCTGCTTGTGGGCTTGGAGGATGGAAGCATACGAGCTTTAGATCCAAGAGGTAGTCAAATCTGGAAGAAGTCCCTGAATGGAATTCCAAGGATCGTCACTTCGGCTGAAAATTCCCTCCTGATTGGCACTGATGAGCAAGAGCTGATTCGACTGGATAATAGCGGCAACATTCTCTGGCGACTTCCTGAACAAGGTCGAATCACGACAATTTACTGGGGTGATTTGGACGGCGACATTCAACCTGACGTGGCTGTCGGAAATCGGGAGGGATTAATTCAGCTGATTACTGGAGATGGATCCTATTCCTGGGATGTCCTGAATGTTGGAAGTGAGGTTTTCAATATCTCCGGATTAAAGGGCTCCGCCCAGGAGAGCACCGATTTAGTTACAATCACCGATAACGGGCTTGTCACTTTGTATCGTTCTCAGGCCAATCACCGGCCGCTGATTCTCAATCCTGAGATTGAAGTAGGTCCTGGTCAATATGGGATATCCGTCTCCGTCCTAGATGTTGAAGCTGATCCTGTTGCTATAACATTAGAAATCTTTGATCCAGATAACGGACGCTGGATAAGTCAAGGTGAAAAGACATCTGAAGGGGCCTCTGAAACCATATTTTGGCAGGTTGATCCGATCCCGAATTCAAGCAGTGTAAGCTACAGATTTACCTACGATGATGGATTAAATCATGGGCGCCTGGAGCCCACTCCGGGACCGCCGCCTATTAATTCATCAGCTCTAAACGCGACCGTTGTAGCCATCATTGTTTTAGTAGTCGGCGGCGCTACTGGAGCCGCATTCTTTGTCCGGCAGAACAGGACAAACACCACTCGAGTTCGCCGATACTACCAGAAGATCGAGCAGTTTCCTGCGACAACGCTGCAGCAGTTGGATTTGGAGTATGAGAGATCAAACGGTTCGCCTGATTTCCTCTTAAATTTAGCTGGAACAGCTCGACAGCGAAACAATCACGTCTTAGCAAATTTGGCGGACGGTCTATATTTATTGGATGCGAGACCCGATTCAGCGCTGCCCATTATTAGTTCAGCACTCGATAAAGCCCAAGATTTAGAAACAAGATGGTGGATCCTAAGCCAGTGGTTGATTACGTTTAAAATTGGTCAAGCTCTCCTCCTGGCGCCATCAATCACAGAACTAGTCCTTATTCGAGCGCAATTTGAGGAATATTTAGATACCCTCAAAAAAGTAAACCGGCAGGTTGATGGGTATCATGCACTGCGTCTTGTCCTAACCAGTCTTAGAGATGCCGAGCGCGTTGACCTTACCCAGGATCGGCTGGTTTATCTCAGCGAATGTGTGTTCCTGTTGGAAAAATTTCACACAAACTACCCCGATTGGTCCACAAGGGTAGACAACACCCTGGCTAAGGGCATCGCTAACCGGTGGCTGGGCCTAATTAGAGCGGAGATTGAAGAACTTAGAGGTAGGGCAAAGTTAGCCATTTCGCTCATTACGAAGCATGTCATTCCTGATGAAAGAACAATTGTTGCCTTAGAGATCCGCAATGTCGGCCAGGCGCCCGCCAGAGATCTGGCTCTTGAACTAGAGCCAAATCCCGCTTATGACCTTATAAATTCCCTGGTAACCGTGCCACTATTGTCCCCAGGTAACCGGCGTCAGGTTCAATTTACTATCAAGCCTCTTGACTCTGATCCATTTAGAACTGTCTTTTCGATCAACTATAAGGACCAAAGTCAGGCAAACCGCAGCCAGGCCTTTGCCGATCAAGTTCACTTATTATCTCCGGACAAGGATTTTATACCGATTGTAAATCCGTACTCGCCCGGGATGCCACTTAGACAAAATAGCGCCGTCTTTTTCGGACGCGAAGAGCTCTTTGAATTTGTCCACGAAAACGTGGGAAGGTTGTCGCAGCGTAATGTCTTGATCTTTGTCGGTCAGCGCAGGACTGGAAAAACTTCGGCGCTGCTTCGACTTGAGAATTATTTGCCCGACAAGATGATTCCTGTATACGTAGACTGCCAATCATTAGGCGTGACACCCGGAATGGCAGCTCTTCTTCATGATATTTCCTGGAATATTTCTGACGCTCTGTCATCAATGAATATATCAGTAACTGTCGGCGATCTCTCTTTATGGAATGAAGACCCAGCAGGGGTTTTTCAGCGGCAATTTCTTCCCAATGTAAGAAAGGAATTGCCCAAAGAATCAAACATCGTTTTGATTTTTGACGAATTCGAAGCCCTTCAAGATCTTGTTGATGACGGGATCCTTCCAGCCACTCTTTTTACTTTTTTACGCCATCTTATGCAGCACGAACCAGGACTTAGCTTTATCTTTGCTGGTACACATAAATTGGAGGAAATGGGTTCCGACTATTGGTCTGTTCTATTTAACATCGCTCTTTATCGACACGTTGGATATCTCAGCAGCGATGCAGCTAGGAATCTAATAAAGGATCCTGTAGCCCCAGCAGTCATATATGATGATCTCGCAGTGGAAAAAATTCTACGGGTTACCGCTGGTCACCCATACTTTTTACAACTTGTTTGCTACACGTTAGTTAACCGTGCAAACGCTCAGAAAAAGACCTATATTACTATTTCTGACGTAAATTCAAGCGTGGAAGAAATGCTGCGTCTTGGTGAAGTTCACTTTGCGTACCTCTGGCAGCGTTCGTCATTTGTCGAGCGAGCTCTTTTAGCGGCAGCATCCCATCTCGACTCCAATGAAAGGCCATTCCTTCCAGTTGATCTGGTTCAATATCTGCAAACGTACCGCATACAGCTTGAACCTGCTGAGGTTACCAAGGGTTTGAACAATCTTGTCGAACGAGAGATTTTCCTAGAGGTTAGAGAAAGAGGTAAGACATTTTTCGATATGCGAATAGGATTAGTGGGCATATGGGATTCGCTGAATAAGAGCCTTAGCCGTCTGCATGATCATTCAGCTAAGAAATTACGACCTGAAAGGGAATCTCTTACTCGGTATCGAAAATAAAGATGGATCGTTTCAAAAGCACAAGGTTTACGACGGGAATATTGAATCCAACGAGAAAACCATAAGCAGTAAGCTCTTATAACCCCAATAGAATAATTGGAACTAGTTTAACCTAGAGAGACAGCTCTCTGGGCACCCATAAATTTTCGAGATGCCCTTCGATTCGCTCATCGAAGTTCTTCCATTTTCTTATTGGTAAAGATATGTGAGCCAGGGCGGCCGTTGGCATCCTCTCCCATGCTCCAACCAGCTCCTCAAGAAAATCCTCCAACCCTGGGTTGTGGCCAACCATTAGAACAAGCGAATTCTCTTCTTTAACTTGAGAGAGAACGTCATGATAAGAGCCAATGCTGCCATGATAAAACGATCTCACAATCTGAATTTCGTCCTCGTATCCACATGCTTCAGCAACGGCCGCAGCTGTCTCGGATGCACGCTCAGCTGAAGATGTCAATATCAGATCAGGCACCAAATCCTCATTCCTCATAAGTTGTCCCATCCTAGGTGCGTCACGTTTACCACGCTTATTCAGTGGTCGATCATGATCACTAAGATATTTAATCTTCCAGCTGGATTTGGCATGCCTTAGAATGAGTAAGCTCTTCATCTCTTATCGCCTTGTCTTGAATACCGGCTTATTTGGATAAGTAAAACTTGGGATCATGGCCAAGATCACATAAATATTAAGGAATTTGCTCATAATGAATGCAAGCTGCCGGTGTTACGATTCGTGCTGGACTACTTTCAGTTAAACCTGTCCTCTAAGATTTGTAAAGGCTTTAATACCTGGGTAGACTGCAGCATCTCCCAGCTCATCTTCAATCCGAAGGAGTTGATTGTACTTTGAAACACGATCAGTTCTTGTTGGGGCTCCTGTCTTGATCTGTCCCGCATTCAAAGCAACTACCAGATCAGCGATAGTCGTGTCTTCCGTTTCGCCGCTCCTATGTGAAACGACCGATGTCCAGCCATACTTTCCGACGAGATTTACGGCGGTCATTGCCTCAGTTAGCGTGCCAATTTGATTAACTTTGCAGAGCAAACTATTGGCTGCTTTACGTTCAACTGCAGTCTCAATTCTGCTAATGCTAGTAACTAATAAATCATCCCCGACAATTTGAACCTGATCGCCCATTTTTTCCATCAATAGCGCCCAGCTTTCCCAATCATCTTCATGCAAACCGTCTTCGATGGATATTATTGGATACTGCTCAACCCATTGAGCATAAAAATCGACCATCTCAGAACCGGACAGCTCTTTTGCTTCACTCTTCAATATATACTTCCCGTTCTCGAAGAATTCGCTCGCTGCAGGGTCCATCGCAAGCATTATCTGGTCTCCAGCTTTGTATCCTGCCTTCTCAATTGCCTCCAGGATCAAATCAAAAGCCTCGCTGTTGGCTGATAGCTTTGGCGCAAATCCGCCTTCATCACCAACGGTTGTACTATAACCCCTGGCGGATAAGACCCCCTTCAAGGTATGGTATATTTCAGTACCCCAGCGAGTAGCCTCCGCAAAGTTTGGCGCTCCCACAGGCATTATCATGAATTCTTGTAGGTCGGTGGATCCGGCCGCATGTTTTCCCCCGTTCATAATATTCATCATTGGGACAGGTAACGTACGAGCGGCCACGCCGCCTAAGTATTTGTACAAAGGTAAGCCTACGCTGTCAGCGGCCGCATGGGCTACAGCTAATGAAACGCTAAGAATCGCGTTCGCACCCAAACGGGACTTATTTTCTGTGCCATCAAGCTCAATCATCACCTCATCGATTCCGATTTGATCAGTTGCATCCCATCCGACTAGCACCTCACTAATTTCACCGTTAACAGAATCAACAGCTTCCAGTACACCCTTTCCGCTATACCGGCTTTTATCACCGTCCCTTTTCTCGACGGCTTCGTGAATTCCCGTGGATGCGCCTGAGGGAACGATCGCTCTTCCTTTGGAACCATTCAGCAGCTCTACTTCCACCTCGACGGTTGGATTCCCCCTTGAGTCCAGAACCTCCCGGCTGTAAATAGACTCGATGTAGCTCATTATTACTCCTTTCTTACTCGGTTAATTGATTATAGGGCTATTCGCCCATTGCCTTACCCCTATTATCTTACATAAAATCGGTTTATAGAAGTATAGTTGATGATTGTTAAATTTAAGAATTATGCCAAGGGAAAGGAAATTGATACGACTTGTTTAAAAGCTTTTACCAAATTAGCCGTACCATCTGCGATGGTATTCCTTGAAACTTAATGTAGAAGTTCACATAATATTGAATCTTTCTTTAATCTGGTCCCTAGGTATTTGTCAACTCGATCGCCCAAGGCTATAAATCAGAGAGCGTTATGAATGAAATAACCCTATCAGCTACTGAAACAACAACCCATCTTTTAAAACGACTAATTTTTGACCTTGCAGGCTCGTACGACGCGCATGGTGTTTGTGCGGTCGTTGCTCAAGCTCTAGCTGAAGAAACCAATCTGACTGCTGTGGTAGCCTTAATTGATCCTCTTCGTGGTGATTATGATGCCTGGGCGTGTGATGTTGATGGCCACATTGTACAATCAAGGTGGGAGGGATTAGGTGCTGCGATCCAGCAAAAAATAAATGCTGGACTTCCTGCGATTATTGACAAACATACGCTTGGTCCGGGCGAATTGATAAGAAACGACATTTGGCAAATTCCAGAATCAACTATTTGTCTTGTACCGTTTCCCTATCCGAAAGAACCTAATCCAAAATCAAGACCCGGCGCTTTAATGCTTATTGATCCAGCCATCGACGATCCCATTATCGCAGAAACTCTCAGTGATAGCGCTGCACTGGTGACCGTATTTCTCGATCGCTGCTACATGCGTCATGAGATAAACCAGCAGAAAGTTGAATTTGGGATGGTGTCGGACATCAGTTACTCGTTAACTTCAACCCTCGAACTTGAAAAAATCTTTACCCAGGTTACAGATGCTGTCCGGCGAGCTCTGGGGACTGAGGCAATATCCATTGGCTTAATTGATCCTGATACGAAAGAGATTACTTTCGTTGAAACTCTTCTTGGTCCGCTATTTGAAGAGAGCCCACCTGTGAAACTTGATTCGGGACAAGGAATAGCTGGGTGGGTCGCATCCAATGGGAAATCAGCTGTTGTTAATGATGTTCAAAAAGATTTGCGCTTTTTCAGCGAGGTGGACAGATCGAGCGGTTTTCAAACGCGTTCCATTCTCTGTGTTCCCCTACTTGTTGAAAAGCGAGTAATTGGCGTTCTTGAAGCTATTAATAAGAAGAATGGACGATTTGACGATAATGATCTTAGATTAGTGTTAGCTATCAGTGGACCGCTAGCTGTAGCGATCGATAATGCCCGGCTTCATAAGGATGTAATATCTGAGAAACGTCGGATTGAAACAATCTTCGATAATATGTCGGAAGGCCTGATTACGACTGGCATTTCTGGAAATGTTCGGAACGTTAACGATTCCTTCTTGACCCTACTTGGCAGGGGCAGTGACATCGATTTTATTGGAAAACCCATCTGTGATTTCATCCAGACAAAACCAACCGAATTCAAGGAATACTTCGAAGAACTGGCCGAATCAGAAGGGGAATTCCCACAATTGGCTTGTGACTTGAAACAAGGAAGTGGTGATTTTGTCCCGGTATTGATAAGTGGCGCTGATATACAAGATCGGGAAGGAAATAGAGACGAGTTGGTATTTGTCTTCAGCGATCTACGTCTGGTCCGCGAGGTTGAAAGAATGCGGGATGACTTTTTTAATAACATCGTCCATGAATTACATACGCCCTTGGCTTCGATTCTTATGTACGCCCGATTATTACGAGAAGGTAAGGCAATAGGCGATATAGAGAAGGAGCGGCGTTTTCTAGGCGTGATTGAACGTGAAAGCAACCGTCTTCAAAAGATGGTCAGACAGATGTTGTTACTGGCCAAGATGGAAGCTCGCGAAACTCGAGGTACTTTTGAATCCGTGAAACTTAGCATTATTCTGGATCAAGTCTTACCGCCATTGATCGATCAAGCAACAATCAAAGGTCTTACTTTCCAACAGGAAATTGAGTCAAAATTACCATCTGTTGTTGGAAATGAAGAAACATTAGTAATGGTGATTATTAATCTGATTGAAAATGCTATTAAATTTACACCCTCTGGCACCGTGAATCTTTCCGTTCGTCGTAACAGTGATCATGTATGCATAATGGTAAGTGATGACGGAATTGGGATTCCCCAGGAAGCTATTCCGAATCTTTATCAAAGGTTTTATAGAGCAAGAACAGCTGTTGAGCGAGGAATTGCGGGCACTGGTCTGGGTCTCTATATGGTTAAGGAAGGATTGGAGCGCTTTGGTGGATCAATTTTAACCGAAAGCGCTGAAGGCGCTGGCACAACTTTCAAGGTGAACCTACCCATTGCACCAGATTAGATGAAGCTTTCCTAATAACAGCAGCTCCTTATAATAAAATATAGAAAGATGGCTCAAGATAGTTATATCTACCTGGATCATGCTGCGACTACACCAGTTCATTCTGAAGTAGTTGAAGCGATGCTGCCATATTGGACAGATTATTACGGGAATCCTTCCTCAGTCCATAATATAGGAAGGGGTGCTGATAAGGGGCTTACCCTAGCAAGGGAAAAGTTTGCCGATCTCATAAATTCAAAACCCAGTGAGGTGATATTCACTGCTAGCGGTTCAGAGAGTGATAACCTGGCAATTCGCGGAGTAATGTGGACAGCTAGAAGTTCCGGGAGAGGAAATCATCTAATAACGTCTGCCATCGAACATAAGGCAGTTCTCGAAACCGCAAAATTATTGCGCGATCTCCATGGTTTCGAGCTAACGATCTTGCCCGTTGACGAATATGGCATTGTTGACGTAAATGAGATTGAGAAAGCCATCCAGCCCGATAATACAGTATTGATTTCTATTATGACTGCAAACAATGAGATAGGATCGATACAGCCCCTAGAGGAAATTGGGTTATTGGCTCGAGACAATGATATTTTCTTTCACTCTGATGCCGTACAGGCTGCAGCTCTAAATCAATGGGATTTTAATAAAATGCCAATCGACCTGCTAAGTTTCGCTGCCCATAAGTTTTATGGACCGAAGGGAGTTGGTATTTTGTTCGCCCGTAAAGACATCCACCTGACACCTACTATCACAGGAGGCGGTCAAGAAGATGGCCGGCGCGCTGGTACGGAAAATGTGCCTTATGCTGTTGGGGCTGCGCGCGCGTTCGAATTGGCGATGAGCGAGATGCAAGATACCAACGATCATTATCGAAATCTCCGTGATAGACTGATCAATGGAATCTTAAAAAGGATACCTGTGGGATGCAAACTCACAGGGCATCCCTCCAACCGGCTGGCCAATCATGCCAGTTTTGTTTTTAAAGAGATTAGCGGCAACGATCTGCTGATCCATTTAGATATGGTTGGTATTGCTGCCAGCAGTGGATCAGCATGTCTGGTTGGTGATCCAAAACCATCGTCAGTGCTGCGCGAATTAGGTTTTAATGATGCCTGGAGCAGTGGTGGATTGCGATTGACTGTCGGGCGCCAGAACAATATCGATGAAATCAACACTGTTTTAGAGAAGCTGCCTGAAATAGTAAAACGCCTGGAAAATATTAAGAACAAGTATTCGTGATTATTTATGGAGATCGAACAAAAGCTCCAGCCTGATCATATCAAGGGTAAGCCACGAGTCGTTGTGGCGATGAGTGGTGGAGTTGACAGCTCCGTAGCCGCAGCCCTTCTGGTGCGTAAGGGATATGACGTCATCGGAATGATGATGAGATTATGGAGTGATTCTTCTAGTAGTGGGCCGGTAGTTCAAAATCGATGCTGCACACCTGATCAGATAGCAGTAGCGCGGAAGGTGGCGGACAAGCTAGGTATTCGCCTGTATGTGATAGATGTTCAAGACCAATTCTTTAAGTCGGTTGTCCAGTACTTCATTGACGGTCACATAAAAGGAGAGACCCCAAATCCATGTATTGCCTGTAATAAGCACATCCGCTTTGACTATTTGCTGGATCAGGCACTATCTCTAGGAGCAGATTATCTGGCAACAGGTCATTACACACGAATTCTGAACAAAAATGGTGTATATCACATCCTGAAAGCCAAGGATAATCGGAAAGATCAATCGTATGTCCTTTATGTTCTCCAACAAGATCAGCTCCGACATCTCAAGTTCCCAATTGGTGATTATACAAAGAATGAAGTACGAGAACTTGCAGCGCAATTTGATCTAGGCGTATCGGCACAAGACGAAAGTATGGATCTATGTTTTCTAACTGATGGGGATTATCGAAAATTCTTGAGGGCAAGAATACCACAGGATATAAAACCAGGTCCAATTGCGGACCAAAGTGGTCGCCAGATCGGAGTACACAACGGTCTTCAAAACTACACCATCGGCCAAAGAAAAGGCCTGGGCATTGCCTCTAGCCAACCAATTTATGTGCTTTCCAAGAAGATCGAAGGAAACATGATCATCGTCGGTCCTCACGAATCTCTGGCAAGAAAAGCTTTGGTCGCCTCTGAGGTGAATTGGCTTTCAGGAGAATTTCCGGAACATGTATCAGGCATAAGGGTTAAAATCCGGTATACTGCTGAACCGGTACCAGCTTCAATTAGCCAGAAGGATAATGAGCACCTGATGGTTAGATTCGACGAGCCAGTCTATGGCGTCACGGCCGGTCAAGCGGCAGTTATATACCACGAGGATAATTGTTTGGGTGGTGGACTTATAACCGATGAGGTAATTGTTTGACGAGTACAGCTTCCGGATTGGTTCTTGGCCTATTTTTAGCTACAGTCTACGGTGCGATTTTTCACTTGATTATGGGTGGACCACCTCGTAAGATAGCTCTCTATGTAATTTCAGCATGGATTGGTTTTACGGTTGGCCACTTTGTGGGCGCCTGGTTTGGATTTGATGTTTTTCAATTGGGAACGATTAACCTCCTGAGCGCCAGTTTAGGGGCATGGCTGGCAATTATAGCCAGCTGGTTTCTAAATCGAGACCGTCGCGTCTGATTGTTTATGCATTCTCTTAATGTTATACTCCAGTATCGAAGCTAGTAATTAACATGAGCGAAGATCTTCCAACATCCAATCAAACTCAACAAGAATTAATTCCAACAGTTTACGCTGTTATCGGAATCATTGTCTTAATTATTCTAGGCCTTGGTATGGTTGGTGGTATTATCTATCTGGCTAGTACCTATCCAGCAGAATTAGAGGCCTTAAGAGATGTTTTCATCATCGCTTTGGCACTGGAATCATGTGTATTTGGGATAGTTCTAATGCTCATGTTAATCATGCTCATTCGACTGGTAAATACACTTGAATATGAGATTAAGCCGATCCTCGAGCAAACTAATGATACAATTGGTACTGTTAGAGGTACATCGGCTTTCGTCAGCAAGGGCGTAATTCGACCAGTAGTTAGGGTGACCAGCGTGGTAGCAGGTGTGAAACGAGGAGCGCAAACATTATTTGGTAATCCACGGAGGAATTTACCGGATTAATTTTTTAGGATAATTGAAGGAGAGGGAATATGAGTGAAGATGGTGGTGAGATTGGTGCTTTTATGGCGGGATTTGTTATCGGCGGGTTGCTGGGCGCCGCAACTGCTTTGTTGACAGCCCCCCAATCGGGAGAAGAGACTCGTGCCCAGATTGCTGCAAAAAGCGAAGAACTAAAGCGAGCAAGCGGTGAACAGATCCATCGTTATGGTGAAGTTGCCAGTACATCTTGGATGGATGCTCAAGAGCGAATGAAATCGACTGGCCAACAAGTTCAAGAGCGGGCTAGAATAATTTTAGACGAAGGAAAACAAAAGCCGTCAAAAGCCCAGGAAGACAGCAAAGAACGCGTTCAGGAAGCGGCCGATGATATTGCTGAGACGACTGCCGCTGAGGAAGGTGAATCTGGCGAGATGGAAGCATAAAAAGCTTCAAGCTAACTTCAATTCTGTAGAATTGCAGGCGTCCCGCCAGACAGGGTACGCCTGTTTTTTATTGTCCGGCGTGTGTTAGCTTATTTACAACATAGTAACCTGATATCCAATGACAAAGAGTAGGGATTATACCCTGGAAGATTTGCTCGCTTTATTGGACTTTCCAAAGGACAGCGACATCAAGCTGCAGGTCCAAAAAGCGTATGAGTTCGCTAAAGAAACTCATGGTGGCTTGCTGCGTCAATCTGGCGAACGCTATATCGATCACGATTTATCCCTTGCGGTGACAGTAACGAAGCTTGGTGTAGATCCTGATACGGTCACTACTTGCCTTCTTCATGACATCCTACTACATCACACCGATGTTGAACTTGAAACGATACAAGCGAATTTCGGAGAGGAGGTTGCCAACCTAGTCAACGCCCTGGGCAAACTCACACCGTATACCGATAAACATCAACCTGGAAAAGATGATAGAGCCTTGGAAGCGATTAGAAGGGCAATTTTAACAATCGTTGAAGGCGATATGCGCATCATCCTTATCCACCTGGCCGACCGGCTTGAGGATTTACGTCATGCCATAAATCTACCCGGGGATATTCGCCTAAAGCTAGCGATGGAAGCCCGAGATATTCATGCACCATTAGCTAATCGACTCGGTATATGGCAGCTGAAATGGGAACTGGAGGATTTAGCATTCAGGTATACTGATTCAGAAAGGTATCATCGAATTGCCGGACAGATTGATGAGCGGCGTACTGAGCGGGATAAGCGGATCGACATCGCGGCCGAAATCCTCCGAAGGCTTATCAGCGAGTCGAACATCCAGGCAGAAATCACCGGTAGACCCAAACATATCTATTCAATTTATCGTAAAATGGGTGACAAGGGCGTGAATTTAGAACAGATTTATGATATTCGCGCTCTAAGGGTGATTATCGAAGAAGATGATCCAAATTTATGCTACCAGGTTCTTGGAATAGTTCATAACCTTTGGCAGCCGATACCGCATGAATTTGATGATTATATTGCCAGGTCCAAACCAAATGGCTACCAATCGCTCCACACCGCTGTTATCGACGATAAAGGGCAGACCTTGGAAGTCCAGATTCGAACCAGGTCAATGCACGAGGAAGCAGAACGGGGAATCGCGGCTCATTGGGCCTATAAGGAAGGCAACAAGAGGAGCTCTGCCCTTGGTCAACGGGTGAATTGGTTAAGACAATTATTATCCTCTCTGCAGGATACGGTTGAAAGTTCAACTGATGACGAGTCCTTTAAGAAAGAACTGTTTGGAGAGCGCATCTATGTCTTTACGCCAAACGGTGATGTGATTGATCTGCCAAAAGGTTCAACTCCTATTGATTTTGCTTATGCGATTCACACTGAAGTTGGTCATCGATGTCGAGGTGCTCGTGTAAACGGTAAAATGGTCGGACTCGACTATAAGCTCCAATCAGGCGAAAAAGTAGATATCATTACCTCTAAGAAGGGCGGACCAAGCCGTGATTGGATGAATGACAGCCTTGGTTTTACAGCTAGCAATCGCACTCGGAGTAAAGTTCGTAGATGGTTCCGTTTGCAGGAAAGAGATAAGAACATCTCTCAGGGTCGAGAGGTTGTAAAACGTGAGCTTAAGCGGCTCGGCGTGCTCGATGTATTTTCACCCCAAGATATCGCCCAGGCTCTAAAATTTGAGGATGTTGATCAATTCCTCGCCCAGGTGGGCTTTGGTGATATTCAAAGCACTAAGATCGCCGGCGCCATCGCCCTGCTTCAACAGAAGCTGCAGCCAGACGATGATTTGGGAAAGTTAATCAGAGGGCAGCAGCAAAAATCAAGCAAGCTGACTGTACTTGGTCTTGAAGGATTACATACAAAGATGGCCAGGTGCTGCAATCCCATTCCCCCTGAACCGGTAATGGGCTATATTACTCGAGGTCGAGGGGTAACAATTCATACTCAACATTGTAAGCAATTGTTGGCTACTAATGAACCTGAGCGTTGGATTGAAGTTGAGTGGGGCCTCGATGAAGAAACATTCCCCATACCCATTGTCGTTACAGCTTATCGACGATCTGGCTTGATGGAAGATATTGCCAATATCTTAAGAGGTCAGAATATCCATCTCTCCAAAACAAAGAACCTTGCTATCGACGGTGGCGTCAAAGTGCATATGGTTGCTGGCGTTTCCAGCCTGGAACAGTTGAATTGGATTCTGAGTAAAATGGAAAAACTACCAAACGTTATAGAAGCTCGTCGCCAAAGATGGGCCGACTGACTCATAGCCATCCGATGTCCCCCATGTGAATATGTCCGTCAGTCGTTCGTTGATAGCCTGCTCGTGTGAAGAGGGGCATACTCGGGGCCTGACGATTTCAACTGGCTTTCATAGAGCGTTATAGCGCTTACACCGACTCGCAGCTTGCTCATTTCCTGCCCCCAAGGAAGCTGTCCCCTGACAACTGCCGGCGAGTTCTTAACGCGGCCGAGAGTTAAGTGAGGATGATAGCTCCGGCTTTCTGCTTTCCAACCAAGGTTAACAATATTTTCTTCCAGAACGCTTTGGAGAGAAATAATATCTTCACCGAAAGATTGGAAACCTACCCATATTACTCTCGGCCGTTTGGCGTTCGGAAAACAGCCAAGCAAGCCTAATATTAGCTCAGAGGCTTCTACATGCCGGGTTGATTCGTCCATAATATCATATATATCGGACAATTTATCTTGTTCAGTTTCGCCCAAAAATCGAAGGGTGAGATGAATTTTTTCCGGCTTTACCCAGCGCACATCACCCTTAGACAAATAGTTGTTAAGTTCCTGAGACACTAGACCCAAGTAATTTCTAATACCTTCAGATAGGTCTATGGCAATGAAAGTACGCAAACCAACACCATGTTACAAAAGCTTAAAGCACGCTAGGACGCAGGTTAATATTCTGCCGTGAATGTGCAGACCCAGCAGATCTCTCGGCTATCTCTGCCGCAGGAACCTTAGACAGGCCATGATAGTTAGAGAAATACGCCACTCTCTTGATCTGCTTTCTCGCTGCCTGTGACAATTTCTTAATGCCCTGTCTGGTCAAGACATGCCTCGATCCTGCTGGAAAATCAATGCCCTGCCTCCCGGCGACGGTCGGCAGCCATATTCCTGCCACCCCAAAAACGTGGCTCGATTTCTTCCTTGATCGATTTACTGATTCTACACGTCAAGATTCCGAACTTTATTGGCATGAGTAGTAATAAATCTTCGACGCGGCGCAACTTCCGTTCCCATTAGCATATCAAATGTACGATCGGCCATTACAGCATCTTCAATAGCTACCTGCAATAAGGTTCGGATGGCAGGATCCATGGTCGTCTCCCACAGCTGATCGGGATTCATTTCACCCAGGCCCTTATACCTTTGCAGGTCATATCGTTTCTTGGATCGCTGCAGCTTCTTGAGTAATTCTGCGTTCTCCTGTTCGGTATAGGTGTAATGCAGCTCCTTGCCGACCTTTACCTGGTAAAGTGGAGGTTGAGCGATATAGAGGTGGCCATTTTCAATGAGTGCTGGCATATAGCGGAAGAAGAAGGTGAGAAGAAGCGTGCGGATGTGACTGCCGTCCACATCAGCATCAGTCATAATAATTACGCGGCCGTAACGTAGATTTGTCAGGTCAAATGACTCGCCGATACCAACACCTAATGCAGATATCAGGGCTT
>PVMS01039931.1_pt1 | contig 18748 bp, 15 predicted proteins | sample 1853461 | NCBI WGS metagenome assembly PVMS01 (sample SAMN08582032, study PRJNA380276) | Marine sediment metagenome, whole genome shotgun sequencing project. | isolation source: ocean sediment barecode stripped | collected 2017 | reverse complement strand
TCCCCATTGTACAGGTGCATCCGGATACTTCCTGGCAAGAGCATGCGGCAACCAGACCGCGCCATAACCCTCGGCCAGATCCTTCTCATGAATGTTTCTGACACTGCCAAGATGGCGTTGCAGCGGGACTATGAGCTCGTCTGGAAGTGTCAGAAACATTCATGAGAAGGATCTGGCCGAGGGTTATGGCGCGGTCTGGTTGCCGCATGCTCTTGCCAGGAAGTATCCGGATGCACCTGTACAATGGGGATGGCAATATATCTTCCCGGCCACTCGACGCAGCCTGGACCCGCGTTCGAATGTTGTACGCCGGCACCATATAGATGAAAGCAGTATTCAGAAAGCGCTCAAGATTGCGATACGAAAGGCAGGCATTGAGAAACCGGCGAGTTGTCATACATTAAGACATTCTTTCGCCACACATCTGCTGGAAAGGGGAATGGACATCCGCACAGTCCAGGAGCAACTCGGACACAAGGATATCAGGACAACGCAACTGTATACGCATTTACTCAAGCGGGGCGGGAATGCAGTGCTTAGCCCACTGAGTGATGTACTCGCCCCCGTTTCTCACCACGATGCAGTATCGTGCAACCCGCCGGACTCATCCTGAGCAGCGGTCTGAATGCACATCTCAGCTGCCGGTGCCGCCCACCGTCAGCTCATCGATCAACATGGTCGGCTGCCCTACTCCGACGGGAACACTCTGTCCTTCCTTGCCACAGGTGCCGACACCTGAATCCATTTGCAGATCGTTACCGAGCATGGAGACATGCTTGAGCACATCCGGGCCGTTGCCGATCAGCGTGGCACCCTTCACCGGCCGGGTGACCTTGCCATTTTCAATCAGGTAGGCCTCGCTGGCCGAGAAGACGAACTTCCCGGAGGTGATATCCACCTGGCCACCGCCGAAATTGACGGCGTAGATCCCCTTGTCGACGGCAGCGATTATTTCCTGCGGGTCGTGTTCACCAGCCAGCATGTAGGTATTGGTCATGCGTGGCATCGGCAGGTGCGCGTAGGACTCGCGGCGGCCGTTGCCGGTGGAAGCTACACCCATGAGGCCGGCGTTCATGCGGTCCTGCATGTAGCCTTTCAGGATACCGTTCTCGATGAGTACCGTGTTCTGGGCCGGGATACCTTCATCGTCAACGTTCAGTGAACCACGCCGGCCACTGAGGGTCCCGTCATCCACCACCGTACACAGTGGTGAAGCCACCTGTTGTCCGATCAGACCGGCGAAAGCCGAGGTGCCCTTGCGGTTAAAGTCGCCCTCCAGGCCATGGCCAATGGCTTCGTGCAGCAGGATACCCGGCCAGCCGGGGCCCAGTACCACCGGCATGCTGCCGGCAGGGGCCGCCACCGCTTCCAGGTTAACCAGTGCCTGGCGCACCGCTTCGCGCGCATAGCCCTTTGCACGGCCTTCTTCAAGAAAGAATCCGTAACCGGAACGCCCACCGCCGCCGGAACTGGCCTGCTCCCGACGACCGTCCTGCTCGACAATCACGGTGACATTGCAACGCACCAGTGGCCGCACATCAGCAGCCAGCGTACCGTCACTGACAGCCACCATCATGATCTCATGCACACCGGCAAGACTGACGATGACTTCCCTGACGCGGGAATCCTGCTGACGTGCCTCGGCATCGAGCTGTTTCAGCAAGGCCACTTTCTCAGCGGCTGTCATTTGATCCAGCGGATCGAGTGCCGGATACAGCGCATTACCACCGCTGGCATGCCAGGCCTGCAGCTTGCCCTCACTGCCCTGCCGGGCAATGGCTCGCGCTGCACCCGAGGCCTGTAACAGTGCCGGCATCATGATTTCATCGGAATAGGCAAAACCGGTCTTGTCGCCACTGATAGCACGTACCCCGGCGCCCTGCTCGATGCTGTGCGACCCTTCCTTGACGATCCCGTCTTCCAGCACCCAGGACTCGAACCGGGTCGACTGAAAATACAGGTCGCCGCTGTCGACCGCATGCCCCAGCAAACGGCCGAAGACCTTGTTCAGGTCACCTTCGTCAATACCGGCCGGGGCCAGCAGACGCTGGCGGGCAATATCCAGGTTTGAATGACTCATGATGAACGATTCAGGCATTGCAGGCGACGGTGTTCAATGCTGGGAAAATTACGCCGCGCACTGTTAAGCCGCCCGAGTTCAATATCTGCACACACCACACCCGGGCCGCGTGCAAGGCTGTTCAGCACCGTCCCCCAGGGGTCGACAATCATGCTGTGGCCATGTGTTTCGCGCCCGCTCAAATGATACCCCCCCTGGTCGGGGTCAATGACGTAACAGAGGTTCTCGATTGCCCGTGCACGCACCAGCACATCCCAGTGGGCCCGCCCGGTAATTGCCGTGAAGGCCGAGGGCAGCACCAGGATTTCCATGCCGGCTTCCAGCTGTTGCCTGAACAGCTCGGGAAAACGCAGGTCATAACAGACAGACAGCCCCATACGCCCGAAAGGCGAGTCGATGACGACAACCTGGTCACCCGGCTCAATGGTGTCTGATTCCGTGTATTGTTCGTCACTGTCGACCAGTTCGACGTCAAACAGGTGAATTTTATCGTAGCGTGCAACCTGCGTACCCTTGTCATCAAAGACCAGGCAACTGGCACGGATCTTGTTATCGTCCTCTGCCACCAGCGGTATGGTACCGCCGACCAGCCAGATGCCGTGACGTGCAGACTGTTCCGCTAGAAACGTCTGGATGGCGCCACTGCCCGGCTGCTCACGTTCCCTGACCTTGTCAAGCTCGGTCTTGCCCATGAGGGCAAAGTTTTCGGGCAACACCACCAGTCGCGCCTGCTGACTGACGGCCTCTTCGATCAAACGTTCGGCCTCCAGCAGATTGGCCCCGATGTTCGGCCCCGAGGCCATCTGGATACATGCAACAACACTCATATGTTTACGCCAAATATCCTGTTACACAGACAGAGTCTAAAGAATAACACAGTTCCCTGAATCCGGATTTACACAGCTTATTCAAAATCTTCTGTGTACTCCGCCTCTGTTTCCCTGTCGGTCGATCCGAGCTTTTCAATGACCGGATCATCCCAGGGACCGGTGACCGAATATTGTTTCTGTCCAAGCTTGTACAGGGGTCCCAGCTTACCCGCCAGCAGGGTCTCGACAACAACCACCGCCGCACCGACCGCCGGACCACCCGCCAGTGTACCGGCCACTGACAGGCCGGTCTTCATATACGGGGTGACCGTGACCAGTTCATCATAGTCCTGGTCTGCCAGTCCGATCCGTCCGGAAATCTCGATCCTGGCGGCCGGGCCATCCACGTACAGGTCATTGGTGTAGGCATTACCGCCATCCAGGGTGAAACTGCCTTTTATCTTGTCAAAGCTGAACCCTTCCTTGTACAGGTCACCGAAGTCGAGCAACAAACGCCGGGGCAACTGGTGCAGGCTTGTCAGACCCAGCACGCGCCCGGCCGCACCGGGCTCGACATCCAGTAGCTGGCCATCTTCAATCTTGATCCGTATCCTGCCCTCGGCGATTGCCGGCGAGAAATCCCACAGCGCACCCGGCCAGCTGACACGCAGGGATCCTGACAGTTCACCGTCTTCGATACTTTTCTGGTAACCGAACAGCTTCATCAACTCGTCCATCTTCCCCCTGTTAATCTTGAGATCAATACTGGACAGCTGCCGCTCCCCGTCAACCCGCCAGCTTCCAGTCATCTGCATGTCCAGCAGCTCTGATGACAGGGTCATACTTTCAACCAGGTACTGCTTGCCGGGCAACTTGCGGGCCTTTAGTTCGAAGCGGCCGAGCCTGGCCTTGTCAAACACCAGCCGTTCCGTGCTCACCTCAAAGTCCGGAAAATCTGTCGGCGTCGCCTTGCCAGCCGACTCAGCCCGTGGCTGGTCATTGCTGTGCAGTTTGAGCCGATCAAGATTCATAACGACCTTGTCCAGCCCGGCAGGACTGTTTATCAATTCGACAGTACCGCTGACCGCAGGGCCATCAGCCCTGATACGCCAGGTCCGGCCGGCGGACTCCATGGTGACGGACACATCATCCAGAAAATATCCCTCGACCTCGAGTTCATCCACATGCAGCCCGATTTTAACGGGCAAACCGGTTCCGCCACCGCCACCACTTGCCAGGTGCGGCTTCCAGTCGGTCACATAAAACTGTTTAAGATCACCTTCAAGCTGCAACACGTCTTCCCCTGGCAATACGGGTGCATCACCACCAATTGCGATAGCCCCTTTCTGCAAGCGGGTCCCCTGTTGCCCGGTCGAGATATTCAGCACACCCCTGACTACCCTGCCGTAAACGATGCGCAGGGTCTTCACCGGCTGCACGGCATTTTCCACATGGATTGACAGCTCGCGCGTGGAATTTTTTTCTTTACCGAAAGGTGCCGGCAGGTCAATGCCGGTACCGACAAGTGTTGATGTCACGGTTACCCCGACATTTGCCTGCTTGCCGCGCTCGGGCATGCCGCGCACGGCCACCAGTACACCCCAGTCGCTGCCACCGGATACTGCTGCACCCAGTGCATTGTCCTTGCCAACATACCTGGCCAGTACATCGAATGGTCCATCGAGCCGGATCTGCGTGCCCCCGTCATCCGTCCACACACGGGCGACAGCAGGTTTGCCAAACAGTTTTGCGTGCAGCTGTTTCCCCCTGATACCCTTCGCATCGAAATCCAGACGCCCCTTTATCTGCTCCAGCACATACTCGGTATCATTAACCCGCAGCGTATTCTCATCCAGCAATACCGTACCGGTGACTGCAGGCGCTGCCTTCTTTTTTGTCAGCGGTAATACAATATCCAGACCCAGTGATGCCTCTCCGCTGGTGGTCACACTGTCGACAAATCCGCCATAGGTTTTTCCCAGCATACTGCTGCCGAGCTCCGCCAGCATGACGGGCAAGGGACCGTGCGCATCGCCCTTGATGGTCAGTACCGGCCTGGCCAGGTCCTGTATCTGCACATGGATATTTTCCAGCGAGGCGGTACGCATCATGGCCTTGCTGCCCAGGATATCCATCGAGCGCCCCGTGAAATCAACCTGGGCATCTATTCCGGTCAGTGGTGACCAGCCGGGATCAAAGTCCAGCACGACATTGCTTACCGGCAGACGCACCTCGAGTCTTCCTTCACCATTATCAAATGGCAGCTGGTCAAACCGCCCGTTGATGGTGACACGACCAGCGGTCACCCTGCCGCTCTTCAGGCTGCGGTCAAGCCACGCCACCGCCGTCGGTGACATGATATTTGCCGGCAGGTAAGCGTGCACACGCCCGATATCCGCGGTACCCACAGCCAGCTCCAGGTTGATTGATGCCGCTGCATCGGCAGGGATATCAAGACCGAATTTTGCCGACAGGGAAAGATCATCGTTGCCGAGTGTCAACGCAGCAGAGCCTACCTCGATATGTTCGTCCTGTATCAGCCAGTGGATATCACCCTGCAGCCTGTCAAGCGGCAACTCCTCACGAAACAGGTCAGCATCGTGGATGCCGGCGTTATGGGTATCCAGCGTGACCGTGCCGGTTTCCAGGCTGCCGGTTACAGAGCCGTCCAGTCCGGCAATCATCGGAAAGGCACCGGCCTCACCAATGCCAAGCCCGGTAAAGCGGGCAGAGAAATGATCCAGTTGTGTGGACCCTGCTTCGCTGGAGAGCGTGAAGGCCAGCTCCTTGATGAGACCACTGGGCTGTAACCCTGCCAGCAGTTGCCTCTCGTCAGGTGCCAGGCCCGGGATGACCGGTAACAAGGCACTGAGTCCGCCCAGCTGGATACGTGCTGAAGCACCCTGTATATAACTGGCCTGTCCGCGCTGCATTCCGGCCAGTGACAGGTTATCCGTTTCCCAGGTGCGCCCCTCCTGCAAGACAAGCAGTTGCTGCAGTGCAAATTGCCAGCCTTCCCCGTCCTGCCGCCAGCCGAACTGGCCGCTCAGCCTGTCTGCATCAAAGTGGTAGTCATGTTCATCCTTTACATGACTGATTTGCAGGTCATGGGCATCCAGTTCACCGCTGACAGCATGCACATCGAATGCCGCAACCTTGGCCCACAGGCGCAGATCGGCAACACCCTGCAATGTCATGCCCTCCGGCAGATAGCGGCCCGGCACCGCAGAGAATGCCACCGACTGGCCTTTCGCATACAGCTGCCCCTGCCATGTCGATGGCTGGTCACCCTGGCCATAGAGTTCCGCCTCTACATCGATCCGGTAACCTGCATCGCCCGGCAACAGGGCATGTCCGGTCAGCGTATGCGTGTAACCATAATTATTGAGTGACAGTGCTATCGCAGAGAAACGCTGCGGAGGATCACCATGCAGTTCGTCAACCCAGGTAAGGCTCGCCTCATGCAGTGACAGGTGTGCCATCTGCCCCAGCTCTTCCAGGGCAGACTCATCGCCACCACCACCCCCGAACGCATCAAGATAGATCTGCCCTGTCGCATCGCGAATCACTGTCAGGTCGGTACCGATAACATCAATACCCGCCAGTTTTAATTCCTGCTCGGACAGATAATGCCGGGCATCAATCGTAATCCAGACCTCCCTGATGTCGAGGCCGGCCTGCTCCCCTGCCGGGTCGGTGATTGCCACATGTTCAGTTTAAGAACCGGGTTCAGCCCCCGCCAGGTTGCCTCCAGGCGACCGATACTGACCTGCTTTTGCAGCACCTGGCCCGCGGCATTTTCTATATCCAGGCGATACTGGCTTAATGAAGGCACCCACAAACGCGCCGCTGTCAGCACCACGGCCGTCACAAACAGCGACACCACGAACGTCAACCAGAGCGTATGGAAAAAATGCTTTAACATGATCTGCTAACCAGTCTGTTCAGAGCAGCCGGCAGACAGACTTACAATGGCACCACGTCATACTGTTCCTGTGTATACAGGGCTTCCACCTGGAACTTGATAGGCTTGCCGATAAAAACCTCCAGCTCGGCAAGACTCGTGGACTCCTCGTCAAGCAGCAAATCGACCACTTCCTGTGATGCCAGCACCAGCAACTGCCGCGCATCAAACTGCCTTGATTCACGCAGAATTTCACGAAAGATTTCGTAACAGGCGGTCTCCGGTGTCTTCAGCGACCCCCGGCCACTACAGCTTGGACACGCTTCGCACAGCACATGTTCCAGACTTTCACGCGTACGCTTGCGTGTCATTTCAACCAGACCCAGCGACGACACCTCGGTGATGTGTGTCCGCGCATGGTCTTTATCGAGAGATTTTTCCAGTGCGCGCAGGACCTGGCGCTTGTGCTCGTCCTGCGACATGTCAATGAAATCAATGATGATAATGCCACCCAGGTTACGCAAGCGCAGCTGGCGGGCAATGGCCTGTGCGGCCTCGAGGTTGGTCTTGAAGATCGTTTCTTCCAGGTTGCGATGCCCGACATAACCGCCGGTATTTACATCCGCCGTCGTCATGGCCTCGGTCTGGTCAATAATCAGGTGGCCGCCGGATTTCAGTTGCACCTTGCGATCCAGTGCTTTCTGGATCTCGTCTTCCACACTGTAGATATCGAAGATCGGGCGCTCACCGGGGTAATACTCTACCCGTGCTTCCAGTTCAGGCATGAACCGGGTGCAGAACTCATGCGCCCGCTGGTGACTCTCGCGCGAATCAATGCGGACTTTCTCAATGCCGCTGTCCAGCATGTCCCGCATCACCCGAATGGTGAGGGGCAGGTCATCATAGATCACCGTCCCGGGTTTTGCGTTCACCTCGGTTTCCTTTACTGATTGCCACAATTTTCTCAGGAACAGCATATCTGCACGCAGCGCATCACCATCGGCACCTTCTGCCGCCGTGCGCGCAATGTAACCACCACCATCCTGCTCCGTCATGAACAACTGAATGATATCCCGGAGACGTACCCGTTCAGTTTCATCCTCGATCTTTTGCGAGATACCGACATTGACCACATCGGGAACAAACACCAGGTAGCGTGATGGAATGGTAATTTGCGTGGTCAGCCGCGCACCCTTGGTCCCCAGCGGGTCCTTGATAACCTGTACGGAAATCTCCTGGCCCTCACGCAGCAACTGGCTGATATCGGTGTTACCGCTACCCTCCGCGCCGGCATCCGGATTGCGCGGACCGACATCCGAGGCATGCAGGAACGCCGCCCGCTCCAGCCCGATCTCCACAAAGGCCGCCTGCATTCCCGGCAGTACCCTGCAGACCTTGCCGCGGTAGACCTTCCCCACTATCCCGCGGCGCCGGGCCCGCTCGATAAATATCTCCTGCAACACCCCGTTTTCCACGACGGCAACCCGGGTTTCCCTGGGTGTTACATTAATCAGTATCTCTTCGCTCATATGTCCCTGTCCGCAAACAACCGTTGGTAACGGTAATCCGATATTTTGTTCTGCTACAACAAACTTATCCCGAATTCCTGCAGCAATACCGCCGTCTCCTGCAAGGGCAACCCCATCACACCCGAGTAACTGCCTTCCAGTCGTGTGATGAACATGGCGGCCAGTCCCTGGATAGCATAGGCACCGGCCTTGTCCCGTGGCTCACCCGTCTCCCAGTATGCCTCACATTCACGCCGGGTTAATGTGCGGAATGTCACCTCATTAATATTCATGCGGCTTGCCTCGTGGTCCCCTGCCAGCGCCACGGCCGTGATGACCCGGTGCGTGCTGCCCGAGAGTAATTGCAGCATTGCGACGGCCGCTGCGCGATCAGCCGGTTTTCCCAGCAGCAACTCACCGGCAACCACGATGGTATCTGCCCCCATGACCGGCAGTATATTGTCTGCCGGCAGACCGGCCCTGCCGGTGCGCGCCTTCTCCAGCGCCAGCCGCTGCACGCAGGCCTCGGGAGATTCACCGGCAAGCGGTGTCTCGTCGACATCGACCGGCAGCAACTCAAAATCGATCCCGAGCTGCCGCAGCAGTTCCCTGCGGCGCGGCGACTGTGAGGCAAGATAGATATCCACGTGCCGGCTAACCATATCATGAACGGTGGTAGGGATGACCGGTGTTTATGGTCCAGGCACGGTACAACTGCTCGGCAAGAACGACACGTACCAGGGGGTGCGGATAGGTCAGCGATGACAACGACCATTTGAGGTCGGCACGTGCCAGGCAGGCGGCTGACAGACCATCCGGCCCGCCAACCAGCAGCGCCACGTCCCGCCCGGAACCCAGCCAGTCCTGCAAACGCACAGCCAGCTCTTCAGTGGACCAGCTGTTACCCCGCACATCGAGGGCGATGACCGTGCAGTCTTTTGGCAGCGCTGCCAGCATCTGTTGCCCTTCCTCGTCGGTGGCCTGCCTTGAGCCAGGGGATTTACGCCGCTTGCCGAGCGGAATCTCGACCAGTTGCAGCGAACATTCACGTGGCAAACGTTTTGCGTATTCCCGGTAGGCGTCAACGACCCAGGCCGGCATGCGTGTTCCGACGGCAATCAGGTGAATCCGCACAGGACCTGCCTTTCAGAAGGTATCAGGCACTGGCATCATTGCGGCTGCCGACAGACCACAACTTTTCCAGCGCATAGAAATCCCTGGTAGCGGGCATCATGACATGAACCACAACATCCACCAGGTCAACCAGCACCCACTCGGCGGCATTTTCGCCTTCAATACCCAGCGGCTTGTAGCCATGCTGTTTTGCCTGCAGCACGACATTATCGGCCAGCGCCTTCACGTGTCGCGTTGAAGTACCGCTGGCAATCACCATCCGGTCGGTTATGGATGTCAAATCACGGACATCAATAACCCTGACATCCACACCCTTCATATCATCCAGCGCTGCCAGTACGATCTCGAGCAGGCGGTCGCTGTCTTCATTATTGATGTCCTGCTGCTTATTCATCCGTATCACCTTTTACATACAAACCTTCGCTGCGAACAATATCCAGAACACGCTCCGGTAACAGGAAGCCCGCATCACCTCCTGAACCCAGCAGTCTGCGAATCGCCGTGGCGGATATCTCCAGTTGGGTAACCTGCTGGAAGAACAACAGGCCGGTAGCCTGTGAGCCGAGTTTCCCGGCATCCATGACCCGGTGCCGGTGAATAAAATCAGCCAGCTCGCCCTGCTCCGGCAACTGCGTACCCGGGCGATTCATGACAACCATGTGGCAGTGGTCCGTCAATTCGTGCCAGCGATGCCAGCTCGTCAACCCCAGGAAGGCGTCCATACCCACCAGCAGGCACAGGGAAGTACCCGCCATGTCCTCGCGAAACGATTTCAGGGTATCCAGGGTATAGGAGGGCCCTTCCCGGTCGAACTCACGGGTATCGATACTGAATATCGGGTAGTTTGCAATGGCAGCATGCAACATGGCAACGCGTTGCTGTGGTGATGCCACCGGCTGCGGCCGGTGTGGTGGCACCAGCGAGGGGACCAGCCGCACCTCATCCAGGTCAAGGCACTGCTGTACTTCCAGGGCCGGACGCAGGTGCCCGTAATGAACCGGGTCGAAGGAGCCGCCGAGCAGTCCAATCATGCACGCAATTCCATTGCAGCCTGCATCAGGTGCGGATGTGACCGTCGCCGATGACGATATATTTAAGTGTTGTCAGGCCTTCCAGCCCGACCGGTCCACGCACGTGCAACTTGTCGGTGCTGATACCGATTTCAGCGCCCAGGCCGTATTCGAAACCGTCCGCAAAGCGGCTTGATGCATTCACCATGACGGAACTTGAATCCACCTCATGCAGGAAACGCTGCGCCCGTGTCAGGGATTCGGTAATGATGACGTCGGTATGACTGGAACCATAGCGGTCAATGTGGTCCATGGCCGCATCCACATCAGCAACGATGCGAATCGCCAGGATCGGTGCCAGGTATTCGGCTTCCCAGTCTGCTTCAGTGGCAACATTAATATCCTTAAGGATCCGGCGGGTCGCTTCACAACCGCGCAACTCGACACCGGCCTCCATGTATTGCGCTGCCAGCGGTGGCAACACCCGCTCGGCAATGTCTCCGGCAACCAGCAGGGTCTCCATGGTGTTGCAGGTACCGTATCGCTGGGTCTTGGCATTCACGGCCACCTTGACAGCCTTGTCGATATCCGCCATGTCATCAATGTAAGTATGACAAACACCGTGCAGATGCTTGATCACCGGGATTTTTGACTCTGCACTGATGCGTTCAATCAGGCCCTTGCCGCCGCGCGGCACAATGACATCGACGTAGTCCTGCATGCGCACCAGTTCGCCCACCGCGGCACGATCCGTGGTTTCAATAACCTGCACGGCATCCGCCGGCATACCCGCCTCGGCCAGCCCCTGGTGAATGCATGCGGCAATTGCCTGATTGGAATGGATGGCCTCCGATCCGCCACGCAGGATGGCCGCATTACCGGACTTCAGGCACAGGCCGGCCGCGTCGGCAGTGACATTCGGACGTGACTCATAGATGATGCCGATGACGCCAAGCGGCACGCGCATACGGCCCACCTGGATACCGGAAGGCCGGTAGTTCATGTCCGAGATACTGCCCACCGGGTCCGGCAACAGCGCAATCTCGCGCAGGCCTTCGGCCATCAGCGCGATGCGGGCATCATTGAGCTCCAGCCGGTCGAGCAGTGCCGCATCAAGTCCACGCTGCCTGCCCGCAGCCATATCTTTCTCGTTCTCGGCTTTCAGTGTCGGCGCAGCCGCCTCGATTGCCGTCGCAATCGCCCGCAGTGCGGCATCCTTGCTGCCCGAGTCGGCACGGCCTGTTTCCCTGGCGGCGGCGCGCGCGCGCGCTCCGACCGATTGCATGTATTGCGGAATATCGATATTCAGTGTTTCTGCTTTTGCGCTCATCTAATCACTTCTTCAGGTCACTTCTTCAAGTCACGCCTTCAGGAAACCTGCTCCATCCGGGAGAGTTCCGGCAGCACATCCGCACCGGCCAGTTGCAGGGTTAATTGTAACAGTTCGTCCCATACCTTGCCCGCCGCCTGCCCCTTGCTGACACGGTCAATCTGCGCGCATTGCTGCAACATGGCATGGCAAGCGCTCACCGCAAGACGTGTCAGGGCCTTGCCGACGATCGTTTTACGGGCATCGGGCCAGACACGGTACTGGCTCAGCACCTGCTGGATGGATTTACCGCTTGTCACCAGTGCTTTCATGGCCGCCAGCTGGCGCAATTCACGCGCCAGCGCCCACACCACCACCTGCGGCGCCAGGCCTTCTGCACACAGGCCCTGCAGCATGCGTACACTGCGTGCACCATCACCGGACAGGGCGCTGTCCATCAGGCCGTATACGTTATAGCGGGCATTATCGCCCACCAGCGACATGATGGCGTCGGCGTCCACCGCCCCGCCATCCTGCAAGAGTGTCAGCTTGTCGATCTCCTGCACACAGGCCAGCAGGTTGCCTTCCACCCGGTCTGCCAGCAAGGTGACCGCTGCCGGTGTGGGATCAAGCCCGCGCTGCCGCATGCGCTGCTGCACCCAGGCATTGAATTCCCGTGCATTCAATGGCCAGACAAAGACAACCACACCGGCCCTGTCGAGCGCCTGCACCCATTTGCTCTTGCGTGCCGCCGTCTCCAGCTTGCCGGCCGTAACCAGCAGCACGGTATCCTCGGGAAGTTGTTCGGCATACGCACGCAGCGCCTTTGCACCCTCAGTACCCGGTTTACCGGTTGGCATGCGCAGCTCAATCAGCCGGCGTTGTGAAAACAGTGACAGGTTACCCGCCTCGGACAGCAGGCTGTCCCAGTCAAACCCCGTCTGCACCGTCAGCACCTCGCGCTCGTCATAACCCTGCCCGCGCGCTGCGGCCCGTACCGCATCGGCCGCTTCCATGACACGCAAGGGTTCATCGCCGCTGATAAAGTAAAGCGGCGCCAGCTGTTTGCTGAGGCAGGCATCGAGTTTCTCGGGTGTTAACTGCATACGGAGCGTTTTACCGGGCCGCTGCCGCAAGCCTTAACATGGCCATGTGAACCAGGTTCTTCTGCAGCGTGCCGCGCACGGCCACCTTTTCCCGTTCACTGCCGAGCACGTCGGTGCTGCTGTACAGATAGGACCGGGCCAGGGTGACTGTTTGCGGTTCCACGACAGGCAGATTTTCCGCCGTTGCCACAGCAAAACGGACGGTCTGCCAGAGTTGATATTCCAGTACCTTGCCCGAGGTATTCACGGATAACACTTCGCGACCCCTGTCATTTTCAATGATGCGCAGTATTGCCGTCGCTGCATCGCGCTGTTCTGTTACTTCTACGCCATGGGTTCTCAGGGCATCCGCAAAATCATCTACCAGTGAACTAAAGGGATTGGCGCTTTGTATATAGGTTACCGACATCCCGGCCGGCAAGGCGTCACTGCCACGCAAATGGAATCCGCAACCGGAAAGTAATGTCACCAGGAAAACGGCAAGCAGGCAAACAATCACCTGGCGGGTGTTGTCGGGAAGACGGGAAATTATATGGCTGGACATAAAATTACTGGCTAGATAACCACGTTCACGAGCTTGCCGGGCACAATAATGGTTTTCCGCACGGGTTTGTCGGCGATGTGTTTGCGGACATTTTCGTCATTGAGTGCAGCCGCCTCGATATCCGCCCGCTGCGCATCGGCAGCGACACTGATCCTGCCACGCACCTTGCCATTCACCTGCACCACAAGATCAATGGACTCCTGCACCAGCGCCGCTTCATCCACATCCGGCCAGCGACATTCGATGATTGCCTGCTCGTGTCCCAGCGCATACCACAGGGCATGTGTGACATGCGGCACAATCGGTGACAGCATCAATACCACGATTTCCAGTGCTTCCTGCATGACGGCCCGCCCCTGTCCGGAGCGGTCATCGAAACGACCCATCTCGTTCATCAGTTCCATATTGGCGGCGATGGCCGTGTTAAAGGTATAGCGACGCCCGATATCATCACTGACCTTGGCAAGGGTGGCATGCACGCTTTGCCGTAACGCCTTCTGTGCGTCACTCAGAGTGTCTGTCTGCAGTTCCGGTGCGGGGCCCCCGGCAACGTGCTGGCGGGTAATTTTCCACAGACGCTTGAGAAAGCGGTGCGCCCCTTCAACACCTGAGTCGGCCCATTCCAGCGACTGGTCCGGTGGCGCGGCAAACATGGTAAACAGGCGCACCGTATCTGCACCATAGCGATCAATCAATCCCTGCGGGTCCACCGTGTTGCCCTTCGACTTGGACATCTTGGTACCGTCTTTCAGTACCATGCCCTGCGTCAGCAGGCAGGTAAATGGCTCATCCGACTCCAGCAGCCCCTCGTCACGCATCAGCTTGTTGAAGAAACGTGCATACAACAGGTGCAGCACGGCATGCTCGATGCCACCGACGTACTGGTCTACCGGCAACCAGTAATTGGCGCGTTCATCCAGCATGCCATCGGTCTTGTCGGCACAGGCATAACGCGCAAAATACCAGGAAGACTCAAAGAAGGTATCAAAGGTATCTGTTTCACGCTCCGCCTTGCCACCGCATTCGGGACAACGGCTGTTGATAAATGCGTCCATCTTTTTCAACGGTGAACCGGTTGCATCCACAGTCACGTCCGTTGGCAGAACCACCGGGAGATCAGCCTCCGGCACGGGCACCGCACCACAGGCCGGACAATTAATCACCGGTATCGGACAACCCCAGTAGCGTTGTCGCGATACTCCCCAGTCACGCAGGCGGTAATTTACCTGACGTGAACCCTTGCCGGCCTGTTCCAGCCAGTCGCCAACCGCAGCGAAGGCCTGTACCGAACTCAGCCCGCTGAACTCACCGGAATCCCGCAACACGCCTTTCTCGACAAACGCGGCAGTGGCCAGGTCGGCCACCTGGTCCTCACTGGCGGGAACAATCACCTGCCGGATAGCCAGGCCGTTTGTTTGTGCGAATTCGTAGTCACGCTGATCGTGTGCCGGGACCGACATCACGGCTCCGGAACCGTATTCCATCAGCACAAAGTTGGCGGCCCACACGGGTACTTCTTCGCCGCTGATCGGGTGCACGGCCTTCAGGCCGGTATCCACACCCTTCTTTTCCTGAGTCGCCAGGTCGGCCTCGGTCACCCCGGTATTGCGACATTCATCGATAAATGCCTGCAGCGCGGGATTGCCGGCCGCCGCCTCGCCGGCCAGCGGGTGTTCCGGCGCGACCGCTACATAGGTCACGCCCATGACCGTGTCCGGGCGTGTGGTATATATCAACAGCGACTCTTCCCGCCCGGCAATACCGAAGTGCATCTCGACACCTTCCGAACGTCCGATCCAGTTGCGCTGCATGGTGCGTACCTGGTCAGGCCAGCCATCGAGCTGGTCAAGATCGTTCAGCAGTTCTTCCGCGTAGTCGGTGATCTTCAGAAACCATTGCGGAATTTCCCGCCGTTCCACCACGGCGCCGGAACGCCAGCCGCGACCATCAATTACCTGCTCGTTGGCAAGCACCGTTTTGTCAACCGGATCCCAGTTGACCACAGCGGTCTTCTTGTAGACGACCCCCTTCCTGAACAGGCGGGTAAAAAACCATTGTTCCCAGCGGTAGTACTCCGGATCACAGGTCGCGACTTCCCGGTCCCAGTCATAACCAAAGCCCAGCTGTTTGAGCTGGTTACGCATATAGTCAATATTTTCGTGCGTCCACTGCGCCGGCGGCACCTTGTTCTGAATGGCCGCATTCTCCGCCGGCAGCCCGAAGGCATCCCAGCCCATCGGCTGCAGCACATTCCTGCCCTGCATGCGCTGGTAGCGACTGATCACGTCACCAATGGTGTAGTTGCGCACATGGCCCATGTGCAGGCGCCCGCTGGGATAGGGAAACATGGACAGGCAGTAGTACTTCTCCCGGTCGGCGTCCTCGGTCACCTTGAACGTCTGCTGCGCGTCCCAGAACTGCCGTGCTTCGGCCTCGATAATCTCAGGTTTGTAGATTTCGTCCATTGTCCCGTGCGGATGATAAAATTAAAGGCGGAAGAATACCTTAGCCGTCACATTCCCCACAACACGCGATTACCGGTTCCAGAAGGCAGCAATTATAAGCCATTGTTATGAATAGCTTATAGAAGCGCAGGATGTAGGCTAATATAGGCACATATACATACAAGGAAACGACAGCACATGACTGACAAAGACGACAAATCCACCCGTGAAAAATGGCTGACGGCCTATGACGACATGATGATGCGGGTCAAGACGGCCATTGAAGAGACCGAGGAAAGCACCCTGCCGGCACTGCAACGCTTTATCCATAATGCCCGTGACACCGCCGTCGAGCTGGAGGAACTGACGAAGGAAGAGTCGGAGAAGATCGCCTATTACCTGCAGCGTGACTTGCAGGACGCCGGCAAGCACCTGGCCGAGACCGGCCATGAGTTGAGTGACTGGCTGCGCTTTGATATCCACCAGGTCGAGGAACGCCTGCTGTCTGTGCTTGCAAGGGTCGCTGACCACACCCGCCTGGAGATACTGCAGTTTGAACATGACATCGAGGAAGGCCCGGCCTGGAACACCGGCGAGGTCACCGGTCCCGGTACCCTGGTGTGCGCTTCCTGTGATGCCATTATGCGTTTCCACACCACCGGGCACATCCCGGAGTGCCCCAACTGCGGCCACACCGTGTTCCACCGCAAGACCGTCAGGGATGAATTGAAGTAGCACCTACGGCCATTGCCTCAATTTTAGACGGGTATGCTGCCCTTTCGGCGGCAGACAGACCAGCACAGCAGCAGACTCACGAGACTGAAAATCACCACCGGTGTATTGCCCAGCAGCACATACGGCGTGGCACCCTGCATCGGCACAACGGCACCCCTGACAACGGCAATTTCAAATTGCGGGCCCTGCTCGATGATGTTGCCTTTATGATCGATGATAGCCGAGATCCCGGTGTTGGTCGCACGCAGCATGGGTCGTCCGGTTTCCCATGCGCGCAGACGCGCCATTTCCAGGTGCTGGTGCGGTGCCAGAGATTCTCCGAACCAGGCATCGTTACTGATGTTCACCAGCATGGCGGCCTCCGGCAGGTCCCTGATAATCTGCTCGCCGAAGACGACCTCATAACAGATCGAACTCGACACCGGGTATCCCGCTGCCTGCAACAGGGGCTGGGACGTGCCGCCGCTGGAAAAATCGGCATTCGGCACCGCCAGCGCATCCAGGGTATTGCCGATCAGCCAGCGTAAGGGCAGATATTCACCATAGGGCACCAGATGTTGCTTGTAATAGAACGCCTGCTCGCCACCCAAAGACATCACGGCATTGAAATACTCCCAGGTCTGCTTCTCCAGCACCGGTATGCCGGTGATTAACGAGGCGCCGGTTTTTGCCAGCTCGGCCTCAAGGTAGGGAATAAAATTATCCTCTACCTGGTCATGGAATGCCGGGATGGCCGTTTCCGGCCAGATGAACAGGTCGACATCCTGCTCGTTAAAAGTCAGTTCTGAATAACGGCTGAAGGTATTCAGCAGATTTTCCGGTGCCCACTTGTTTTCCTGGCTGATATTCCCCTGCACCAGGGCCACCTGCAAGGCAGCGCCGCGCGGTTCCGTCCACTGTACGTTGCCAAGCAGATACCCGCCGCCCCACAGCAGCAACAACAGCACCAGCCCGGGCGCCCGATACCAGGCTCTCAACACCGCCACCACCAGCGCGGCTGACACGGCCACGGTCCAGCCGGTACCGTACACACCCAGTACCGGGGCATAGCCGCCCAGCGGGCCATCAATCTGGCTGCTACCGATGTTCAGCCAGGGAAACCCGCTGAATACCCAGCCACGCAACCACTCGGAAATCACCCAGCCGGCGGGTGCCGCCACCAGCAGTGCAGCCATACGGAAACAACGCGCCAGCAAATAACCCAGCAAGGCCGGGAACAGACTCAGGGTGGCGACAAACCCCAGCGTGATAAAAATCGCTACCGGCGCAGCAACATGCCCATACACCTTGATACTGATAAATACCCAGGAAACACCCGTACCAAAAAAGCCTGCACCAAACAACAGACCGTGTCGAAAAGCCAGCCTCGGGGTATCCCGCAGCCATTGATTAAACAGCAGGGCCAACGACAGTGTAGCGACTGGAAACCAGCCAAACGGTGCGAAGGCAGTAACACTGATGGCACCGGCTAACAACATCAGCAAGGCGCTGTAACGATCAGCCAGCCCGCTCACAAGACGTTGTCTATCTGGTAACTCCGGACATCAACCGATCCTGGTAACAGTGTTAACTGCAACATGTGAATGCGACGACTGTCCGCGCGCAGCACCTTGAACAACAGGTTGCCCAGCACCACCCGCTCGCCGCGCTTGGGCAGGTGGCCGATCTCGTGCACCACCAGGCCGCCAATGGTATCGAACTCGTTATCGGGAAGTTCGATACCGAAGTACTCGTTGAAGTCCTCGACCGGTGTCAGCGCCTTAACGGTGTAATGCATTTCACTGTGCTTGCGAATGGTGTCTTCTTCCTCGACATCATGCTCGTCTTCGATCTCACCAACAATCTGTTCCAGCACATCTTCAATCGTCACCATGCCGGCAACGCCGCCGTATTCATCGACGACAATGGCCATGTGATTACGACTGGAACGGAATTCCTTCAACAGCACATTGAGGCGCTTGCTCTCCGGTACAAAAATAGCCGGCCGCAGAATATCGCGCACATTCAGTTGTCCATCACCGCGCTCGAACGCGTACAGCAACAGGTCTTTTGCTAGCAGGATACCAACCACCTCATCGCGGCTGTCGCCAATGACCGGAAAACGGGAGTGACCTGACTCGACAATGGTGCGGATCAATACATCATGGCTGGCTTCCCGCTCCAGC
>PVMS01008328.1_pt1 | contig 18752 bp, 13 predicted proteins | sample 1853461 | NCBI WGS metagenome assembly PVMS01 (sample SAMN08582032, study PRJNA380276) | Marine sediment metagenome, whole genome shotgun sequencing project. | isolation source: ocean sediment barecode stripped | collected 2017 | reverse complement strand
CCGCTCCGAGGTCAGAACAATGTCCAAGGTTGTTCTGACAGTGGTGGTCTGCCTAATGTATATACTGCCTACCAATCAGTGGATGAGGCCGCAGTAAGAATCAGATTCGAAGAGGTTTGGGGGGTAAATCTAAACCCAAATCCTGGGCTAACGGCAACAGAGATGGTTGCAGGAGCCGCTCTTGGTACAGTTCGGGGAATGTTCGTTCTTGGCGAGAATCCGATGATGAGCGAGCCAAATTTGAACCACTCTCGACATGCACTGGAACAATTGGAATTCCTGGTCTGCCAGGATATCTTCATTAATGAAACTGGAGAGCTTGCCGACGTGATCCTTCCAGCCACCAGCTTTGCGGAAAAAGATGGGACGTTTACAAATACCGATCGCAGGATCCAGAGATGTAGAGCAGCCGTCAAACCTGTCGGAAACTCAAGGGCCGACTGGGATATTATCTGTGATCTAGGACGGCGTATTGAGCAAAGATTAAACCTAAATCTGTCGGCTGGCTTCGAGTATAATGGCCCTGAGGAGATATGGGATGAAATGCGTCGACTGACACCGGATTTCTGGGGAATCGATTACCCTCGTCTTGAAAGGGAAGGGGGTGTCCATTGGCCATGCCCCAGCTATGATCATCCTGGAACACCGTACTTGTTTGCCGAGGAATTTCCAAGGGGGAAAGGTAAGTTCTGGACGGTCGACTACGGGACCAATTCGGAACAAACAAATGAAGAATACCCGCTGAATATGAGTACAGGACGAGTCCTGTATCACTGGAGCGGAAATTCGATGACCGGGCGTTCAAGCCTCAAAGATGTCTATCCGGAGGCTACTTGCGAGATAAACCCGGTTGATGCGGATGTCCTTAGTGTTAATACCGGTAACTGGCTCAAGGTCAGCTCGCGACGAGGTAGTATCAGGCTGCGCGCTCTCCTTACCGAGCGATCTCCGGCGGGTACAATATTTATCCCGTTCCATTTCGCCGAGGCAGCGGCAAACCTATTGACCCTGGACCTTGTCGATGAAAGAGCGATGATACCTGACTACAAGAACACGGCTGTCAGGGTGGAAAAAACTGAGCGTCCTGAAGAGCGGCATGAGGAGTATGACATTCCACTGCAAAAAAGAGGAGCAATAAAGGATCCGGTCCAGGTGCATTGGGATCACGATAATGGCTAGCTTAATGGAGGGAACTATCGTCCAATTAATAGGAGTTCTCACCGCGATTTAAGGATTGATATTGGCCCGGTGTTTTGATCAATAACGGACCTCCAAAGAGTGATTGGACTCGTTTAATTGGCGATTTAAATTTATGGCTTCAAATCTTCAAAAAATCATCAATAGCCGTCTTGGCGTTGGCTTTTCTGTTGCCCTGGCACGCTTACTTCCACCTTCCGCTGGGTACAAAGTCGCCGATTCTTTGGCGAATCAACTGGCTTCTAGAAAATCATTGGATCTTGTACGGGCGCTCCGGGTCAACCAGTGGGTGGTGAACGGCGAGAATCTCACAGCTGTAGAACTGGACGAGGCGGTTGCCAGGACACTTAGGCATACGGCACATTGCCTTTATGATACGTACCATTATTTTCAGAACGAACGTGCCGGCAGAGAGATGGTCATAATCGGACCTTCTGCGCGCGCAGAGCTTGAGCGAGTAAAGAGAGAGCGGGAAGGAGTAGTTATTGTTGGTCCCCACCTGAGCAACTTCGATTATGCAGGTCAGACTGTTGGAACTGAGATCGAGGCTATTGCGCTTACTATTCCTCAGCCGGAAGGCGGCTACAGGTGGCAGAACCAGATTCGTCGATATTCGGGCCTGGAAATTGCGCCTACATCTCTAAAATCCATGCGAAAGGCATTAAAAACCCTCGATGAAGGCGGCATTGTTCTAACGGCAATCGATCGTCCAATCGAAGGCTCAAAACATATTCTCGATTTCTTTGGTCGACCTGCAAGGCTCCCACTCCACCACGTTCTATTGGCTCTAAAAGCGGACGTTCCGATCATAGTTGTGGCGGTTGTCATGAAGCCTGATGGCCGCTATGAGGTGGTTCACTCAGATCCAGTTGTGATGGAAAGAAGCGCGGACAGGAATTTCGACCTGATCCATAATGCCGGGAGGGTCCTGAGAATAGCCGAGGATTATATTCGGTTGGCTCCGAATCAGTGGTCGATGTATTATCCAGTATGGCCTGAGGTCGAAAAACACTTACCTTAGATAGGGGGTGCAGGCGCCATGTCAAAATCTAAAGAACACAAAAGAGTCAACGATATCTTACTTGGTCCATTGGAGCGGCCCGCGCTCCAATGGCTGTGCGCTCATATGCCAGGTTGGATGACCCCTGACCTGTTGACGTATATTGGCATATTTGGTTCTGTGATTATCTTCGCAGGTTATGCGTTAACGAACGTCGGTGCGGGATTCCTTTGGCTGGCCACTCTGGGATATGTCATTAATTGGTTCGGCGACAGCCTAGACGGATCTATCGCTCGGTACCGCAAAATCGAGCGGCCGAAATACGGATTCTTCGTCGATCATACAGTGGATGCCTTCAGCCAAGTGCTCATATTTGTAGGCCTTGGTCTGTCTCCCTATGTCTCTTACGAAGTGGCAAGTCTGGCCCTTTTTGGATACCTGTTAATGACAGTCTACGTATACGTAGATACATATGTCACCGGTGTATTTAAAATTTCCTATGGGAAATTTGGACCCACGGAAATGCGTGCTATCGCCATTATTGCCAACGTCGTCTTCTTCATTTGGGCGAGTCCAAACATCGAGCTTTGGTTCGGTTCAGTCTCAGTTTATGATCTTTTCGCCCTTGCCATCGCGGTTGCCTTGTTCGCCGTATTTATCTACTCCGTGGTATCTCGCGCATCGGAGTTAGCTCGAACGGGCGAGTAGCGATACTGTTCCTCCAGGTACAACTAGCAAAACAAATAGATCCCTTTCATACCGGTATATGACGGGTCTTTTCTGACACTGAAATTGGATATATGAATCTGATCCTAGATAGTGGAGATTTGAGCACATGAAATTCTTAGAAGGAAAGAAGGCGCTAATTTTCGGCATTGCAAACAAAAGATCTATCGCCTGGGGAATCGCAAAGGCTTTGCACGAACAAGGAGCGGAGTTGGGATTCAGCTATGGAATCCCTCAATTGGAGCGCCGTGTAAAACCGCTTGCCGAACAAATTGGCGTATCTTTTGTAGAAAGAGCAGATGTCACCAAAGATGATGAAATAACGCAGGTTTTTGAAAAAGCCGCATCGCGATTTGGTACTATCGATATCTTGATTCATTCCATCGCCTACGCGAAGCAGGAAGATCTAATGGGGCGCTATCTTCATACCAGTCGAGATGGATTTGCTATGGCCATGGATATTAGTGCATATAGTTTGGTTGCTCTGGCTCGGGAGGGGGCGAAAATGATGCCTGACGGCGGAAGCATTTTGACAATGTCTTACTATGGAGCGGAAAAGGTCGTGCCTCATTATAATGTAATGGGAGTTGCGAAAGCCGCGCTTGAAGCAAGCGTACGCTATCTTGCGGCCGATCTAGGTCCGGATGGTATTCGGGTTAATGCCATTTCGGCAGGACCGATAAAGACCTTATCCGCCGCAGGAATCGCAGGTTTTCGTAAAATGCTTCGCTATACTGAAGAGCGTAATCCCCTAAGAAGAAATGTCGATCAAGATGAGGTTGGAAGAACCGCAGCCTGGCTTTGTAGTGATCTTGGAAGTGGTATCACCGGCGAAGTGGTCTATGTCGACGCGGGTTATCACATATTAGGAATGACTGAACCTCCGGAGAAATGGGAATAATGTATAGTTCGCTTCTCAAACCTACCTTTCGGGGCTATTTAGGGGCATTCACAGGTTTGACAAGGTGTTCATAAACGGTATACTAGCGGGCAGAATACACGCAAATTTAACAACAAATACTTATCTAGAGCAGTGGAGGGACCGGCCCTGTGAAACTGCAGCAACCGCCCAATATCTGGGAAGGTGCTAACTCCGGCAGCAAAAGCTGGGAGATAAGAGGAACCGTATATGTGCGAGCCTCTTGACCAGTTCAAGAGGCTTTTTTTTGTGCTGGCGGAGCTTTTTACGATGAGCTGGTTCAAATCACTCTTGTACGGTTATTGGAGGTTTATTTCATGAGTAGTACGTTCGTGAATTCGCCAAAGCTTTTGTTTACATCTGAGTCGGTAACTGAGGGACATCCTGATAAAATGTGCGATCAAATTAGCGACGCGATACTCGACGCTATTATTGCACAAGACCCAAACGCACGCGTGGCATGCGAGGCAGCCGTCAAGACGGGTTTCGTAATGCTACTGGGCGAGATATCCTCAACGGCTTCGGTTAACTATGATGAAGTAGTTCGCCAGGTCATTTTGGACATCGGATATGATGACAGTTCGAAGGGATTTGATGGCAAGACATGCGGCGTCCAAGTCGCGATCGCTAGCCAGAGTCCGGACATCGCCCAAGGAGTTGACATCGGTATCGAATATCGGAAAAACGGCGATCATGAAGCCGAGATTGCTGCCATTGGTGCTGGTGATCAAGGAATGATGTTTGGTTTTGCCTGTGATGAGACCGAAAATCTGATGCCGATGCCAATCGATTTGGCGCATAAGTTGGCTCGGCGTCTAGCTGAGGTAAGAAAAAGCAACATACTGCCCTGGATTCGGCCTGATGGAAAAGCTCAAGTTACTATTGAGTATAGTTATGGAAAACCCAAGCGGGTGCATACGGTACTCGTCAGTACCCAGCACGATCCCAGTGTCGAAGTTGAACAGGTTCGCGAGGCGATGATCGAGCACGTAATAATGCCTGTGCTTCCTGAAAACATGGTTGATGACGGACTGAGGATATTGGTCAATCCAACAGGACGTTTCGTTATAGGCGGGCCCTTAGGCGATGCTGGTCTAACCGGACGGAAAATCATAGTCGATACATACGGCGGAATGGGACGGCACGGTGGCGGTGCCTTTAGCGGTAAAGACTGTACCAAGGTTGACCGGAGTGCAGCGTATGCCGCCAGGTGGGTCGCAAAGAACCTGGTTGCTGCAGGTCTGGCAAAGCGCTGTGAAGTTCAACTGGCCTACGCAATCGGCGTCGCCAAACCGCTGTCAATCAATGTTGAAACCTTTGGCAGTAGCGACTACCCTGATCGAGTCCTGGTTGACATAATAAACAGTAATTTTGATTTACGGCCGGGTGCGATAATAGGAGATCTTGACTTACGGCGGCCGATCTACAAACCCACGGCTACCTATGGCCACTTTGGACGAGACGATATTGAGGCTCCATGGGAGGATACCTCGCGAGCATTGACGCTAAAGAAAGCTGCAGCAAAACATGTGGAGAGATCATAGGCGCACGATCGAGATGCTTGATTGGAGGTGCTTGACCCGGGTAAAGTGCTACGCTAGAATCATCGAGTTAACGGAATATAATTCAAAGACCCGACGCGCCTTGCTTCTACTAATGAATCCGTAAGCAAGTTCCGGCGGGTCTATTCATGAGTAACGAACGGTGTTTGAATCACTTGGAAGTCGCCTCCAGAAGACGTTCGACGGACTGAGACGGAGAGGAAAACTCACCGAATCTGACGTCGACGCGGCCATGCGTGAAGTTCGTCTGGCGCTCTTAGAGGCAGATGTCAATTATAAAGTTGTCAAGAATTTCATAGCCCGGGTACGCGAGCGAGCCGTCGGTCATGAGGTGATGCAAAGCCTTTCACCCGGCCAGCAAGTGATTAAGATCGTTCGTGACGAGTTAATCAACACGCTTGGCGAACCCGGACGACTTAATCTGGGCATGCAATCACCGGCAGTGATTATGCTGGTTGGATTACAGGGTTCGGGAAAGACGACAACAGCGGCAAAGCTCTCCATCCGCCTTCGAAAAGAAGGAAGACGACCCCTATTGGTAGCGGCCGACGTCTACCGCCCTGCGGCGATAGAACAGCTTGAGACACTTGGACGTCAGATAGATATCCCTGTTTATCAAGAAGGAACCGAAGTCGATCCTGTGGACGTAGCCTCAAATGCCGTCAAACAGGCAAGAGAGACGGGATGGACAGTCGTAATTCTGGATACTGCCGGTCGTCTAAACATCGACGAGATGAAGATGGACGAACTGAGAGCCATCAAAGCGGCTGTCAATCCGATTGAAACAATTCTAGTTGCCGACGCCATGACCGGTCAGGAAGCGGTACGAGTTGCTTCTGATTTCAATGAAGCGGTCGAGCTCACGGGTCTTATCATGACCAAGATTGATGGAGATGCGCGTGGTGGCGCGGCCATATCTATGCGCGAAGTAACCGGCGTTCCTCTAAAATTCTTGGCTACTGGAGAGAATCTCGCTGACTTTGAGCTATTTCATCCAGATCGAATAGCTGATCGCATCTTGGGCATGGGCGATGTACTCACTCTTATAGAGAAAGCCCAAACAGAGATGGACACCGCTCAAACCGAAGAGGCGGGTCGCAGGCTACTCTCTGGAAAATTCAATCTGGAAGATTTCCTGGGTCAGATGCAGCAGTTGAAAAAAATGGGCCCAATAGGACAGTTGATGGAAATGATTCCCGGAGTGGGGAAGATCGCGGGTGACGTTGATCTAAGCGGCGCCGAAGGCGAATTAAAACGCATCGAGGCAATTATTCGCTCAATGACGCCGGAGGAACGCCATAATCCGAAGATTATTAAGGCGAGCCGAAAGCGTAGAATCGCCGCGGGCTCTGGGACTAATGTGCAAGAAGTTAATGTTTTGTTGAAACAGTTCAGAGAAATGCAGCGAATGATGAAACAATTTGGGCGTGGTGGAAGAAAACGCAATCTGGCCAATTTATTTGGCGGTCGAATCTAATGTCGTAAACTATGAATATCCGCAATTCTTTACATGGGATTAAGAAAGGAGAAAATATGCTTCGTATTCGTTTAAGTCGGACTGGTGCTAAAAAGCAACCAAGCTACCGAATTGTTGTTACAGATGTTAAGTTCAAGCGAGATGGTCGTATAGTCGAGCGAATTGGCCACTATAATCCCCGGACCGACCCACTTGAATATCGTGTAGATGAGGGACGAGCATTGTACTGGCTTAGTGTTGGGGCACAGCCGTCGGAAGCGGTTGAGCGCCTATTGGCAAAACAGGGAACAATTGATCGACTTGCTCGCTATCGAACAGGCGAACCATTAGAAGACCTTGTAGCAGAATACAGTGGTGAGGTTTTGGACGCAGACGAGCTCGTGGAGGAAATAGAGGAGTTAAGCGCCGCTGAGGTTGAAACCACAGCAGATCTCGAGGAAGAGGAGTAATCTTTTTATGGCCTTGTCAGAGTGCGGTGATTTCGTCGAATATATCGTCAAGTCGTTGGTCGACGATCCGGAACAAGTAACTATCCACGAATTCGAAGAGCGTTCGACAATCTACCTGGAAGTCAACGTCGCCAGCTCCGACATGGGGCGAGTCATTGGAAAAGGTGGCGTGGTTGTTAATAGCATTCGAATGTTGCTACAAGTTCTAGCGGCAAGGACAGGAAAAAGGATATCGTTGGAGATCGTGTAGATCTTTATTTGAGCTATTTTCTTGATCAATAACCACTCCGATACAGAACCCGTTAACCAACAACGGGGCTCGGCGAGCGATACAGCTGAGCCTCGTTTTTTGGTGATCGGGCGCGTAAGAAAACCACACGGTGTTCGAGGCGAGATCCGGGTAGAGATAATATCAGACCTACCAGAGCGATTTAACTGGTTAGACGAGGTGTATCTTGGGCAGCCGAATCCCAAACCATTTCTTGTGGAGAGTGTACGCTTTCATAAAAACTCGGCGCTGCTTAAATTAAAGGGTTGTGACAATAGAGACGCTGCCAGCCATCTTCGCTCGCAATTGGTACAAGTCCCTGAATCCCTTGGCATACCGCTCGAGGAAGACGAGTATTACCTCTACCAATTAATTGGTCTTTCAGTTCATGAGGAAGATGGCAATTTCCTTGGCCATGTCGCCGAAGTGATAGAGACAAAGGCAAACAACGTGTTTGTCGTCAAGGGCTCTAAAGGAGAATTACTGCTGCCTGATATCGCAGAAGTGATTCGCGAAATAGACTTTGAAAAAGGCAAGATAAGCGTCCGCCTCCTTCCAGGAATGATTCCTTGAACGCCACCAAATCTATATAAAAAAGGTCATAGAACTCAATTGGCCGTGCAAATTGTTACTTGACACGTTAGTAACGACAGAATATTCTCGTCTGAATGTCTAGCGCAATGGATCCAAACCTGAAGTATTGGCTTGGCTTCAATCTCGTCAAAGGGATTGGCCCGGCAAAACTGCGCACGTTACTCGATCTCTATGGCTCGATTGCTGATGCGTGGAAGGTCAGTGAACACGGACTTGTACAGGCTGGCATCGATCGGCGGACAATTAATGGCTTCATTAACACACGAGCGACGGTTGATCTTGATACCGAACTTGGCAATGTTTTGAAGGCTGGCATCAAATTGCTGGTGTGGGATTCTATAAATTATCCGAGATATCTGAAAGAAATTGCTAATCCACCACCTCTGATATACATGCGCGGAGATATCAGCGAAGCCGACCAGTGGGCTGTCGCGATTGTCGGCACAAGACGCCTTACCACCTACGGCAGGCAAGTAACGATGGAATTAGTCCATGGACTTGTACACAACAAGATAACCATAGTAAGCGGTCTAGCCCGAGGGATAGACACGATCGCCCATAAGACCGCGGTAGAGATGGGCGGCCGAACCATCGGAGTATTAGGATCTGGATTGGATATCATCTATCCGTCTGAAAATCGCTCGCTGGCTAAAGATATTATCGCCGGTCACGGAGCACTTGTTTCAGAGTTTTCTCTGGGAACCAAACCGGAGGCGAAGAACTTTCCGCCGAGAAATCGCGTAATTAGCGGCCTATCGCTTGGGGTCGTCGTTGTGGAAGCAGGCACCCGTAGTGGGGCGTTGATAACATCAGGATTCGCGGCTGAGCAGGATAGGGAAGTGTTCGCCGTACCTGGCAATATCACCAGTCCAGCTAGCCGGGGTCCCAATAGGCTGATTCAAGATGGCGCCAAATTGGTCCGAGGAGTGGAGGACGTACTAGAAGAATTAAACCTGATGATGGTGCATGAGAAGACGGCGATTCAGATCGCAATGCCTGACTCCGCCGAAGAAGCTCTAATAATGGAAAGCTTAACTCATCAGCCTACCCACATTGACGAACTGGCACGACAGGTTAGTCTACCTAGCGCTTTAGTAAGCAGTACTCTGACCCTTATGGAACTTAAAGGGCTGGTCCAACAAGTTGGCGGCATGCAGTATGTACTCATGCATGAACCAGATCCGGTGTACGACGCCTAAATTGGAGTTGTGCATACAATGCAGATCATGTATCGGATGTCGATAATTTTATACAGAAGCAACATGCAATGAAGATAATAATTTTCGCAGGTGGGACTGGTCGCCGGCTGTGGCCAATCAGTCGAAAAAACTCACCTAAACAGTTTGAACCTATTATCGGGCTTAAATCTACGGTTCAACTAGCTGTGGCACGATTGCTGGAGCGATTCTCTGTGGAAGATATATTGATCTCCACCAATGAGGCGTATCTGGGTATTCTCCACGAGCAATTACCAGAGATTCCGCGGGCGAACTTTATTGGTGAACCAATCCGGAGAGATTTGGCGGCGGCCGTCGGTCTGGGGATGGTCCACGCGATGAACAGATTTGGGCCTGACGAACTGGTGGCGATTATCTGGGGCGACAATTACATGACTGACCAGGGCGCGTTTCTCGGACTGCTGAAATCGGCCGAGAAGATCTTGGATGGCGGTCAGGCGCAGATGATATTTATCGGAGAAACACCGCGATTTGCAAACAATAATTTGGGTTGGATTGGCCTCGGACCACAGCTTGGAATCGAGGAAGGTACGCCGTTCTACGCCCAGGAATCCTGGTTTTATCGCCCACCCTTAGATCTTTGTCGGAAAATGTTTGATTCTGGTGATTATGTTTGGAACACCGGGTATTTTGTATCGACAGCAGGATACATTATTGATGCCTATAAGAGATTTCAACCAGAGATCTGGCAGCATCTTAGCGCCATTCGAGATGCTATAGACGTTGGCGAGTATTCGACTGTTCTACACCAGGAATATCTACAGATTGAGGTGGCTTCGTTTGATGATGCCATAGTTAAACACATCGACAGAAAAGATGCCGTTGTGCTTCACGGAAATACGGGCTGGAGTGATCCCGGCACACTATACGCCTTGAAGGAAGCGGTTAATCCGCGACAAGAGTCTAATGTGGAAAAAGGACTTGTTAAATCCCTAAAATCCCGGGACAGTCTTCTTTATAATTATGAACCAGGCAAGCTGTTAGCCGCCGTTGGATTAGACGGTATGGTGGTCGTCAACACGGAAGATGCAATACTTGTCGTTCACAAGGATGACATTAGTCTGGTAAAAGAGTTGGTCGACGATTTATCAACAAGCGAATTGGAAAAGTACAGTTAAATGACAGAAGAAGTAAAGCTCGAAGCATATTGCTTCAAATGTAAAGAAAAACGATCCTTACTAGACCCGAGTCCACAGTGGGCAGCAAACGGAAGCCCTGGGACCAGAGGAAAGTGTCCGGTTTGTGGTGGCAATATTTACAGGCAAGGACATACGCCAGCGCACGACTCATTGCCTAAACCTGAGGTGACAAGTAGGACGAAAAAGAAGAGTACATCACGGAAATCGTCTAAGAAGAAATCTAAGCGGAAAAAGAGTACGCGCCGAAGTGGCAATCTGGTTATTGTCGAGTCGCCGACCAAAGCCAGAACTATAGGTCGCTATCTCGGACGCGGTTACAGGGTTATGTCCAGCGTCGGTCACGTACGAGATCTGCTAAGATCGCGTCTTAGTGTTGATGTGGAAGACGGCTTCCGCCCTGAATATCGAGTTCCAAACGACAAGCGTGAGATCGTTAGGGAGTTAAAGGCAGCTGGAGAGAAAGCCAAGGTGATATACCTGGCTACTGATCGTGATCGAGAAGGTGAAGCAATTGCCTGGCATGTCATGGAATCAGCCGAGATGGATCCATCACGAACACGCCGGGTGGAATTCCAGGAGATAACGAAACCGGCCATCGAGAATGCTTTTGAAAATCCTCGCGAGATCGATATGGATCGAGTAAATGCCCAGCAGGCGCGCCGTATCCTTGATCGCTTGGTTGGCTACAGCCTAAGCCCCCTATTATGGCGAAAGATCCGAGGCCGCCTTTCCGCCGGACGAGTCCAGTCTGTCGCAGTGCGACTGATCGTCGAGCGCGAGCGCGAGATTAGAGATTTCGTTTCTGAGGAGTATTGGTCGCTGGGCTTGGAAGTAAGCCAGAAGAAGCATGCGTCTGAGAAGCCGAGGCCGTTTTTTGACGCAAAATTACGACAAATAGAAGGAAAGAAACCGGAGTTGCGATCCGAGGACGACATCCGGCCGCACCTATCGGAGCTAGAGACCGCTGAGTACCGCGTCGCCAATGTTCGTCTCGGGAAGAGAACTCGAAAACCATCAGCGCCATTCACCACCAGTACGCTGCAACAAGATTCGTCCCGGAGATTGAACTTCGGCACGAGTAAGACAATGCGCGTCGCTCAACAACTTTACGAGGGTATTGATCTTGGTGGAGGCGAAGGCACGGTTGGATTAATCACCTATATGCGTACTGACAGCGTGACAGTATCCAGTCAATCACAAGGCGAAGCACGAGGATATATTACACGGCGATTCGACGCTGACTATGTCCCCAAAAAACCACCAACCTATAAAACTCGATCGAAAACTGCACAGGAAGCCCACGAGGCGATAAGGCCAACCTTTGTGGAGCACGAACCCGATAAGATCAAGGGCCACCTAACCCGTGATCAGCAACGGCTTTACACACTCATCTGGCGCCGCTTCGTGGCCAGCCAGATGACACCGGCAAGATACGACACGGTCACAACAGACATCGTAGCCGGAAAATCGTCAGTTGCCATCGGCCAACGCCCGTATTCATTTCGGGCTTCGGGTTCAACCCTACGCTTTCTTGGGTTTCTAATTCTTATCAAAGACCGGAAAGGAATCAATAACAATAGAGATGAAAATGTTGATGTCCCTTCAGATCTGGTGAAGGGAGAGGAGTTGGATAAGCTGCGTCTGTTGCCGGAACAGCACTTTACCCAACCTCCAAAGCGGTATTCTGAAGCGTCGCTAGTAAGCGAGTTAGAAAACAACGGAATCGGCCGGCCAAGTACTTATGCCAGTATCATTTCGACCATATTGAGGCGTGGTTATGTTGAACGAAGCGAAAAACGTCTTACTCCAACGGAGATCGGGGAGCTGGTCAACGATATGCTCGTCGAATATTTTCCGGATGTAATGTCGGTTGATTTTACTGCACGACTCGAAGGGGAATTAGATGAGGTTGCCGGAGGGAAACCCTGGGTACCGGTACTTGACGGTTTCTATAAGCGATTTTCTAAACGGCTCGAGGTTGCAGATAAGGCGATCGCCAAGGTAGAGGTGCAGACCAAGACGGAGCCCGTTGGTCGTGATTGCCCGCTTTGTGGCAATCCTTTGCTCTACAGAGATGGGAGGTACGGACGATTTATCGGCTGCAGCAATTTCCCGAAGTGTCGCCATACCGAACAGATCCTCGACAAAATCGGAGTGCTTTGTCCAAAAGATGGCGGCGATATAGTCAAAAAGATCACTCGACGGCGCAGAGTGTTCTATGGTTGTTCAAACTATCCTGAGTGTGACTGGACGAGTTGGAAACAACCGATCAAGGAGCCATGCCAGGTGTGTGGTGGATTGCTGGTCAAAGTGAACGATCATTCTGCTGAATGCACGAATTGCGGTGAACGTCAGGAATACTCTGACAACAAACACCAAGAAGAATCCAAGGTCCTCGATAAATAGGGACGATCTTCAATTTCCATGCGGGATGAAAACACCACTGAGCTTCTCGATGAGTTGATCCCCTACGTCGCCCCGTTGGTGGTTCGCCGACTTTTGCGCGCACCATATTCTTTGTCTAAACCGGCCGCTGAATTGTATTCAGCGGCTGTTCTTTTTGCGGATATTAAGGGATTTTCCGAGTTAGCAGAAGGTCTTGAACGGCGAGGACCAGGTGGGGCTGAGGAACTCGCCCAGATTCTGAATAATTACTTCAAGCAATTAATTACGATTATCTCCGATCATGGTGGGGAAATAACAAAGTTCGCAGGCGATGCGCTGCTGGCGATATGGCCAGTCCCGACCGAGGTATCGAGGATAGGAAAAACGGCGCGAGAAATGCTTGCCAATATGGTACTCCAGGCAACCGAATGCGCGTTAGACATCCAAAGACAAACCAGGAACCCTGCAACTATCGACAGTAACGAACCTCTTTTTCAGATCGGTATTGGTGCTGGTGATATATACAGCGTTCATGTTGGCGGTTATTTAGGCCGCTGGGAATTTCTCTTATCGGGAGATCCCCTCATTCAAATGAGCCGGGCGACGGATTTTGCATCGTCGGGCGAAGTGGTTCTTTCGCCAGAAGCGTGGTCGCTTATCCAGGGATCATGCACCGGAAAAAGAATTGAAAGCCGATATGTGAAAATCACTGAGACCTTGAAGCAGGCTTCAGAGTTGCCGGTAAGTGATCTACCTACCAACGACACAATCACACCGGGACTGAGAGCTTATATCCCTGCAGCTATAACCCGGCGGATAGAATCGGGATTCGGGGCGTGGCTCGCTGAAATTAGACACATTACAGTATTGTTTGTGACGCTGCCGGATTATGGAACCTCAATCACGCATCCCTTCGCTACAACTATACCCGAGGCTCAGGCTGTCATGCGGGCAATGCAATCTGCACTATACCGCTTTGCGGGCAGTATTAACAAGCTAAACGTTGACGATAAAGGGATCACGCTTGTCGCGGCGATGGGTTTACCCCCGCTATCACATAAGGATGATGCCGCCAGGGCCGTTCATGCTGCGCTAGCGATGCGAAACGCCCTCAGTGCTCTCGACCGTCCATGTGCCATCGGAATAGCTACAGGCTGGGATTTCTGCGGACCGATCGGTAGCGATTATCGCCGTGAGTATACGGTTGTAGGTAACAGTGTAAACCGGGCTGCGAGATTGATGCAAGTGGCAGAAGAACGACGGCAAGAACAGACATCGACCTCATTCATTCTTTGCGATGAGGCGACATTCCAAGCAGTCGCTGATGTGGATATCCAGGATACAATGCTGAGTAGAAGGCTGGTCTTCGAACACCATACTGACGTTGAACTCAAAGGCAGGCAGGAGCCCGTTACCGCATACCGGCCACATCTTCAAAAAAAATTGCCTCGAAAATCCGGCGCCAGAACAACCAAAAGTGACCTCTTTATTGGCCGGGTTCGTGCACGGTCAATACTCACAAATGCCCTGCAGGATCTCAAGAGTTCGGACTCTTACCTGAGGGTGATAATAATAGAAGGGGAGGAGGGAATAGGGAAGAGTGAGCTGCTGAGCTCATTTTTGGTTGATACTGAGAGGGCAGGAATATCAATCTACATGGGTGAAGGCAAGGAGTATAGCCAGACCGTCCCCTTCCACGCCTGGCGACCAATCTTCAGCGACCTCTTCGACATTGATCTCGCGTATGATGACATTGGAAGTCAGCGACGGAAGATCATGCGAAAGTTACCGGTTATGCCGGGAGAGAAAGGATTCCCAGCAACTGCTTTGCGCTTAACGCCACTACTTAATGATATCTCTGGCCTTGAGTTCGCGGAAAATCGCCTGACGAAGGCTATGCCTGATGATGTAAAAGCTCAAACAACCCGCCTCTTCCTCGTGCGACTGCTTCAGCAATCCTTATCAGGGAGAAGAGGTCGTAAAGCCAGACCGCTGGTAATCGTTCTTGACAATGGCCAGTGGCTTGACAAAGAATCGTTAGGTCTTGCTGGCACCGCCACCAACCTGATTAGACCGCTCTTGGTGGTAATCGCTTCACGTCAATTACACAGCACGGATAGCGACCAGGCAATGATACCCGGCTTCCGAGATCTGATTAACGGTGATGGTTTTCAGCGACTGACGTTAGGGCCGTTAAGCGGTTCAGAAATATCGAAGTTGATAACCAGCTGGACGGCTTCTTGCCGCCTGACTGAAGATATCCTTCAATCCCTGTGGCAGACTGTCGGCGGCAATCCGTATCTAAATAAATTGATGATCCGTTATTGGCACGATTTGGGTTTGATCTGTTCCGATATACCGGGACAAGAGCCAACATTAGCGCGAGTTGGTGACAAGCCTCTTCCAATGCCCAATTCTATTTACAAGATCATCATGGGTCGAACCGCCCTATTAAATCCCGAACAGCAGATGGTGCTCAAAGCGGCATCTCAATTGGAGCGCCAATTTACGGTGGAGCAATTACTAGATGTCGTCTCAAAAACATGGAATAGTCTTACGGCTTCTGACCAACTTGAAGCCCTTTCCGATTTGGGCTTGATAGTTCAATCGCCAGGTAAGATCCCGGAATCCTATCAATTCGCATATGAGGTGATTCGGGACGTCGCTCGAGGATTACTGCCAGAGGAACAGCGCGGGCATTTTCAGGCCTTTGATTTTAGAGCTTCGTAGACTCGCTCGGGTGTAAAGGGGATGCCGCGAATTCTGACGCCGGTAGCGTCATATACGGCGTTGGCTAATGCAGGCGCAACGCCATCTTTAGGGATTTCGGCAATGGCCTTGGCCCCGAATGGCCCTGTTGGCTCGTGGGTTTGAACCAGTATAGTTTTCAGCCAGGGCATCTCGTCGGCCCGGTAAATATGGTAAGGTCCAAACCGATCATTGACAAGATCTCCAGCATTATCAAATGCCATCTCTTCACAGTGGCCATATCCCAGCGCCTGGGTCATGCCCCCCTCGACCTGACCGCTCGCCGTTAGTGGATTAATAGGCACGCCAGCGTCGACCGCCATGACCAGCTTTGTAACTGTTACCTGTCCGGTCTCAGTATCGACTTCGACCTCGGCAAATTGGCCGGCAAAGGGAGGTGGCGAATCCATGCTAACAAATGATGCTGTCGCCATTATCTGCCTCTGCTGATCCTGGTGCAGCGAATGAAGAGCGATGATCTCGTGGGTCACTGACCGGTCATCTGGTGCAACAGCGTGCCCGTCAACTAACCGTATATCCTGCCAACTCTCAAGACCAAAGATCAATGCCGCACGCTGCCGGATCTGCTCGGCCACAATTTCAGCCGCTTTCTTGACTGCCGTTCCAGATACGAAAGTTGTACTGCTTGCGTAGGCGCCTGTATCGAAAGGTGTCATATCTGTATCGCTTGAGTAGATAATGATCGAGTCCAAGGGTATGCCGAGGACTTCGGCAGCTATTTGAGCGAGGACGGTATCTGAACCGGTACCCAGATCAGTTGCTCCAACCAGTATATTAAAAGAGCCGTCATCGTTTATCTTGATACTTGCCGCGCCCATATCCAGTCCCGGGATCGCCGTGCCATGCATACACATGGCTGCCCCTAAGCCGCGTCGAATATGAGGTTTTCCCGGAACTGTGTGCCAGCCAGGCTTGTTTTTCTCGACCCAGTCGATAGCCTCCATACCTTGCGAGAAACATTCATTCAATCCACAAGAGTGGATTACCGGATCAAAATCAATCGTTTCTTTCTCACCTTCGCCAAGTAATGGCGCTATTGGCAAGGTGTCCCCGGCCTGGACCCAATTCAGCTTTCGAAACTTGATTGGATCGAGGTCAAGAGCATGGGCTATTTCGTCGACGTGACTTTCAAGAGCAAATAATGCCTGAGGACCGCCGTATCCTCTATAAGCGCCAGGAACAGGCAAGTTGGTGTAGACGACATCACAGTCGAACTTCCGGTTCTTGCAGTTGTAGCTGCTCAGCCCTCGAAGCCCAGTAACGGTTTGAACAGTCAAACCGTGTGTGCCGTAGGCGCCCGTATTGCCGATAACTCGCATCCGCATACTATGCAGTGTTCCATCAGACATCACCCCAGTTTTATAGGTGATTGTCTGTGGATGGCGCGTACGGCTACTCCGAAATTCCTCCTCCCTCGTTAACTCAAGACGGACAGGTCTTCCTGTGGCAACCGTTAAATGACCGACGATATCTTCGATGAGCATTTCCTGTTTAACGCCAAAACCACCCCCAATTCTGGGTTTGATTACTCGAATCCGGCTGACTGGCAAATCTAGTAATGGAGCGACCATACGCCTTACGTGAAAAGGGACTTGAGTGGAAGTTCGGATAACCAGCCGTTCATTGGAATCCCACCAGCTTATCGCGATATGAGGTTCAATCGGCGCTGGCTGGACCTGGTGAACGCGATAAGTGCGTTCAAAGACATGGTCTGATTCCAAGAAGCCTCGGTCGACATTTCCGACTTCGGCTTCTATGTGGTGGACGATGTTCCTTTCCGAATCGTGGATATCCTCAGTATCGTCCTCATCATGGATTACGGGTGCGCCTGGAAGTACTGCTTCATTCTCATCGAATACCCCGGCGAGTATCTCGTAATCTACCTGGATTAGCTTAAGGGCTTGTTCGGCAATTTCGAGTGTGTCTGCCGCCACAGCGGCTACACGATCGCCGTTGTATCGTACCTTATTGTCGAAGCTGACCTGATCATAGGGTGGAGGATTAGGATAAGATTGGCCACCAGATGCGTATTTAACGCGCTTAATATTCTTGTAGTGTATGACTGCCCGGACACCAGGCAGGGCCAGTGCCTCGCCGTCATCAATATTTTTAATATGGGCATGGGAATGAGGGCTGGTCAAGACTTTCGCGTAAAGCATTCCGCGCATCTCAAAATCGTCGACGAACGCGGGGTATCCTTTTGCCAGCTGCAACGCGTCGACTTTAATCTCCGGTTTGCCGACAATTGACGTCTGCGGAATGCTGCTCTGGAGGAAAAGGTCGGTTTTTGGTGTTACATCCGTGAGTGTCAAACCATCTGCTGTACTGGGCGCCGTCTCAGGACCCTCGTCGCCCTCTGGCTGGTCAGTAAGTGTCTGAACCAAATAACTGGCATCTACAATCTTGGGTCCGTCATAAGGATCGACCTCATCCCCCCTCATGTAGGCAGCAGCACGCAGAATCGCCTCGATAGGCTTTATATATCCAGTTTCGCGGCACAACACGCCAGAGAGCGAATCTCGGATTTCCGACTCAGTAGGATTTGGATTTCGATCGAGCAGACTTTTTGCAGCCAGAATCATCGCCGGTGTTGAGTAGCCTGATTGGATTGCGCCGGTTTCCATGAAAGCCCGTTGTAGAGGATGAAGGTCCCCTATAGACGGTGCGAGTCCCTCGATTGTTTCGATATGGTGTCCGATGGCCTGACCGACCAGGATCGTGTCACTCGAGATAAGACGGCCGTCGATGAGTATTGCGCCGGCGCCAGTCTCACCACTATCGCTGCCATAGCGGACGCTTTGGTACCCAGCCTTTCTCAAGGCGTTGCGAAGAATCTCGAGACTGTCTGATTCAATGGAGATATGCTGTCCATTAATTTTTAAGTTCAAATTCATAGTGCCCCAGAAGTTCTCGTGGTCATCTCCAGATCAGATTATATTGATGGGATAAATCTTCGACGCTTAAACACTTTTCAGCTAATAGGTTCCTTAGATTATATCATCTACGCGACACTTTGAAGGGGTATTTGG
>PVMS01090934.1_pt1 | contig 18753 bp, 20 predicted proteins | sample 1853461 | NCBI WGS metagenome assembly PVMS01 (sample SAMN08582032, study PRJNA380276) | Marine sediment metagenome, whole genome shotgun sequencing project. | isolation source: ocean sediment barecode stripped | collected 2017 | reverse complement strand
AAGAACGGGGTTAAAGTAACTGCTGTCTCTTTTGAAATAGGTAGTTATGTCGCCAACTTGTCCCATTCCTCCTGAAAGATGGTTCAGAGATTCATCGAACCCTTGATCACTAGGCCTGCGATAAATTTGCATCTGAAAGCGTCCGGTTTAATAATTTTTATGTGTCTCCGGTATGTGCACCGACACGTTCAAGTCTTTTGACGGGAAGATACTCGTTGCGAACCGGAATAAGAGACACTTACAATGGTGGTGCAATAATGGCTTCCAATGAAGTAACCATTGCTGAAATGCTGAAACAAGCCGACTACAAAACCGGGATCTTTGGCAAATGGCATTTGGGAGACAATTACCCAAGCAGGCCTAGTGATCAAGGGTTCGATGAATCTCTGAACCATCTTTCAGGAGGAATGGGACAAGTTGGCGACATAACTACCTATTTCAAAAGAGACAGCAGTTACTTTAACCCCGTTCTTTGGCACAATAACAAAAAAGAAGCCTATGAAGGTTATTGCTCAGATATTTTTACCGAGGGAGCGATAGATTTTATTGAGAAAAATCACGAAAAACCATTCTTCTGTTACCTCGCATTTAATGCCCCACATACACCTTTGCAAGTACCTGATAAATATTATCAAGTATATAAAGATATTGATCCGGAATCCGGTTTTGAAAATGACAAAAGACCCTTTGTGAAAATGAGCGAAAAGGACAAAGAGGATGCAAGAAAAGTGTACGCCATGGTCACAAATATTGATGACAATATTGGCAGATTATTAAAAAAGCTTGATGAACTGAAAATTGCAAAAAATACGCTTGTCATTTTTATGACCGACAATGGACCACAGCAAACAAGATACATTGCCGGAATGCGTGGAAAAAAAGGAAGTGTATATCGAGGTGGGGTTAGGGTTCCATTCTATATAAGGTATCCTGCCTTGATTAAAGGCAAGAAAGATATTGAAACTACTGCAGCTCATATCGATATTTTACCAACACTTTCACAAATATGTAATGTTGAACTACCGAAAGAAAGAACAATTGATGGCAAAAGCCTTCTGCCTCTAATTCGGGGAGAAGAGGTGGCATGGGCTCAAAGGGAATTATTCTTTTACTGGACAAGGCGCTACCCAGAGCTTTATAATAATATGGCCTTACAAAAAGGAAATTACAAAATCGTTGGAAATACAAATTATAATGCTAAGGTTAAAGAATTTGAATTGTTCAATATTAAAAAAGATCCTTACGAACAAAACAACATTGTAAATAAAAATATAGACATCGCAAATGATCTAAAGATTGAGCTTGATGAAATTTATGAAGAGTTGATAAACTCGGAGAACCTGACAAATCCGCCACAACCGATAATTGGCAGCAAAATCGAAAACCCGGTAATATTAAATAGAAATGATGCCGGCGGGGAAAGAGGGATCTGGGCACAAGAGGAAATATATGGAAAATGGAGGGTTAATATTAAGCAGGGACTTTATAATTTTAAGTTTAAGTTTATCAAGCCAATTGAAACCAATGGAAATATGTATCTGGAAACAGGATCAATAATAAATCGAAAAAAAATTACCGCGGCAGACACTGATATTATAGAAATGAAAAAGGTACGCCTCCCTGAAATGAATTGTGACATTATTCCGTTTTATTCATCCAATGGAAAAAGAATATTTCCATTTTGGGTTGAAATTGAAAGGATTGACCCGTAATATATTGTTAAAACAACTTAAAAAGATAAAAGAAAAAACTGAAAAATTACTGCTAGAATATCAGAATGTTGAAAAGTTAGTTATTTGATAGGTTTAAAATTGTAGATTCTTTAAAACCCTCGATTTTTAAATTATTTACCAATTAATGATGTTTGGTCGAGCATTTATACATCTAATTTTTCTTTCCCAACATCTACTCCATAAAAATCATTATATTTATCCATGTAAATGTAAACGACATCTCTGCTACATTGGAATATTAACCACGACATACCGACCCCCATAAGTTTGACATTAATTCTTAAAGAAAATATTTATTAAAGATGTTTGAATATTTAGATAAAATAAAATTACTGATTGACAAATTGTCTAACGAACAATCTGAGCACCTGAGGAAGGCATCCGAAATGGTTGCGGAGGTGATAAGGAATGACGGGATAATACATACATTGGGAACCGGGCATTCACAAATGATCGCCATGGAAATGTTTAGCAGAGCTTCTAATCTTGCCAATGTTAATGCAATAATGGATGATTTAGTCCTAATGACCAGTGGTGCAAGGAGAGCATCAGATATTGAGCAGATCAGCGGTCTTGCGGAAATTATTTGGAATAGATATGTATTCAATAAATCAGATTTGATAATTGTCATTTCTAATTCAGGAAGAAATACGCTGCCACTGGAGATGGCTATGAAGGCTAAAGAAGAAGGATTAAAAGTAATCGCTATAACATCTTTGGAGCATTCCGTAAATTATGATTCAAGACATGAGAGCGGAAAAAAATTATTTCAAATCGCAGATCTGGTAATTGACAATTGCGCTCCTTCGGGCGATGGAATCATAAACATTCAAAACCAAATTGTCGGCCCCGCCTCTTCTGTTATCGGAATGATAATTGTAAATATTATATCCACTGAAGCAGTAAAAATAAATGCTGAAAAAGGATTAAAAACTCCTCTTTTCCATAGCCAAAATATTGATGCATTTGATAATATCAAATTATTCAAACGGTTTGAATCCAGGATAAAACATTTGTAAAAAGATGCATTTATTAGTCACTCAATTAGACAACAAAGATTTTACCTACTATTTCCAACGTTAAATACTAATTAATGATCTTATAATTATTTAACTTTAAACGTCAAAAACCTTGATATGAAATATGTTTGTCTCCTCTTGTTTACATTTTATTCAGTCTCTGTATTTTCACAAACCAAATCCATAATAACATCTCCAAAACTTACAGAAGGATCAGCTGAAAGTGTAGGCATGTCGGAAGAACGACTCGCATTATTAGATGCAATGTGCCAGGAAGCAGTTGACGAATCCCAAATTCCGGGCGTAGTTGCCCTGGTTGCAAGAAACGGAAAAATTGTATACTATAAAGCTTTTGGCATGGCAGATAATAAGGAAGAAAGAGTTCTAAAAAGAGATGATATTTTTAGAATTGCCTCTCAAACAAAAGCAGTCACTTCTACCGCTGTAATGATACTCTGGGAAGAAGGAAAGTTCCAACTGGATGACCCGATTTCGAAGTATATCCCGGAATTTAAAGATGCACAAGTACTGGATACGCTTTATAAAAACGGAACCTATGGAACCACCCCGGCTGATAAACCCATTACAATAAGACATCTTATAACCCATACATCCGGTATAGGATACGGTTTTATTGATGGAGATAAGCGCATTAAAAAAATCTATAAAGACGCAGGAATTATAGATGCATTTACTATTGAAAATATAAGTATAGAAGAAAATATTAAAAAACTTGCAAAGCTCCCCTTGCACCATAATCCAGGTGAAAAATTTACTTATAGTGAAGGGCTTGACGTGCTTGGTTATTTTATAGAAATAGTATCAGGGATGCCGCTGGATGAGTTCTTTAGAACTCGAATATTCGATCCACTGGGTATGGAGGATACCTGGTTTTATCTGCCGACATCAAAATCTGACCGGCTGGTATCTGTTCAAAAAAAGGAGCATGGCGAATGGATTGATTACCCAATAACAAATTATGATCCGGATTTTCCAATTAAAGGAGCAAAGAAGTTTTTTTCTGGAGGTGGAGGCCTTTCCAGTACCGCTAAGGACTATGCGACTTTTCTGCAAATGCACTTAAACAATGGAGAGTTAAATGGAGTACGAATACTTAGCAGAACATCAGTTCAATTTATCATGGGAAATCAAATAGGGGATCTTTGGGGCAATTCTGAATCATTTTACGGTTTGGCATTTGCTGTTCTTGACAAAAAGGGTCAAGACAAGGGTGGTAGAGGAAGTACAGGAACATTTGAATGGGGCGGATACTTTAATACCCAATATTTTGCTGACCCAAAAGAAAATATTATTGGCATACTAATGAAACAAACTCAGGATACTAAAGATGACAATACAGCATGGAAGTTCCGTATTTTGGTAGGACAATCCATAGATGATTAAGGAGCTAAATCAATCAAAACATGTACTTTAATTAACCGGATGATTATCAAAGATTATTAACCATTTAAAAACAGAATAAATGAAATACTTTAGATCAATAGTTGCTTCCCTCCTACTTTGGAGCCCAGATAAACCGACACATATGAAAAGAATAATTATTTTAGCACTGACATTATTTATTTCTAATATTGTTTGGTCTCAAACTAAAAATTTTATTGATCAACCCTATATAGAAACTAAAGCAAGAGTAGATTCTTTGGTCACACCGGACCGAATTTACTTGTCGATATTAATAAATGAAGAGGATACAAAAGGAAAAATTTCTTTAGAGGAACAAGAAAATAAAATGGCAGACAAGCTCAAATCATTGGGTATTGATCTGGATAAACAATTAGCTCTTTCAGATTTAGGATCTAATTTCAATAAATACTTTTTAAAAAAACAGGATATAGAAAAAAGTAAGTCTTATTCTTTAGTCGTGTATAGTGCAAAAATAGCAGGCGATGTTATCAGAAGCTTAGAGCAAATAGGAATTTCCAATATTGACCTGGAACGAACTGAATATTCTAAAATGGACCATCTAAAATTAGAGCTAAAATCTAAAGCTATTTTAAGAGCAAAATTACAGGCCGAATTCCTTGTAAATCCATTAGATCAAAAAGTTGGATCTGCAATTTATATATCAGATAAATTTGATCAGATCTACAGGAGTAATCAATTAGACGAAGTTGTCATTATGGGATATGCAGGAAAGAATAAAGAATTTAAATCCTTAGACATAGCATTTAAGAAAATTGAAGTGAGCAGTGAAGTAAATGTGAAATTTGAATTAATGCCATGATCCGCTTTTTGATTGTAAATAAAACTAACTGTTATCTTACTAAATATAGGAAGGACATTAATGATAAAGAATAAAAAATGATCCATTTAATTGTGGGAAATACAGGTTCTGGAAAAACAACCTATTCCACAAAGCTGAAAGAAAAAACTAATGGGATAATTTTTTCCATCGACAAATGGAATAAAACATTATTTCTTCCAGATAAAAAATCTGCAGACGGACTGGATTGGTTTCTGGAAAGAATTGAGCGGGCTGAAAACATAATTCTTGACTTGATATTACAACTTGAAAGTACTAAAACTGACTCTATTTTGGATTTAGGATTGTCAAAGTTTGAGCATAGAGAAAAATTCAGAAAGTTTGCAGAAACGAATAAGTTTGAAATAAAGATTCATTTCCTGGATATTTCAAAAGCAACAAGAATGAAAAGAGTACTCAGTCGTAATATTGAGAAAGGGGTTACTTTTGAATTTGAAGTGACTCAGGATAATTTTGAGTTTATGGAAGCTTGGTTTGAAAGACCTTCCGATAAAGAACTTAAAAAAGGAATTATAATTAATGAGTAATCCTTATCTTAAAAATAATAGAAGAGATGCTCATGGGGCGTGAAATTTAAGATAAATACCTGCTCCACATAATAGCTACTATCTATCTGTATATCAGATATATTATGAATTTTAAATATATTATAAATAAAAATCTGTCAGGAAAAAAGGTTTTAATTCTTTTTCTCCTCACTAATCTTGTTTATGCTTTTATGTTGATTATAACGATCCCGAAAGTAATGACCTTTTCAGGAGGATTGAAATTACCGGATATGATGCCTATGGGGTATGATCTTGAATACATAAATACTCTTTTTGAAACACTGGGAGAAAAAGGACGTGATGCTTATCTCTTCAATCAACTTCCTGTTGACATGATCTATCCACTGCTATTTGCGATAAGTTATTCTTTGTTGATGGCCTATTTTCTCAAAAAACTTGATAAATTGGATTCTGTTCTCTTCTATTTGAGTTGGTTAGCAATAATTGCCGGGTCGGCAGATTACCTTGAGAATATTGGAATCGTTGTAATGCTGAATAATTATCCCAACATTACTTCTAATTCAGCAAACTTAACTAATAGCTTTACGATTATCAAGAGTACGACAACTTCTCTTTATTTTATAGCATTAATTACGATCATGATATCAGTTGGAATTAAAAGTATCAGATCAAAGACAATGAGAAGGAAATCATAATGGTATGAGGCTGGATAAAACTAAGGATTTTATCTTCAATATTAAATTTCTAATAAAAAGCATTAAATTCGTTAAACTCAAATATTCAAAATTTATTTTTTGGATCGCCACTCCACAATGAAACTATTAAATAAGTATATAATCACCAGAAACAGATCGGAAAAACTTTGTGATCATCTTACCATTGAGGATTACGTTCCTCAGTCTGCAGAATTTGCAAGTCCCCCAAAATGGCACTTAGCACATACTAGCTGGTTCTTTGAAGAGATGATCTTAAAACAATTTCTTCCCAATTATTCCATATTTGACAGAGATTATAGCTTTCTGTTTAATAGTTATTATAACGCCATTGGAGAACGCTTGGAAAGATCTCAAAGAGGTTTGATCACACGACCGGCTGTGGACCGAATTTATGAATATCGTAAATATGTTGACGAAAACATGGAAATATTACTCAATGGCAGATATTCTGAAGCAATTGAAGAGTTAACTGTTTTGGGTATTAATCACGAGCAACAGCATCAGGAGTTATTGATAACCGATTTAAAGTATACTTTTTCACACAATCCTACATATCCAAAATATGACCTTAAACCATGGATAAAAGACCACAATGAAGATGTTGGCTGGCAAAAGATCAAAGAAGGAATTTATGAAATAGGACATCGAAACGATGGATTTTGTTTTGATAATGAGTTAGGTAATCACAAAGTGTATTTAGAACCCTTTGAAATATCAAGGTCATTGGTCACCAATGGAGAATATATTGACTTTATTAATAATGATGGATATTCTAATTCGAAGTACTGGTTGGATGAAGGTTGGAGCTGGATAAACAACAATAATATCTCAAAGCCTTTATACTGGTATAATATTGATAATGAGTGGTTTTACTATACTCTTGAGGGATTGGTTAAAATTGATCTAGACGCAATTATGTCGCATATCTCATTTTATGAGGCTTCTGCCTACGCAGCCTTAAGAGGCTGCCGATTACCAACTGAATTTGAATGGGAAACGGCTTCTAAGCACTTAAAATGGGGCAAACGTTGGGAGTGGACAAATTCTGCTTATTTACCATATCCCGGATTTATGATAAAAGAAGGAGCCGTTGGTGAATACAATGGTAAGTTTATGATCAATCAAATGGTTTTACGCGGAGGTTCGGTTGCAACTTCAAAAGGTCATAGTAGGAAGACCTATAGAAATTTCTTTCACCCTAATATGCAATGGCAATTTTCGGGAATACGATTGGCGAAATAACCAAAAAGAAGCAGTTTGAGATAAGGGCTAATCATTTGGTCGTGATCTGAATAGAAAATAAAAAATGGAAAATAAGAATCTTGGTATTTTGGGATTAGGTAATAGATCTACGCTCTTTTATATTGATGAGCTTAACAAAAGATTTAATGCAGTTCATAGAGGTTATAGCACTTGTCCTTTTATTTTATACAATATAAATTTTGATCGTATAAACCCATATTTACCGAATGAATTCACCAATCTTGAACCTGTTTTATCACTTTATATAAAAAGAATCAAAAAACTGGGTATTAAGTATTTACTCGTTCCAAATATAACCTTGCATGAAACCTTCGACAGAATAAACATCGATCTTGATATCGCTCATCCTGTTCAGCTTACTATTGACAAATTAATTGAGAGTGAACTAAAAGAAACTGTTATTTTTGGCTCTCTTTACACCATGCAATCCAAAAATTTAAAAGATACTTTTTTTAAAAAAGAAATTTTATTAGTTGAACCTAAAATGGAGCATAGAAAATTTTTAGATCATTTTCGAAAACAAATTTATTATGAGCAAGAATCGAATGAGGACTTGGAAGAATACAAACGGATTATGACCTTATACTCAAAAGACCTTCCTGTGGTAATTGCCTGTACTGAATTGTCAATATATACTGATCATTCAGACCCTAAACTATTCGATATGGCCACAATACAAATCGAAAAAATCTTATCCCTCTTCAAAAACCAAACAAGATGATTAGAAAATATGAAAATCGAGATGAAAGCAGGGTCATAGATATATGGATAAACTCTTCTTCCTTAGCACATCCATTTTTAGATGCTGTCTTTGTTGAAAAGGTAAAAAAAGACATGAAAGAAATATATCTCCCAAATGCCAAGACTTGGGTATTTGAAGAAAATAATTTAATCATTGGTTTTATCAGTATGATAGGAAATGAAATTGGAGGTTTGTTTGTAAACCCAAATCAACATTCGAAAGGAGTTGGAACAAAATTGGTTAATTTTATTGGCGAGTTTCATAAAGAATTAGAAGTTGAGGTCTTTAAGGACAATAAAATTGGTAGCGCATTTTATGATAAGTATGGATTTAAAAAGATCAAGGAATTCGTTCATGAAGAAACCAAACGCGATCTAATTAGAATGAAGTTCATTGGCTAAAACAAGCGGAACATAATTCCAATAATTATAAGAGTAAGAATATCTTGCAATTAGAATACTATAATTGAGCATCTAAGTAAAATACATAATGAAGAGAATCTATCTTCTTTTTCTGATCTTCCTGGCGAGCTGTTCGAACAAGGAACCGGACGACAAAATACTAACGGAAAAAGACCGTTGGGAGCAGCATGCAGCAAACACTGAAATAATCAGAGATTCATTTGGTGTGCCTCATATTTATGGGTTAACCGATGCTGATGCTGTTTTTGGGTTACTTTATGCCCAATGTGAGGATGATTTTAATCGCGTAGAACATAATTATATATGGGCAATTGGGAGGCTGGCAGAAGTGGACGGGGAAAAAGCGATCTACAGTGATTTGAGGGCAAAACTTTATATGACCAAGGATGAGGCCATAGAAAATTATGAGAATAGCCCTCCATGGTTGCAGAAATTATGTCTCGCATTTGCAGATGGTATCAACTACTATCTGGCAGAACATCCGGAAGTAAAGCCAAAACTCTTAAACCACTTTGAACCATGGATGCCTATGTACTTTAGTGAAGGTTCCATAGGTGGTGATATTGAACGGGTATCCACAAAAAAAATTAGAAACTTCTATGATAAATCTGCCGCTAAGCTGACTTCAGAAATCCACAATGGATTGGTTAGACCAGGAGACTATGAGCCCCGAGGATCCAATGGATTTGCTATTTCAGGGGCAAGAACTGCTTCCGGGAATACTATGTTACTTATAAACCCACATACTTCTTTCTTTTTTCGTGGAGAGGTACACGTCGTCAGCGAAGAAGGATTGAATACCTATGGAGCAGTTACATGGGGTCAATTTTTTGTATATCAAGGATTTAACGAAAGAACAGGATGGATGCATACCTCCACGGGCACCGATATAATTGATGAATTCGAAGAGACAATTGTGAAAAACAAAAATGGACTCTATTATGCATATGGCAGTGAATTTAGAGAAGTTGATTCATCAAATGTTGTTTTAAAATACAACTCTAATGGTGTTTTGAAGGAAAGATCATTTATGACCTTTAGAACTCATCACGGACCAATTACGCATTCCAATGGTAACAAATGGGTGGCAACCGCTTTGATGTGGAGTCCAATCAATGCCTTAATACAGTCATTTACCAGAACGAAAAACGATAGTCACAAAGAGTTTTATAAGATGATGGATATTCGTACAAATTCTTCCAATAATACGGTTTACGCCGATGCCGAAGGAAATATAGCTTATTATCACGGTAACTTCATACCAAAAAGAGATACCATCTTCGATTATACTAATCCGGTTGATGGTAGCGATCCAAGGACTGACTGGAATGGATTACATGCGTTGGAGGAGAATATATTTGTGCTAAATCCTCAAAATGGTTGGATCCAGAACTGCAATTCCACACCATTTACCAGCGCCGGAAATTACAGTCCGAAAAGAGAGGATTACCCCGATTATATGACCTCATTTCCTGAAAATTTCAGAGGAATACATGCCATCCCATTGTTAAACAACGCAAAAGATCTCACTCTGGATAAATTGATAACATTAGCTTATGACCCATATCTTCCAGGCGCTGAGCAATTAATTGAAGGGCTTATTGAGGCATACGATAATACGCCAGAGGAAAATGTGGAAATAAAAAATGAAATTGATCTACTGAAGGACTGGGATTTTACCGTTTCAAAAACCTCCATAGCAATGACACTAAGTGAGTATTACAGGCTGATCTATTATTATTCCGGGAAGATTCCAAAAGGATTGTACTCAATGGGTAGAATGCATTATATGAGTACTGAAGCACCTTTCAGGGAGCGACTTGAAATATTCGAGGTAGCAATGAAAAAGCTTGAAGAGGATTTTGGGTCCAGAGGAATCCAATGGGGGGAATTAAATCGATACCAAAGAAATAATGGTGATATTTTTCAAATCTTTGACGATAGTTTACCTAGTTTACCCGTGGGTATGGCATCAGGCTCATGGGGAGCCTTAGCTTCATTTGGAACCAGGCATGGCGAAAATACGAAACGCCAATACGGCGTGGCCGGCAATAGTTTTGTTGCAGTAGTTGAATTTGGAGAAAAGGTAAAGGCAAAATCAATTTTGGCGGGTGGGCAAAATGGGGATCCCAACTCACCTCATTTTGATGATCAATCGGAGCGTTATGTGGATGGAAAATTTAAGGATGTTGCCTATTATCGGGAAGATGTTATGAAGAATGCAGAATCGATTTACCATCCCGGGGAAGAAAATTGAGTGTTCAGAAACTGTGATGAAATAGATCGCACAAGTATATCTTATCAAATAAAGCTTATCTTAGTGATTTAAAAGTACTTATAAATTGATCTATTATCGATTTTAAATAAATAAGTTTAATTAAAAGATCACAATATGTATAGTTCTATTAAACAAACTAAGATGCGAGAACCTATTGAGACACAGGAGAATAAATTAAGAATCCTTCATATATTATTTTTAGCCTTTAACTTGGCTGTATTATTAGGCTGCGGTTCAGATAAAAAATCAAAGCAAAAGTTACAGGTTGAAGATAAAAAGGACAGTTCAATTGAGATTATTTCAGAAGCAATGGATTTCAAAACAGTTGATGAAATTCCGGCTGGCTGGCATACCTTTCGGTATATCAATAGGTCAGATGATACGCATTTCTTTTTATTGGATAAATATCCCGAAGGAAAAACCTTAGTTGATGGTGAAAAAGAAGTTATCCCTCTTTTCCAAGATGGAATGAATCTAATAAATCAGGGCAAAGCTGAGGAAGGCTATGCTGAATTTAATAAACTTCCTGCATGGTTCTTTAAAATTGTTTTTTCAGGTGGGTCCGGACTTGTCTCTCCCGGTCATACATCCGAAACTACAATAAAAATGGAACCGGGATATTATGTGATAGAATGTTATGTAAAAATGGAGAATGGTGTATTTCATTCTACAATGGGGATGGTTAAGGAATTAATAGTAACTGATGATATCCAAGCAAACAATCCTTCACTCAAACCAAATATAAAAATTACTCTCTCTAGCCAAGATGGAATTGTCTATAATGAAAGAATAAAAAAAGGCGAACAAACTTTTGAGGTATACTTTAAAGATCAGATTGCACATGAGAATTTTGTTGGACATGATATTAACCTCGTAAAATTAGATGAAAACGCCGATCTTGAAACCTTAGAAAAATGGATAAATTGGGCGGATCCTAAAGGTTTAATTTCTCCTGCTCCTCAAGGTTTTACATTTTTAGGCGGCGTTAATGATATGCCGGCCGGAAGCAGAGCATATTTCACTACTTATTTTGAGCCGGGCAGATATGCAATGATATCTGAAGTTCCAAACTCACTGAGTAAAAATATGCTTAAAACCTTTATAGTTACGGAATAAAGGACATTAAACCGAAAGATATCTTTAGTTATCCAGACCAAAAATGATAAGGAATTGACCCGAGGTCTTCATAATTAACTGGCATTGGAAGATGCAATCTCCATCCAGTTACATATCGGGATTAGCTTAACTACTTATTATAAATGTACATTTCATGTTTTTTATAATAGAGTTTCACTAATAAATTACTGTATTTCAGTCAACTAATTTAAATTTTATCATACTAATAGTTGAAAAGACAAAAAAAAGGACTACATTTATTTTTGAAAAAGAAAACTCAGAACCCTATTTGAGTGTAATAATTAATACATAATTGCTATGAAAAAACACCTTATTCTTATGGGATTTCTTCTGTTTGGAGGAATTGCCATCGCACAAAATGTACATTCAGAAAGTATCAAAAGAGATGGAAATAATATGATCACTTTTATGCTGGATAAAGACTATGAAAACTTGTCAAGATTTACTTACCCAATTATAATTGAATGGATGGGAGGAAAAGATAAAATGATTAATTTGATCTCCAAAGAAATGCAAAGAATAGAGGATCAGGGGGTTGTATTTCTGGAGCTCAGTATTGGAGAACCTGAAGAAGTGTATAAAGCAGGAGAAGAAATTCATTGTTTGGTACCTCAAAAAGTAATCCTGGAAAATAATGATGGAAAAATCATTAGCCGTTCTCATCTACTTGCAGTTTCTGCGGATTTAGGAAAAAACTGGTATTTTGTGGATATCGCCCAACTTACTTCTGAAAACGTCACTGTGTTATTTCCAAAATTTAATTCCGATTTAAAAATACCTGTCAAAACAGAACCTGAATTTATTTTAAATTAAACCTTCCAGTATTAAATAGTAAGATATTTGTATTCTGTCTGGAACACCGTTTGCAATTTAAAACGGTGTTTTTTACTTGTGACAAGAAAATTAATAACCTCCAAAATTTCCGTTTCTTAAAAAATAAAAGTGCCTTTATAATATTGAAGTAAATTTTAAGTAATTTTGAAATGTTCAATTTAATATTATTTCAAAATTTTAAACATATGAAAAAATGGCTTATTCCTGTAATCGTCTTTGCGGTTATAGCTTTCGGGTTGTATTCCTGGGGGAAAAACTTTTATAATAGCGCTGTCGTCTTAAAAGAAACTGCAACAAAAACTTGGGGAGATGTTGAAAGTAGTTATCAGCGAAGAAATGACTTAATTGGCAATCTGGTAAAAACTGTGCAAGGGGCAGCTGATTTTGAAAAAAGCACTTTAACGGATGTTATCGAAGCAAGAGCAAAGGCAACGTCAACAACAATAGATGCAAGTAATTTAACAGCAGAGAATATGGCCGCTTTTCAACAGGCCCAAAGTGGACTCAGTGGGGCACTTTCAAAACTTTTAGTTGTCGTAGAAGACTATCCTGAACTAAAAGCCAATCAAAACTTTTTGGAATTACAGTCACAGTTAGAAGGAACAGAAAACAGGATCAATGTAGCTAGAGACCGTTTTAATGAAGCCGTGGAACCCTATAATAAACATATTAAAACTTTTCCTAATAATATATTGGCAGGGTTATTCAATCTGGATCAAATGAATTACTACAAATCTGACGCCGGTAGTGAAAATGCACCTGACGTTGAGTTTGACTTTAACTAAAGATCATGTCTGACACCGTTGAGGATTTTCTAACTCCTGGTCAGGAACAGGAAGTCATAGAGGCAATTATAGAGGCAGAAAAACAAACCTCCGGAGAGATTCGTGTACATATTGAAAAAACATCAAATGGTGATGTGAATGAACGTGCTCATGATGTTTTTCACACGTTAAAAATGGACGAAACGAAACTTCAAAATGGTGTATTGATCTATGTTGCCGTGCAGGACAGATCCTTCGTTATTTGCGGGGACAAAGGCATTGATAAAGTTGTTCCAGCAAATTTTTGGAACAAAACAAGAACAGCAATTGAAACCCAATTTAAAAATGGGGATTTTAAAGAGGGTATTGTTGCCGGAATCCTAATGGCTGGTGAGCAATTGAAACATTTTTTTCCATTTACAAATAACGATAAGAATGAATTAGATAATGAAATCTCTAAAGGCTGATGCATCAATATAAACACATACTATCTGCGGTCATATTGTTATTTTACTTCTGTTTTGCACAGACTATTTCCGCTCAATTTGAAATACCAGAAAAGCCGAAGTTACATACAAGCGTTTACGATAATTATATCCAATTGCTTGGTCCGTCAGAGAAGAGCGCCTTAGAAAAGAAACTAATAAGGTATTCCGATACCACATCTACTCAAATTGTCATCGTAATAATTCCTTCTACTGAGGGAGAAAATATAAATTATCTGGGGACACAATGGGCGCATAGCTGGGGAATTGGACAGGAAAAAGAGGATAATGGTGTATTTATTCTATTAGCGAAAGACGATAGAAAAATTGCAATAAATACTGGATATGGTGTAGAACATTTACTTACCGATGCCATGTCCAGGCGTATTATTGAAAGGGACATAATTCCCTATTTTAAACAAAATGATTATTACGGAGGACTGAACCGAGGGGCTGATGCAATTTTTGAAGTGCTGATTGGTGAGTACCAAGGAACAAGACAGAAGGAGACAGATTCAGAAGGGCCTCCAATAATTCCAATCTTGATCATTGTTTTTATCATCATTATTGTCATCATTATATCAAACTCAAAGAATAACCGAGGTGGCAAAGGCAATAGAAAACGAAAAAACAAGTCTATAGGTACTTCCATTTTAGAAGCAATTATATTAAGTCATGCAGGACGTAGAGGTTTCGGTAGTGGCTCCGGTGGCTTTGGTGGCAGCTCAGGAGGAGGTTTCGGAAGTGGAGGCTTCGGTGGTGGCTTTGGCGGCGGTGGCTTTGGTGGTGGCGGCGCTTCAGGAGGTTGGTAGTTTTATTAGGAACACTTTTCCTGAACAATTTATCTGCTCTAACACAATTATTTTGAGGATAATGTTGGAGAACCAGAGGAATTCTTTTTGATCAAACATGAATAAATTGTAGCCGGAAGCCCAGGATGCGATTATTAGGATATCTTTTTTTTAATTCTAAAAAAGATTAGAGGACCTGTCTTAGGTTTCAATTTAATAATCCTACCGATGAGAATAAAATTTGTATTTTAGAGCTATAAAAATTCGTATTTAGATACGAATTAATTTCTTACAATTGAAGAACACTGAAAATTAAGGGTAATAAATTCAAAATTGTCTCAACACATCAAATAAATATCATGCTACAAAATTTAAAAATATTAGTACTATTAATTCTTATGTTCGTCATTCCCACCATAAGCTATGCTCAAGAACAAAATCGTGAATTCTATCAAATAAAAATATATTCACTGCTTAATGATGAACAGGTAGAAATGACGGACAAATATCTTAGAAAAGCATATCTACCAGCATTAAAGAAACAAAATATTACAAATATTGGAGTTTTTAAACCCAGGGTTGATTCTATAAAAAAAATCTATGTCCTCATTCCGTTTTCATCACTCTCGCAATTTGAGACTTTGGATGATAATCTGGAAAAAGATAAAATTTATATGGCTAGTGGTGCGGACTATCTTAAAACTTCTCATGAGAAACCAGCCTATCAAAGGATTGAATCTATATTATTAAAAGCATTTGTAGATATGCCAATAATGTTAGCATCCCCTTTAAATGGTGAACGAAAAGATAGAATTTATGAATTGAGAAGTTACGAGTCGCCGTCACAAGCATATTTTAAAAATAAGGTGAATATGTTTAATGCCGGTGGTGAAGTAAATCTTTTTAAGCGCTTGGGATTCAATGCTGTATTTTATGGTGAAGTAATCTCGGGGCCAAAGATGCCAAATTTGATGTATATGACCACTTTTGCAAATCAAGAAAACAGAGATGCACATTGGAAAGAATTTGTTGATGCTCCCGAATGGAAGGAATTGATCTCAATGAGCAAATACGATAATAATGTTTCCCATATTGACATTACTTTTCTTTATCCCACCGAATATTCAGATTATTAAACGAAAATAGCATACTTATAATTTCTATTATATTATGATGAACAAGAGAAGAAGTTTTATAAAAAATTCAGCCTTGGGAGTAGCGGCACTGAATATGCCCTTTGGAAATATTGTTTTCGCCTCCAATATTACAGGAGCAAATAACCGTATCAATGTTGGTGTAATTGGATGCAATGGAATGGGATGGGCAAACACAATGTCCATTTTAAAAAATGAAGATGTTCAGCTTATTGCCATATGCGATGTTGATCAAAATGTAATTGACCGACGATTAAATGAAATAAGCAAAAATTCAAATCATAAAATTGCAACTTATTCGGATTACCGAGAACTTTTAGATAATAGGGATGTCGATGTAGTAATTATTGGTACACCGGATCATTGGCATTGTAAAATGATGGTAGATTCATGTGAAGCGGGCAAACAAATTTATGTGGAGAAACCTATCGCCAATACGATTGAAGAATGCCAGATCATGCTGCAGGCAGCCGAGAAATACAATTCTATAGTTCAGGTAGGGCAATGGCAGAGAAGCGGTCCGCATTACCAGCAAGCAATTGAAATTGTTAGATCCGGTAAACTGGGTAAGATCCGTTTGGTAAAAGTATGGGCATACCAAGGATGGATGAAACCGGTTCCTGTGCTGGCAGACTCAAAGGTACCTGAAGGAGTTGATTATAATTTTTGGTTAGGTCCTGCCCCACTGAGACCTTTCAACAAGAACAGATTCCATTTTAATTTTAGATGGTTTTGGGATTATGCCGGAGGATTAATGACGGATTGGGGTGTACACGAAATTGACATCGCACTTTATGCAATGAATGAAAAGGTGCCAAAATCAGTCATGGCCAGTGGTGGAAAAATAGCATACCCTAATGATGCATCGGAAACACCGGATACTTTACAGGCCTTATTTGAATATGAAAATTTTAATATGTTATGGGAACACGCTACCGGTATAGATTATGGGCCCTATGAAAAAAGAGAAGGAATAGCCTTTATAGGCAATAATGGAACTTTAGTTTTGAATAGAGGGGGGTTTGAAGTGTTAGTGGAAAAAGAACCTAAAGGATATAGTGGCTCGGGCGCGAATAAAATGGATCCAATAACTGCAGTTCAAAGACCAAAAGGTGTCAACTATCTCGATCTCCATACTACAAATTTTCTTGAGGCAGTACGATCTGATAATATTGAATTATTAAACACCCCTATTCAATCCGGCAGTATAGCTGCCATAAATGCACAGATGGGTAATATTGCGTATAAAACAGGAGATAAAATCCATTGGGATCCGGTGAAAAACAAGTTCGGTAATAATAAAAAAGCAAATGATCTAATTAAAGCTGATTACCATAATGGCTGGCAAAAACCAAGGATCTTATAAGAAGCAGAACGATGGATTTAAAAGAAATTGAACAGACAATTCTCAATGAGATCTCTAAAACAGAAATGTCAGTAGCAGAATTTAAAGAGTTGACCAAGCCAGTTGCTCCGGATGTGGCAATTGGAAGGATTTCCCGCATGGATGCCATCAACAATAAAAGTGTTGCTGAGGCTGGATTAAGATTTGCAGAACAAAAGTTAAAAAACCTGTATCGCGTATTATCTCAGCTAGGCAGTAAAGATTTTGGTCTTTGTTTGAAATGCAATCAACCTATACCTTTGGGAAGAATTTTAATCAGACCTCAAAGCCTGCTCTGCGTAAAATGTGCTGAATAATATGTCACAAGTATGCCCCCTATGCGTTGCACCAAGTACTATTTACTTTCAAAATATGAACCAATTGTTCCATGAATGCAGTAATTGCAAAGCGATATTCATGGATGAGAGTTTAAGACTCAAAACCGAAGATGAAAAATTACGTTATGAGACACATAATAATGACATATTTGATGAAAGATATCAAAATTTTGTATCGCCCATTACTAAGGCGATATTAGAAAACTTTTCAAAAGATCATTTAGGTCTTGATTTTGGAGCTGGTACCGGTCCTGTGATATCTAAAATTCTTAAAGATAATAACTTCAGTATCAAAGCTTTTGACCCGTACTTTCACGACAATCCTAAATTATTAAATAAAAAATACAATTATATAGCATGTTGCGAGGTGATCGAACATTTTTATTCTCCAAAAAAAGAATTTTCCTTACTAAAGAACATCTTATTGAAAGGCGGCAGACTTTACTGCATGACGGAAATTTATGATAAGAGCGTTGATTTTTCTACCTGGTATTATAAAAACGACCCAACCCATGTTTTTATTTATCAAAAAAAAACTATTGCGTGGATTAAAAATGAATTCGACTTTTCCCGTGTAGATATCAATGGAAGATTGATAACTTTTTATAACTAAACGATTAGAAATAATTAAAATGTTAGTTTTAAAAAAAAGATTTGTCTGTATCAGACCTTATATTTATAATTGAGAAAAACATTTAAATTTACCTCTTGATTGATACTAATTCTATTTTATACTTTTAATAATTTGCACTCGTTGAATATAAGATAATATTTTTATTTGGACGCATCGCCCCCGGAATGATCAGGAACATTACAATATATCTCTCTTCCTTATACCTTGCTATAATGGTCTTCATTGAGAAAGAGTTGAGCATATTTTCAAAGCTCAGGGATGTTTTT
>PVMS01169077.1_pt1 | contig 18758 bp, 18 predicted proteins | sample 1853461 | NCBI WGS metagenome assembly PVMS01 (sample SAMN08582032, study PRJNA380276) | Marine sediment metagenome, whole genome shotgun sequencing project. | isolation source: ocean sediment barecode stripped | collected 2017 | reverse complement strand
TCAGGATTGGAAGCAGGCGACTACAGCCTTACCATCACAGATGCCAATGGATGTTCACAGCTATTTGTGGATCTGGCCACGGTCAACGAAAATACGTCCATAGCCGCTTCCTTTACGGTCACTGATATTACCTGTAATGGTGCAGATGATGGTACCATCACCACATTAATTGCAGGAGGAACACCAAACTATTCCTTCCTGTGGCAGGGACCCTCTGGTTACACATCCGCCAGTAAAGATATTTCAGGGCTTATCCCGGGTTCCTACCAGCTTACAGTAACCGATGACCTTGGCTGTATTCAGATAATGACCGATCAGGTAATCGCTGAACCTCCCCCTGTAGTAGCCACAGCAACCCAGGTAAACATTGATTGTTTTGGAGCATCCAACGGATCTATCGACCTGACTCCATCTGGAGGTATCCCACCCTATGCTTTTGCGTGGACAGGACCCAGTGGTTTTACAGCAAATACAGAAGATATCTCAGGCCTGGAGGCAGGGGCTTACAGCGTGACCATCATCGGTTCAAATCTCTGTTCCAGCACATATGCTGCTATTGCCACCATCATGGAGCCGGCCGAGGTTGCAGTCACACCGCTAAAAACAGATATTTCCTGTGCCGGAGTAGCAGACGGGGCCATCGATATTACAGTTGCCGGAGGCACCCTGCCCTACACTTTTGCATGGACAGGTCCTTCAGGATTTACGGCCAGTACTGAGGATATTGCAGGGCTTGAAGCAGGGACTTACAGTCTCACCATCACCGATGGAAATGGTTGCGTAAACCCCTTCCCCAACCTGGAAACCATCTTAGAGCCTCTTCCAATTGTGGCTACCTACGTATCTCACCAGGATGTGCTCTGTAATGGAATTACCTCTGGTTCCATTGAGATTGATGTAACCGGGGGTACGGCTCCGCTGAATTTTAGCTGGACCAATAGTTCAGGCACGGTGGTTTCCACAGATGAAGATCCCGTTGGATTGGTAGCTGGAACCTACTCCCTGGATGTTTCAGATATCAGTGGGTGCCTGGTTGCTTATCCCGACTTAGTAGTTATCAGCGAGCCTCCTCCGTTGATCAGTACGCTGCTGGGGACCGATATTACCTGCTTCGGTGATGGGAATGGGGTCATCACGGTGGCCACCGCAGGAGGAGTAGGTCCTTATGAATATTCCAGGGTAAGCGATGCAGGTCCATACCAGTCCGGTACTTCATTTCCCTCCCTGGGGCCCGGACTATATACCATCTGGACAAGGGATGCCAACCTTTGTGTAGTAAATGAGACCATCGCCATACAGGAGCCTGCAGAAATTCAAATTATTGGAGAAACCATTGGAGGGGAGAATCTGTGTTACGGGGATTCCGCAGGTCAGATTTCCATTGATTTAGTCACCGGAGGGGTTGAACCCTACGGGTATTCCATAAATGGAGGGGTTGACTACCAACCCACAAACATCTTCTCCAACCTCCCGGCTGGTTTTTACCAGACCATGGTAATGGATGCCTCGGGCTGTTCAGTATCAGGTAATCTGAATGAAATTACAGAACCCCCGGAGCTTCAGATAGGCTCCTACTCCCAGGAAGAGATCACTTCCTGCTATGGCTCCCCTGAGGGACGAATCACCATTCTTGGTGCCGGAGGAAGCGGGATCATCACCTACACACTGAACGGAACCATTTCAAATACAACAGGTGATTTCCAGAACCTTCCGGCCGGACCCTACCTGGTCAACCTGGAGGATGCAAATGGATGCACACTGGATACCTCGGTGGTCATCCTGACTCCACCGGAGATTGTGGTTGACAATGTAGCCATCACTGATGTTGCCACCTGTTTCGGAGATGCAACCGGGGCTGTTACTGTAGCCGGATCGGGCGGAAAAGGAACCCTCACTTATTCAATCAATGGGGGTGCCTATCAGGCCACTGGCATTTTCATTGGATTAACCGCTGGCACTCATACCCTCAGCCTGAAAGATGATAACGATTGCACCAGGGATTCGGTAATCTCCATTGCTGAACCTTCGCCGATCTCCATTAATTCAGAGGGTTTCACACCCATCACCTGCTCCGGTGCCAATGACGGCATTATCCTGATTACTGCTTCAGGAGGAACAGCCCCTTTGAAATATACCCTCACTCCGGGCCTTATCACCAATAACAATGGACTGTTCACCGGACTGACGCCAGATATCTATACGGTAACTGTTAACGATGCACAGGGATGTGGTCCGGTCAATTCATCTCCACTCGCCATCACAGATCCTCCTGTGTTGCTTGTTGATTCGGTGACCGACCAGGACATCAGTTGCTTTGAGGCCGGTGACGGTAGTATTACTATATCTGTTTCGGGAGGGGTACCTCCCTATCTGTACTCCGTAGATAACCAGGCCAACTGGTCTGTTGACAGTCTCTTTACGGCACTTACACCCGGCACCTACGAGGTATATATCCAGGATGCCAACCTTTGTGTGGCTTCGGCCGGCGCTTACACGATGACCAATCCTCCACAGATTACTGCATTGGTGGACATCACTGATATTGCAGGCTGTTCCGGGGATTCCACCGGGGTGATTGATGTGACCGGAAGTGGAGGTACCGGTAACCTGGAGTATTCATTGGATGGAATTACCTTCCAGCCCTCGGGAACATTCAGCAATCTGATAGCAGGTAACTACATGGTTTATGTGAGGGATGAAACAGGTTGCTCCATTTCAATACCTGCCACCATCGCTGAGCCAGATCCGGTGACAGCCACCATTACTAAAACCGATGCAACTTTTGGCAACCTGGGCTCCATTACCATTTCGGGAACTTCGGGGGGAACCCCTCCATACCTCTACTCCATTGGAGGTGTTACGGGCACCTTTACCACCGATATGGTGTACACCGATCTTGAGGCTAATACCTATGATGTGGTCATCAAAGACTGTATTGGTTGCACCTACCGGCAACTGGTGGACAGACTGGATGTGCTGCCCCTGGATGTGATCGGTAATGTGGAAGATGTAACCTGTTTTGGATTGGAAGACGGCTCCATTGAGTTTGTGCCCAGGATGCAGAAGGAGCGGTGGAATATTCAATCGACAGCGGTATGAACTTTGTTTCGGATCCCCTGTTTGAAAATCTTCAGGGAAATACGACTTACTACCTGGTGGCCATGGATGCAGTAGGTAAGGTATTTACGGGCTTTGTGTTCATATCAGAACCAACAGAGGTTTTTCTCACCATGAATATTACCCAGGCAGCATGTAATGCCTTCAGCGAAACCGGTTCCATTGATCTAACGGTCACAGGCGGATCCGGATCCTATACCTATCTATGGTCCGATGGCAGCACAGCAGAGGACCGGCCAAATGTTGGGGCAGGTTTATACATTCTTGAAACTACCGATGGCAACCTCTGTTCCCGTACCGATTCAATGACAGTTGCCAGTGAAGTGGTGGTGATGGCCTATGCAGGTGAAGATACCACCATCTGCAACGATGTATCTATACAGCTCAACGCACTTGGAGGCCATACCGCTGCATGGGATCCCTCTCCATTCATCACAGATCCAAACACAGCCAATCCGGTCACTCTGGGGATCACCGAAAACACCACATTTGCTGTGACCATCACCGAGGAGATCAGCATATATGGTTGTTACAACAGAGACTCCATGGAGGTGACCCTCTTCCCCTTAACGGGAATTGAAGCAAGCATCGACACCTTTGTTATAATAGGTGCATCTGCTCAGCTGGAAGCCACCGGCGGTCCCTTTGTTGATTACAGATGGGATCCTGCCACCGGTCTTGATAATCCGTCCATCTACAATCCGATGGCTACTCCCCTTGAGACGATTCGGTATTATGTGTATGGCACCAATGAATATGGGTGTGTTGAAACGGACTCGGTTCTGGTAGAAGTGATTGAGAATTTAAAAGCTTATAATGCCTTCTCACCCAACGGGGATGAGTTCAATCCGTATTTTGAAATAGAAAATGCAGAGCGCTTCCCAAATATACAGGTGGAGGTCTATAACCGCTGGGGGCACCTGCTCTTCTCATCGGTGGGATATGACAGTGGTAAGCGGTGGGATGGAACAACAAACGGACAAGATGTACCCGTTGGGACATACTATTACGTGATTATCCCTTTCAGCGGGGCAAAAGCCATCACGGGCAACGTAACTATAATCAGGTAGCATGAAACGAGTTATATATATCTTATTACTGACCGTTGTTACTGGTGCAACCGGATTGCTGGGACAACAGATGCCACAGTATACCCAGTATATGTTCAATGATTTTGTGATCAATCCGGCCGTCGCAGGAATTGATAATTATTTCCAGATTCGCACCAACCACAGGTTTCAGTGGGTGGGCCTGATGGATCCTCCAATGACCAACTCTATTTCCTTTTATGGTCCGCATGCAGACCTTGATATGGGATATGGTGCATATGTTTTCAGTGATGTGACCGGGCCCACAAGCAGAACCGGGATTACCGGGTCATACGCCTACAACTTAGCGGTTACCGATGATATCCGGCTCTCTATGGGAATCTCGGCCAGCATGTTGCAATACCGGGTCGACGGAACCCAATTGAATCCAAAAGATGTATCCGACCCAAGTATACTACAGGTGGTCAGTACATCCTATCTTCCTGATGCAGGAATCGGACTCTATCTATATGCCAAAGAGTTTTATGTGGGTCTCTCGGTGGCTCAGCTCCTGAATAACAATCTGAAGATCTTTGACAATAAAGATGGACTCAACAGGCTAAAAACCCATGTAAACTTTACGGGAGGTTATCGATTCCAGATTAACGATGACTGGATGCTGGAACCTTCGCTGATGATCAAAGGAACGGCTCCGAGTGCCTATGGTTTTGACCTGACTGCCAGGGCCGAATGGAAGAAGATGGTATGGGGTGCCCTGGCCTATCGGTATAATGAATCCATCGGGGTTTTAATCGGTTACCGCTTTGAAGAGATGCTGTTTTTTGGGTACTCCTATGATATTGGAATATCTGCCATTGGAAAATATAATACCGGATCACACGAAATCATGATTGGCTATCGTTTTAATGATATAAAATAATGACAGCCATGATCCGGTTCACGGGAATCCTCCTTATCGCATTTGTTTTATTTTTCATTGGATGTGGGAAGTCCACAACCATAACTGGAAAGGAGTTTATTGAGCGCGATGTGCTGGTGGATGTTCTGGCCGATTTGCACCTGGTGGACGCAGTGACCAACGACCGGAAATTCCATCACCTGTACGAAGTCGACAGTGTTGACCTGCTCACCCCCATACTGGAAAAATACAACGTGAACCGTGCCATGTTCGATACCACACTGGCCGTATACAAGGACCATCCCGCTTTGCTGGATCAGGTGTACAATGATGTACTTATTAAACTCAATATACTGCTTGATGAAAACGATACAGAAGGGAAAATTAGAATGCAAGAAGGGTAATCAGGACCACTACGAGGCCAACCAGATAACCGGCATATACTTCTACCCCCCGTTCCCTGCCCAGGGCCAGTCTTGAACTGGCTGTAATACCACCCGCCAAAAAGGTCAATATTAATGGGGTCTGAAGAGGCGTATCATAGAGAAAAATAAGCGCGATTATCAGCCCTGTTAATCCCCCGATTGCTGCTGTGTGAAGACTCAATTTTAACAAGAAGTTCAGAATGAGCACTACTGAAAGTGTTAGAACCACAGCCAGCACATAGGCATGAATAACCCTGCTCAAAGGTAACCTGACAAAATAGACAAAGGTGATAATATAGAGAATCAGAATAATCAGCTGCGGGAGGATGCGCTCTTCCCTGGTTGCATTCTGTAAACTGGTCACCAGCTTCCGGTAATAGAATATGGGAATCATCATCAGGGGGAAAAAGAGTGTTCCCAGAGCCATCACGAAAAGAATGGCCCTTTTAGCAGCAGGATCAAGCAATGAGAGATAGGTCCCTGAGTTCAGCAGCAGCAGCAACCCCAAAGTAGGCATAATCAGTGGATGGAACAGAATCGAGATAACAGGAGCCGCTTTTTTCATAAAAGACAATTACAACTCCTTCCGCAGCCTGGCCACTGGTAATCCCAGTTGCTCCCTGTATTTTGCAACGGTCCTTCGCGCAATCGGGTAGCCCTTCTCATTCAGAATAGTCATTAATTTATCATCGGTAAGGGGCTTTCTCTTTTCCTCACTCTCGATACACTCCCGAAGGATCTTCTTAATCTCCCTGGTGGAGACCTCTTCGCCACTCTCCGTTTGCATACCTTCCGAAAAGAAGAATTTCAGCGGGTAGATACCAAAATGAGTCTGGATATATTTACTGTTGGCCACACGCGAGATGGTGGATATATCCAGATTTGTCATATCTGCTATGTCCTTGAGGATCATTGGCCGCATTCTGGCTTCGTCGCCCTCATAAAAGTACTCCTTCTGGTATGCGAGTATGGCATTCATAGTCAGCAACATGGTATTTTGTCGCTGCTTAATGGCATCAATAAACCATTTGGCTGAATCAAGTTTCTGCTTCACAAAGGTAATGGCATCCTTTTCGTCCTTGCTGGCAGAGGCTTTATTGGCACTGTAACTTTCAAACATATCGGCGTAGGTCCTGCTCACTTTTAATTCGGGCACATTATTCGAATTAAGATAGAGTTTGAAATCACCTTCACTCTCCTCCAATATAAAATCAGGAACAATGTGGTGAAAGGATTTTCCCTGTGAGTCACCAATGGCTCCACCTGGCTTAGGATTAAGCCGGAGAATTTCATCGAGGGCCAGTTTCAACTCCTGTTCGGTTATATTCAACCGTTGAATAATTTTATCGTAGTGTTTGTTGGTGAACTCACCAAAGTGACTCTTCAGAATGGTTTGGGCCAGGGCTGTCAGCGGGTTGTCAAGATCATTCCTCTCAATCTGAAGTAACAAGCATTCCTGCAGGTTCCTTGCTCCTACTCCTGCGGGATCAAATTCCTGGATAATCATCAACACGCTGTGAAGCAATTCATAGGTGGTCTCCATACCCATAGAGAAAGCCAGATCATCGGCGATGGCTTCCAGTTCCCTTCTCAGGTATCCATCATCATCAATGTTTCCAAGAATATACTCCGCCAGTATCTCCTGTTCCTCAGAGAGTTGCCTTAATCCCAGCTGGCTCTTTAACTGCTCCTGAAAACTATTCCCCAAAGAAAATGGAATCTCATCCCGTTTATCATCGGAGGAATAGTTCTGAGCGTTCAACCGATAGCTGGGAATTTCATCATCCTGCATATAGTCTTCCAGGGAAAATTCATCCTGCTGCTCACCCTGCTCCTCCTTGGTTGCCTCCTGATCGTCAAATTGGCTCTCTTCACTTCCCTCTTCAAGAACCGGATTTTCTTCAAGTTCCTTTTTTATCCGCTGCTCCATCTGAATAGCAGGAATCTCCAGAAGTTTTATCATCTGGATCTGCTGAGGGGACAGCTTCTGTAACAGTTTATGCTGGAGCCTTTGTTTAAGCATGGTTCATGGTCTAAAACTCTGCACTTTTCGGCGTTCGCGGGAATGGAATCACATCCCTGATGTTACTCATCCCTGTAATAAACATAATTAATCGTTCAAATCCCAATCCAAATCCACTATGTTCTACAGTTCCAAATTTACGAGTTTCCAGATACCACCACAATTCATCCTCAGGAATATTCATTTCCCGCATCCTGTTTTGCAATTTCTCCAAATTTTCTTCTCTCTGGGAACCTCCAATAATCTCACCAATCATGGGAAAGAGTACATCCATGGCCCTGACCGTCTTTCCATCATCATTTTGCTTCATATAGAAGGACTTTATCTCGCTCGGATAATCGGTTAATATGACGGGACACTTAAAGTGCTGCTCCACCAGGTAGCGCTCATGCTCAGACTGGAGATCCAATCCCCACTCCACAGGAAATTCAAACTTTTTATCCGCCTCTTTCAATATCTCAACGGCCTCTGTATAACTTTTTCTTACAAAGGGTTGCTCCTTAACGAATTTGAGCCTCTCCAGCAAACCCTTATCAACCATCTTGTTCAGAAACTCCAGGTCATCCTGACAATGTTCCAGAGTATATCGGATCAGGTATTTCAGGAAATCCTCTGCCAGATCCATATTGTCTTGAATATCATAAAATGCCATCTCGGGTTCTATCATCCAAAACTCGGCCACATGCCTGGGAGTATTTGAATTCTCGGCACGAAAGGTAGGCCCAAAGGTATAGATAGATGAGAGGGCCAGGGCACCCAGCTCTCCCTCGAGCTGACCAGAGACAGTCAGGTTGGTAGGGCGGCCAAAAAAGTCCTGAGAGTAATCTATTTCTCCCTCTTCATTTTTTGGGGGACCATTCAGATCCATGGTTGTGACCTTAAACATGGCACCAGCGCCTTCTGCATCAGAGGCAGTGATAATAGGTGTATGCAGGTTAAAAAATCCCTTGTCATTGTAGTACTTATGGATGGCATATGCCAGGGCATGCCTGATCCTGAATATGGCTCCAAATGTGTTGGTCCTGAACCGCAGGTGCGCAATCTCCCTGAGGAACTCAAAGGAGTGACCCTTTTTCTGTAATGGATAAACTTCAGGATCCGAATCTCCAAGGATTTCGATTTCTGTCGCCTGAATCTCCACACTCTGGCCTTTGCCCATGGACTCAACCAACTTACCTGTTACACTGATACTGGCACCGGTGGTAATCCTGCGCATCTCATCCTCGGGAAAAGAGCCAAGGTCGGCTACCACCTGGATGCTGTGAATGATTGTTCCATCATTCACTGCGATAAATGCCACCTGGTTGTTCCCTCTCCTGGTCCGCACCCATCCTTTTAACAATACATCACTGTCGATTTTCGGGGAACTTAATAACTCTTTTACTGTCGATCTCTTCATATGCATTTATTTAATCAGGCTACAAAAGTACAATTTTATCGATTTCCCCCCGTTAACTTTATAATCTAAAAAGAATGATTTAATTTTACGCCTCTACAAAAACTTATACCATGGAGCAAGAGAGAAAATCCATTATGGTTACCTGGGATTTTTCTGCTGTATCAATCAAAGCCCTGAATCATGCCACTAAACTGGCCCGGATACTGAAATACAGTATTGTTATATTTCACATTGTGGAGGATCAATCACAGGTGGAAGAAGCAAAAGGAAAGATGGAGAAGGAGGTCGAAAAAATCAAAAATGACCTTGGTGAAGAAGTAGGCTATTTTGTGAACCACGGTAAGATTTTCAAGGAGATTGCCGATTATGCCTCTAAAGAGGAGAACAATGTTCACTTCGTGGTCATGGGTACACATGGAATGAAAGGGAGTCAAAAACTATTCGGAAGCTGGGCTTTAAAGGTTATTACCGGTTCATCTGTTCCATTTATTGTGGTTCAGGAGGGCCCCACAGAAAAGGACAGGTACACCGATATTGTATTTCCCATTGACTTTAAATCAGAAAACAAGGAAAAATTACAATGGGCCATCTTCCTTGGTAAATACCTGAATTCAAAAATTCACCTCTACAAAGCACATTTGGCCGATAAAGACCTTAAGAAGAAGGTGAATGTAAACCTGAATTTTGCCATTCGGTTTCTGATCCAGAATAACATAGAATATGAGATTCACACCGCCTCAAAACCTGGCATTGGTAACTTCCAACAAGAGCTTTTGGCCTTCTCAAAAAAGATAAGTGCCGATCTTATACTGATCACCACCACCAAGCATATTACTAAAGTCGATTATATTTTTGGCGCCAAGGAGCAATACTTACTCTCTAACAATGAGAAAATCCCGGTGATGTGTGTGAATCCGAAATCAAACTTCGCCAAGGTGGGCCAGTTCATGTATGGTTAGTGCCAGACATTACAAACTTCCTTTATGTCAATAACTGTCAAGGGAATTTCGAAGCGATATGGGTCTCAACTGGCCGTTAATGAGGTCTCCTTTGATATAAGGACCGGGGAGATCGTAGGTTTCATTGGTCCAAACGGTGCAGGAAAGTCCACCACGATGAAGATCATCACCGGAACCTTACCCCCTGATCAGGGTTCCGTTGCCATCAAAGGGCTCCATACAATAAAGTACCATAGGGAGGTCAGAAAAATGATTGGCTATCTTCCCGAACACAATCCCCTCTACCTGGAAATGTATATTCGTGAATACCTGAATTATGTAGCCGGGCTCTATAAAATTTCGGGACAGGCCGCCAGAGAGCGGATTTCTCAGGTGACAGGAATGACAGGGCTGGTTCCTGAAATTCATAAGAAAATCGGAGCCCTGTCCAAAGGCTATCGTCAAAGGGTTGGCCTTGCCCAGGCACTGATCCATGATCCTGATATTCTTATTCTTGATGAACCAACTACCGGGCTGGATCCCAACCAGCTTGCAGAGATCCGCAACCTGATCTTAAACATTGGAAAAGAAAAAACTGTGCTTCTCTCCACACACATCCTTCAGGAGGTAGAGGCCATTTGCGACAGGGTCATCATCATCAACAAGGGTGTTGTGGTAGCCGACGAGCAGGCAGATACACTGAGAGAAAAGAGCAGCGGGGCCGTCCAGACCATCCATATCGAAGTAGCCGATGCTTCAGATCCGGAAATCTGGAAGGAAATTCCTTTTGTCAGAGATGTTAAAACCATTGGACAAAACCAGTTCCTGCTGGAAATTCACGAAACCCGCGATATTCGGGGAGATATATTCAATTTTGCTGTCAGTCAAGGGCTTACTATACTTTCTCTTTCTCTTAAGAAAAAGAGCCTCGAAGAGGTCTTTCGGGAGATTACCAAATAGTATCTATCTGATTATCATATCTTTACAGGCCAAACAAATTGGCATTGTATTTGTTTACTTTATTTATATATTTACCGATTCAATTTGTTAACCAAATGTTACCCTATGAAATTAAGAGTATTAGCAATTCTTGGAGGAATTCTGCTGGCAGGATCAATGTCTGCCCAAACCCTCACAGACGTAATCAATGAGTTCAACACTGGCGTGGAGAAACTCAATAATCAGGAATACGAAGTCTCCATCGAGCATTTCAATCAGGTCATCACCCTGGCTGAAACTGTTGGAGATGAGGCTGCCGACATGAAGTCAAAGGCCGAAGCGCAGATTCCGGGTGCCTATTACAGGCAAGCCACTATGTTTATGAAAAGGAAGCAATATGATAATGCCATTCCTTTCCTGGAGAAAACTGTGGAATACGCCACCCTCTACAACAACAATGAAGAAAACAAGGCAAAAGCAGCCAAATACCTGCCTAAATTGTATGTGATGGAAGGAAACCAGGCCTGGAAAAACAAATCATTTGATGAGGCACATGGATATTTTGATAAGGCTCTCGCCGTGAATGAAAACCTGTACCAGGCCCACCAGGGTAAAGGTATGGTGTTTCTGGATCAGGGCGAATCGGATGCCATGCTGGCGGAATTTGCCATGGCCAAGGAAGGTGCACTTGCTAAAAATGACACCAAAACCATCGGTGCTGTCAATGGTGCCATTGATTCCTATTACAATAAGTTTATCACAGAAGAGCTTGAAATGGTCGATCCGGAGGATCTTGACTACTCCTATGTGGTTGAGGCCTGTGAGAATGCACTTGGTGCCAATCCGGAGAATCCAAGGGCGCTTTATCACCTTGCTCTTGTGAGTAACAAGAAGTCCGCACACGATGCAGCCGTGGATTATGCACTGCAGGCACTTCAATTTGAAACGGAAGCTGTATGGCTCTCCGCCATCAATTTTGAACTTGGTTCAGCCTATCAGAGTAACTCAGCATATGATAATGCCTGTGAAGCTCTTAAAAAGGTAGTTGAAGAACCATTCCTTACCAGGGCAGAGAAGAAAATCGGATCCATTGGATGTGAATAGATCAAACGAATTTTTAAAGTTAAAAGCAGCGTTAATTTCGCTGCTTTTTTTTTGCTACATCCCTTAAAATGATTTCCTTTGTGGCGTCGGTGTGGAAAAATTTGACTGATTGCAACCACGAAAAAAAAATGCTAAACCAGGATTTTTTTTCGATCGGTCATCTTTACCCTCCTTTTATTATTAAATTAAACATACTTGTTGTTATGGCATATCTATTTACCTCAGAATCAGTATCTGAAGGTCATCCCGATAAAGTGGCAGACCAGATTTCTGATGCATTACTGGATGAGTTTATTGCATTTGATCCACAATCAAAAGTAGCCTGTGAAACCCTTGTAACAACCGGTCAGGTGATATTAGCCGGGGAGGTCAGAACCTCCACCTACATCGATGTTCAGAAAGTGGCCAGAGATGTGATCTGCAAGATTGGGTATACAGAGAGTGCATATCAGTTTGAATACAATTCCTGCGGGGTTATGACCATGCTCCATGAGCAGAGTCAGGATATCAATCGGGGTGTGGATCGGGAAGATCCCATGGAACAGGGTGCAGGTGACCAGGGAATGATGTTCGGATACGCCACCAACGAAACCGATGACTTTATGCCGCTTCCCCTGGAACTGAGTCACAAGTTGTTGATTGAGTTGGCGGCCTTAAGAAGAGAGAACAAAGAAATGACCTACCTGAGGCCCGATTCCAAGTCACAGGTAACCATTGAATATGCAGATGACGACACCCCTCTTCGGGTACATACCATTGTGATATCAACCCAACACGATGAATTTGACAGCGACGATGAGCGCATGCTCAATCAGATTAAAAAGGATGTCAAAGATATTCTCATTCCGCGGGTTGTTAAACAGCTTCCCGATCGATTGAAGGCCCTGTTTAATGATGATGTTATCCTGCACGTGAATCCCACCGGTAAATTTGTAATCGGGGGTCCCCATGGTGATACCGGACTTACCGGCCGCAAAATCATTGTTGATACATATGGTGGCAAAGGAGCCCATGGGGGGGGGTGCTTTTTCAGGTAAAGACCCATCCAAGGTGGACCGTTCCGCAGCTTATGCTGCCAGGCATATCGCCAAGAACATTGTAGCTGCGGGTGTTGCTGATGAAATTCTTGTACAGCTTTCATATGCCATTGGCGTGGTTAAACCCATCGGAGTTTTTGTAAATACCTATGGCAAATCCAATGTGGATCTGACCGATGGTGAGATCGCCAAAAAAATTGAATCCTTATACGACCTTCGACCAGCAGCCATCGAGCAGCAATTGAAACTCAGGAATCCAATTTATAGTGAAACCGCCTCTTATGGCCATATGGGCCGGACTCCACAAACCGTAACAAAAACTTTCAAATCACAGTATTGGGAAGACAATGTGATGGAGGTGGAATTATTCACCTGGGAGAAGCTGGATTATGTTGAAACGTTTAAGAAAGCTTTTGGGCTTTCTTAAGTGAAAAGCTGTGACGCAGCGTGATAGGGCTTTGCCCGTGATACTTTTTACCTTTTATCGTACACCTTTTACTTTATACTTAGTTATGTTTTCAGGGATAGTTGAAGAAGCAGCCACAGTAATCCGCCTGGAGAAAGAGCAGGAGAACTTGCATATAACCATGCAATGTTCATTCACCGGTGAGTTGAAGATTGACCAGAGCATATCTCACAATGGGGTATGTCTGACGGTGGTTCAGATTGATGGTGACACCTATACTGTAACGGCTATCCAGGAGACCCTGATGAAATCAAACCTGGGATTACTTGAGGTTGGTGACAAGGTAAACCTGGAACGCAGCACCCGCCTCGATGCCCGCATGGATGGACATATGGTGCAGGGACATGTGGATCTTACGGCCACCTGTATGGAGGTAACCGAAGCCGGGGGTAGCTGGTACTATACATTTGCATATGAACCCGGAGGGGAAGAGCATATTACGGTGGAGAAGGGTTCCGTTTCAGTAAACGGAGTGAGTCTTACTGTGGTCAACTCCAGGGAGAAGACCTTCCAGGTCGCCATTATTCCATTTACCTACGAAATGACCAACTTCCATCAGTTTAAAGTGGGTACGGTGGTGAACATCGAATTCGATATCATCGGTAAATACATTGCACGGATCCTCAAAGCCCAACAGGGATCCTAAGCACTTTTTTTATGTTTTATATTACTTCTGAGACATTCAGAAGCGTCATGGGGATTGCTATCTTTATTTTCTTAAATCGCAATCCATGCAACACATACTGGTCCTGGGTGCAGGACTCTCATCCAATTCCCTTATTAAATACCTGCTTGACCATTCCGAAAATCAATGGAAGGTACGTATAGGTGATATTAAGATAGATAGTGTACTGGAAAAGCTAGATGGTCACCCCAATGGGGAGGCTTTCTATTTCGATGTATTTAACACTGAACAACGCAGAAAAGAGATTGAACTTTCCTCCATTGTGATCAGTTTGCTACCTGCCAGGATGCACTACCTGGTAGCTGAAACATGTGTAAAGGTAGGTCGGAATATGGTTACCGCTTCCTACCTGTCACCAGCCATCAAAGCACTGGATGGTGCAGCCCGGGAGAAAGGGATTGTACTTATGAATGAGTGTGGTGTGGATCCTGGTCTGGATCACATGTCAGCCATGCATATGATCAACCAGATCAAAGAAGAGGGGGGTGAGCTGATGGCCTTTGAATCAAGTACAGGCGGACTGGTGGCCCCTGGGTTTGAGAATAATCCGTGGCAATACATATTGACATGGAATCCGAGAGATGTGGTGTTGGCCGGTTCAGAAGGAGCCCGTTTTCTTCACAATGGCAAATTCAAATACATCCCCTATAATAAGGTATTCCAGCGGATCGAGACCATCCCCGTTCTTGAACTGGGTAACTTTGAAGTATATGGCAACCGGGACTCCCTCACCTACAGAGAAACCTATGGACTGAATAACCTGAATACCATGTTCAGAGGGACCATCCGCAGGCCCGGATTTTGTGAAGCCTGGGATATCTTTGTCCAGCTGGGTGCCACCGATGATACCTATGTAATGGAGAATACCGAAACAATGACCTACAGGGAATTCATCAACAGCTTCATGGCCTATCAGACTGATATTCCTGTTGATCTAAAAGTGGCCCGCTACCTTGGCTTCGAAGAAGATTCCCAAATGATGGAAAGGTTGAGGTGGCTGGGAATATTTGATAATACTAAAATCGGTATTGCCGGGTTAACTCCAGCCAAAGTATTGCAAAAGATCCTGGAAGAAAAATGGCAGCTTGATCCCCGGGACAAAGATATGATCGTCATGCAGCATCAGTTCGATTTTATGCTTAACGGGGTTCATAAGAAAAAAAATTGCAACCCTGGTCTTCATTGGTCAGGATACAAGGCATACTGCCATGTCGATGACTGTGGGTTTACCTATGGCCATGGTGGCCCGGCAGATTCTGGAGGGAAAATACAGTGAGACCGGCGTACAGCTGCCCCTCCAGTCCGGCCTGTACAAACCGGTACTGAAAGAGCTGGAATCTTATGACATCCGGTTTGTGGAGGAAGAGATCAAAATTTCTCAAAAGATCCAAGCCCAAACAGGGCATAATCGTACCTGACAGGGTCCACGGAATCAAATTCCCTCAGTATTGAGGTCAGCTCTGTAACTGCTTTCCAATCGTTCTGTTTTCTTTGGAGCAGGCCCAGTTTCCTGGCCACATTTCCCGTGTGTACATCCAGGGGAATATAGAGCGCCCGCATGGGGATGCCGCTCCAAATGCCAAAGTCAACCCCGGGGTCGTCGCTTCGCACCATCCACCTGAGAAACATATTGATTCGTTTTCCGCTGGCACCCCTTGATATGTCGGCCACATGCTTCTTTGTCCGGCCGGCTTCGGCATATCCCAGGAATAGTTCTCTGAAATGTATGATGGAGGAGGATAGCTCTCCTGTAGTTGCAAAACTGGTTTCAAAAACCTCCCTTAATCCACCATGCTGCTCATATATACGCTTTAATGATTTCAGAAAATAGATGCAATCCAGCCCATTGAAAGTGCGGTGTACAAATGGTAAAAACCGTTCCAGTTCAGCCTTCCCTGCGGTCGTTACAAAATGGTATGGTCCTCCCGGCATCATGGACATGAGCCTGCGGGAGTTGCCAATAATGGTTGTTTTTTGACCCCAGGCAATGGTGGCAGTCAGAAAGGCTGATATTTCAATGTCACGTGGATCATGGTACTGATGAGGTACCTGAATGGGATCGGTTTCGATAAATGCCGTTGTATTGTATAGATCTGCTTTCTGATCCAGGAACTCCTTTAAATCCCTGCGTTCCGGACTAAGACTCGATGAGGCCATCTTTCATGGTAATAATCCGGTCGGCCATCCCTGCCAGCTCGCGATCATGTGTGACAATCACCAGGGTCTTCTGAAACTGGTCCCTCAGGGTAATAAATAATTTATGGAGTTCTTTTTTATTCTCCGTATCCAGGTTTCCCGAAGGTTCATCTGCAAGGATTACCTCGGGATCATTGATCAGTGCCCGGGCCACGGCCACACGTTGCTGCTCACCACCTGAAAGCTCTGTAGGTTTGTGATCCAACCTGTCCGTTAAACCCAGGAAATCAAGCAATTCGCCTGCACGTTTCTCAACCTCTTTTCTGGGCCTGTTGGCAATAAATCCAGGTATGCACACATTCTCAAGGGCATTAAACTCAGGCAATAGCTGGTGAAACTGAAATACAAACCCGATGTGCTGATTCCTGAATCGGGCCAGTTGATTACCGGCCAGCTGATCGGTACGGATATCATTAATGGTCACGATTCCTCCATCCTGTTTGCTAAGGGTTCCAAGAATTTGCAGTAGGGTGGTTTTTCCAGCACCAGAAGCTCCCACAATGGAGACTACTTCACCTGCCGCTACTTCAAGTTCTATTCCTTTTAACACCTGGAGGTTCCCAAATGATTTGGTGATTTGCTCAGCTTTGATCATCCTTTTCTTAAAATAAGAAGTAAATATACAACAGATAGATCATAATCATAAAGATCCCTTCCCAACGGTTAATTCTTGATCGGGCTGCTGGCAACATCAGCAGCAGGAGCAGCAATGAAACACCCAGCATCCAGGGAATATCAAAGCTGGCAATGGTCGCATCCACCTTCACCGGAGCAATGATTGAGGTGAAACCAAGCACCGAAACGATATTCATGATATTAGAACCAATAATATTACCAACCGAAATATCCGTCTCCTTTTTCAGGGCGGCAATAACACTGGTTGAAAGCTCCGGAATACTGGTACCCACTGCCACCATGGTGATGGAGATAATCCTTTTGGATAACCCCAGGTCTTCCGCTATGATAGCCACATTATCCACCAGCAAATCTGCTCCGAGTGCCAATCCACCACATGAAGCCATGAAAATAAGTCCGGCCACCCACCATTTCATGGACCCTTCCGGTTCGGGTTCGTCCGGTTCATTGCTTGCTCTTTTTGCCTGAACTACTGAAAAAATGATATAGCCAATAAGCAACCCAACGAACACAACTCCTTCCAGCCTGGTGATTAACCCGTTCAGGGAAAAAACAAACAGGAGCAGTGAAACAAACATCATAATTGGCCAGTCCCGTTTTACGCTGGCAGCCGCTACTGGAATTGGGAAGATAAGGGCGGTAATGGCCAGTACCAACAATATATTGGATATGTTGCTACCCACCACATTGCCTATGGCAATCTCGGGGAATCCGGAAAATGCTGCCTGAAGACTAACCAGTAATTCGGGTGCTGAAGTACCAAATGCCACCACTGTCAGGCCCACAATCATCCTTGGAATACGGAGCTTTCGGGAGATGGCGATACTGCTATCTACCAGGAATTTACCGCTGACGAAAAGCAGCAGAAGTCCGGCTATCAATAAGAGGTAAACGTTTACCATGGGTACAGGGACTGGCGCTATTTGACGTCCAGGTTTTTCTTCACACCCTTCATAATCTCATCCGCATCCTTGGTGAGATTCTTTTTGATCACATTGGCATCCTTGGTGAGATTCTTTTTGATCAAATTGACATCTTTGGTAAGGTTGTTTTTTATATCCTTGAAGTCTTCCATAACATCAGGTGTGCTGCTCTCAAACTCACGCTTGATATCATCAGTGGCCTTTTTAAACTCCTTCATTCCTTTCCCAAAGGTCCTTGCCAATTTAGGGATCTCCTTGGAGCCAAACAACAAAAGGGCGATCAATACCGCAACTACGATTTCCTGCCCGCTGATAAATAATAGTATCCCAAACATGCTTACATTGATTTACGCAAAGATAGTAATTTCGCGATATCTTATTGGGTGCTAAACCGTATAGTTCGGAATTGAAAAAAGCCACCACAGAGTGATACTGTAATGCCCCCGGACGTAATTGGTATTCCTGCGAAATGAATCTTAGTTGGTCATAATCTGAAGCGTGTAATTGCCTTCCGCTAATACTGCTTTAACTTCATATTTCCAGGATCCGATGTACTTATCTTCTTCGCCCTCCTTAAAGGTGAGAGACTGGCTGTAAGTAATCTCTGCTGCCGAATTAATGGTCAGATCCTTAAATACCTTCCCATTGGGATACTTCACTATGATTTGAATTTCACCTGATTTCACCTTTCCGGTGATCATAACCCTGAAATGATGGGTTTCTTCACCCACTTCAAAGTTCCCTTTGGATTCATCTGAGCTTCCGCTGAAACTTTTCCGGAGAGTCAACTGAGACTGGCTGTGTTGAGAATGCCCGGATGTAACATAGATACCATCAGGCATTGCACCTGAAGCATAATAAGAAGAAGTGCCGGAAGACCTTGAAGAAGACCTGGCTGAAGACCTGGCTGAAGACCTGGCTGA
>PVMS01153969.1_pt1 | contig 18760 bp, 17 predicted proteins | sample 1853461 | NCBI WGS metagenome assembly PVMS01 (sample SAMN08582032, study PRJNA380276) | Marine sediment metagenome, whole genome shotgun sequencing project. | isolation source: ocean sediment barecode stripped | collected 2017 | reverse complement strand
GGCTATGCAGGAGGGCTCGCGGGCCAGTGCGCCGGGTGATGTCGTGCTTCTTTCGCCGGCCTGTTCGAGTTTCGACCAGTACGGCGATTACGGTGAGCGGGGGCGGCACTTCCAGGAGGAAGTATGGAAACTGTGAGTCCAGTCGTCCGTGGGGGAGGGTGAGATGCCGAAAAAAGCACACCCCGACTTCCTGCTCCTCGTGATCGTGACCATACTGGTCGGCGTCGGCGTGGTGATGATCTACAGCGCCAGCGCCATCGTCGCTCTCAGGGACTACCAGACCCCCTACTTTTTCCTGCAGCGCCAGATGGTCTGGGCCGTCGTCGGCGCCTTCGCTCTCTGGGCCTGCTTCCGCTTCAACTACCATCACTACCGTCACCTCGCCGTCATCATCGCCCTCTGCGCCGCCGTTCTCCTGATCGCGGTCCTGGTGCCTCCCTTCGGCACCGTCAAGGCCGGCGTACGCCGGTGGATCGAGATCGGCCCCCTGCGCTTTCAGCCTTCGGAGCTGGCCAAGCCGGCCCTGATCATTTTTCTCGCCCACGTTCTCGTCAAGAAGAAGGAGCAGGTGCGGGAAGGCATCGTCACCCTTGCGCCGGAGCTGACCTTCATCGCCGTCTGCCTTCTCCTCATCATGATCGAACCGGACCTCGGAAGCGCGGTCACCATCGGGGTCACGATGGCGGCGCTCTTCTTCGTCGGCGGTCTCAAGAAGCGGGACCTTCTCCTGGCGGTCCTCGCGGGGCTGCCGGCCATCGTCTATTCCATTCTCCAGCATCCCTACCAGAAGGCGCGGGTGCTGTCATTCATCGATCCCTGGAAGGATCCCTTCGGCAACGGATTCCAGGTGATTCAGTCTTTCCTGGCTCTCGGGCGAGGGGGAATGCTGGGACTGGGGCCGGCGGCGAGCCGCCAGAAACTTTTCTTCCTCCCCGCACCCCACACCGACTTCGTCCTGGCGGTGATAGGCGAAGAAGTGGGCTTTGCCGGGCTGACGGCGATCATCCTCCTCTTCTGCCTCATTCTCTGGAGGGGAATGCGGATCGCCCTGCACTCTTCCGACCTCTTCGGAACCTATCTCGCCTTCGGCCTGACCTTCTCTCTCTTTCTCCAGGCGATCCTCAATGCCGGCGTGGTCGCCGGACTTCTTCCGACCAAGGGAATGACGATGCCTTTCCTCAGCTACGGCGGCACCTCGCTCGTCATCAGCATGGCCGGTATCGGAATACTGCTCAACATATCCCAGAACAGCATGGTGAAAAGGGTCAAGTAGTCGATGGAAGCGGGAGACTATGGGGAAAATCGGGGCGTTGGCCGTGGCGGGAGGAGGGACGGGGGGGGCACCTCTTCCCGGGGCTGGCCATCGTCCGGGAGTTCAGGCGACGTGACGCCGGGGTACGGGTCGTGTACATCGGGGTGGTGGGAAAACTGGAGGAGAGAATGGTTCCGGCGGCAGGGATAGAGTTCCACGGCTTGAGGATGAGCGGGCTGAAAGGGCTGAGTTGGGGGAGAAAGATCCGGGGCCTGATGCTCGCCACCGGGGCCTTCGGTGAGTGTCGGCGCCTCCTCTCCCGATTCCGGCCCGACCTCCTGGTCGGCACGGGCGGGTACTCCTCCGGTCCGGCCGCCCTGGCCGCCTGGACGCTCGGCATCCCCGTGGTGCTCCAGGAGCAGAACACCGTTCCGGGACTTACGAACCGGATTCTCGGGCGACTGGCGAAGAAGGTCTTTCTCGCCTTTGAAGAAGCGTCCGCCGGCTTTCCGGCGGGCCGGACAGTGGTGACCGGCAACCCTGTCAGGGAGGAGGTCATCGGCGGGGGAGGTGAGGTGGGGGGGCACGAGACACTGAACGTTCTGGTCCTCGGAGGGAGCCGCGGCGCCGCTGGACTGAATCGTCTCGTCACCGCCGCCCTCGAACGCCTCGGAGAAGAGGGGCGGACGGTGCGGGTTCTGCACCAGAGCGGTGCGGGCGACGAATCGTGGGTCGAAAGGGCCTACCGGAGCGCGGGGATCGACGCTGAGGTCAGACCCTTCATCGGTGACATGCGGGCGGGATACGAGTGGTCCGACATCGTCATCTCCCGGGCCGGGGCGGGGGCCCTGGCGGAGCTTACCGTCAACGGCCGGCCGGCCCTCCTCGTTCCCTTCCCCCACGCCGCCGGCGATCACCAGCGGAAAAACGCCCGCTGGATGGCCGAAAGGGGTGGAGCCCTGATCGTCGAGGAGGGAGGAGAAGAGAGGGTGGCGGAACTGGCAGCTGAGCTGAAGGTCCTGATGGGGGACAGGGATCTTCTCCGGAGGATGGCGGCGGCGAGCCGGCGGTCCGGCCGGCGGGACGCGGCGGCCGTGATCGTTTCAAAGTGCAGCGAACTCTTGGAGGACTCGCGGGGGTGAAGATGGCTTACTACAAGGTAGTCGTCAAGGGGGGGCACATGGGTGCCGGGAAGAGCTATGACATGGTCCGCTACTACGAGGCCCGGGACATACTCAGCGCTTTTACGAGCGCCCACTCCCTTCCGCGGGTCAAGAAGGATCAAAACGGGACGGCCGTGTTCTCGGTCGAGCCCATCATCGTCGACGAGTATTACCAGGGAAAGAAGAGAGAGAGCCGGGATCCGTACCTGAACTATCACCGGATGCACCGGGCGAAAAAGGGATGTTCATACCAAAAGTAAAAAATATCCATTTCGTCGGCATCGGCGGAAGCGGCATGAGCGGCATCGCCGAGGTCCTGCTGAACATGGGGTACCATGTCAGCGGCTCCGATATTGCCGAGACGGCCGTGACCGAGAGGCTGCGCGTTCTGGGAGGGGCCGTGACGATCGGGCACGCCGCCGAAAACGCGCGCGTCGCCCAGGTGGTTGTCGCCTCCTCGGCCATTCCCTCGTCGAACCCGGAAATCGTGGCCGCGGTCCAGGCGAAGATCCCCGTCATTCCCAGGGCCGAGATGCTGGCGGAGCTGATGCGCATCAAGTACAGCGTGGCCGTTTCCGGCGCCCACGGCAAGACGACCACGACCTCGATGGTGACCGCCGTCATGGCCGCCGCCGGTCTCGACCCCACCGCCGTGGTGGGGGGCCGGCTCGCCACGAGCGGATCGAACGCCTGCCTGGGACAGGGAAAATTCCTGGTCGCCGAGGCGGATGAGAGCGACGGCAGCTTTCTTCATCTCTCGCCGACCTGGGCGGTCGTGACCAACATCGACCGGGAGCACCTCGATCACTACGCGGACCTGGAGCAGATACGGAACGCCTTTGTCGAATTCGCCAACAGGGTTCCCTTTTACGGGGCGGTCATCCTCGGTGTCGACAGCGAGCCGGTGAGGCAGATACAACATCTCCTGAAGAGGCGCACCATCACTTTCGGGCTTGCTTTCCCCGCCGACATCAGCGCCGGGGAAATCGAGTACTCCGCCCTGGAGTCGACCTTCCTCGTCCATTGCGCCGGCCGGGAACTCGGACGCCTCCGCCTCGGCACTCCCGGAGAGCACAACGTCTCGAATGCCCTGGCCGCCATCGCCGTCGGCCTGGAGCTGGACGTGCCGGTGGAGAAGATATTCGCCGCCCTGGAATCTTTTCAAAATACGGCGCGCCGATTTGAAGTCAAGGGGGAAACCGGGGGAGTCATGGTCATCGATGACTACGGGCATCACCCGGCCGAGATCGAGGCCACTCTGGCGGCGGCCCGGGCGGGCTGGGACCGAAGGATAGTAGCTGTTTTCCAGCCCCACCGGTACACCCGGAGCCGCGACCTGGCCGAGGATTTCCCCCGAGCCTTCGCCGCCGCCGACGTCGTCGTCGTGACCGACATCTATCCCGCCGGGGAGGATCCCATTCCGGGAGTGTCGGCCGAGAGTGTTTTCGGGTCGCTCCGGGGGGCGGGAAAGCCGGAGTTTCACTTCGTCTCCTCCCGGGAGGAGGTGGCGGCGCGGCTCCTCGATCTGGTTCGGCCGGGGGACATGGTCATCACCCTTGGAGCCGGGGACATCTGGAAGACGGCCGAAGAACTCTGCCGGCTCCTCGAGGAAAAGGGGAAGTGATGAGAAGCGTCAGGAAGCTCGAAGAAGTTTTGCGCGGACGTGTCCGCGGGACGCTTCTCGTGGAGGAACTCCTGCGCAATCACACTTCTTTTCGCGTCGGGGGAGAGGCCGACCTCCTCTTCTATCCCGCCGACAGCGACGACCTCGCCGTCGCTCTCCGCACGGCCCGGGATGAATCACTTCCCGTGATCGTGATGGGCAACGGCACCAACCTGCTGGTCCGGGACGGAGGCGTGCGCGGGTTGACGGTGCACACCGGGCAGATGGTGGGGATCAGGGACGAGGGAATTCCCGATGCCCCCTCCGAGGGGGATCCCGTTGCGCTCTCCTCCCTGGCCGGGACCTCTCTTTCCCGGTTGATCAACTACACCGTCAGCAAGGGTCTCGCGGGCCTGGAATTCGCCGCCGGGATTCCCGGCACCGTCGGGGGAGCGGCTCACATGAACGCCGGGGCGCACGGATCCTCCTTCGGGGATGTCGTCTCCTGGGCGGAGCTGGTGGACAGGTCAGGGGAGAAGCAGCGCTTTCTGAGGGGAGAAATCGAGTTCTTCTACCGCGGCAGCCGGTGGCCCCGCGAAGGCATCGTGACGGAAGTCGGGCTTCGGCTCGTTTACCGCGGCGAGAAGCACGTGCTCGACAAGGTCAAGAGCTGCCTCTCGGAGAGGGGAAAGAGGCTCCCCCTAGGCGTGGGGATGGCCGGCTCCGTCTTCAAGAATCCCGAGGGGGATTATGCGGGCCGGATAATCGAGGACGCGGGGCTGAAGGGGATGCGCGTCGGCCAGGCGGAAGTCTCGCGGAAGCACGCCAACGTCATCGTCAACCTCGGCGGTGCGACGGCCGGCGAAATACTGCAGCTCGTGGAAACGGTGGTTCGCATGGTCGAGAAGAAGACGGGAATCGTCCTGGAGAAGGAAATCGATATCGTGGGGGAGGACCGGGGGTGAAGAATCTGGTCGGAAAGAGGAGAGTCGGCGTGCTCATGGGCGGCCTTTCGGCCGAGCGGGAAGTTTCCCTGAAGACCGGCGGGGCGGTAATGGAAGCGCTCCGCCGTCGCGGCTACCGTCCCCTGGCGATCGATGTCGGCAGGGACATCGCGCGCGACCTGAGCCGCCGCCGCATCGGGATCGCCTTCGTCGCCCTTCACGGCCGCGGCGGGGAGGACGGCTCGATCCAGGGACTCCTCGAGTCAATGAATGTCCCCTACACCGGTTCGGGTGTCCTCGCGAGCGCTCTCGCCATGGACAAGAAGTACTCGAAGCTGATCTTCGCCAACCGCCGGCTCCCCACCGCTCCCTTCACGGTGCTGCGCGACGTCGTCGGGGGAAGGAAATGGCCCTTCCCCGGATTGAGGCCGCCCGTGGTGGTCAAGCCGACGAGGGAGGGATCGACGATCGGCATCAGCCTCGTCAAGAGGCTGCGCGACCTGCCGCCGGCCCTGACGGAAGCCTTTCGCTACGGTTCCGAGGTGATGGTGGAAAAATACATCCCCGGGAGGGAGCTGACCGTCGGTGTTCTCGGCGACCGGGCCCTGCCGGTGGTCGAGGTGCGCGCCGCGGGGGGCTTTTACGATTATCAGGCGAAGTACGGCAGCACGACGACGCGGTACCTGGTGCCCGCTCCCCTGCCCGTGCGTCTCTCCGGGCGGCTGCGGAAAATGGCGGTCGCGGCCCACCGGGTCCTCGACTGCCGGGGGGCGACACGAGTGGACTTCCGGCTCAGCCCCGAGGGGAAGCCCTTCATCCTGGAAGTGAACACCATCCCCGGGATGACACCGACGAGCCTGCTGCCGAAAGCGGCCCGCGAGGACGGCATCGAGTTCGACGAACTGGTGGAGTGGATTCTTTGCGATGCCGTCGCCGGAGAGAAGGCCGGAGAGAAGGCCGGGGAGGAGAGCCGGTGAAGAAGCCCCGCTCCTCCCGCCGCCTCGGCGGACAGTCGGTCCGCCGGCGCGGAAGGGTGACGCGCCGCGTTCTGCGCCGTTTCTGCGCCGCCGCCGCAACCGTCCTCGTGGCGGCTGTCATTGTGGCCGCGTCGTACGTCGGCGGCCCCTACGGATGGCGGCGGCTGAGCGCGAAGGTGATCGCCGCGCCTGTCTTCCGGCTCGAGAGCGTGCTGGTGAGGGGGAACCGCAACGTCTCCGACGAGGAAGCGGTCCGGGTTGCCGGAGTGACGGTGGGAGAGAGTGTTCTCGCCCTGGATCTCGAGAACCTCCGCCGCCGCCTTCTCGCCTACCCGCTCGTGCGCGGCGCGTCGGTGCGGCGGCGGCTGCCGTCGGCGCTCGTCATCGAGTTGGAGGAGAGGGTGCCGGTCGCCCTGGTGAGGTCCGACCGCGATTTTATCGTTGACCGCGACGGCCAGGTCATGAGCATCACCGAGAGGGACGTCGGGATTCCCCTCCCCTGTCTGACCGGTGTCGCGATCCTCGACGGGAGAGTGACGGCGGCGGCGATGGATGATCTGGGCGCGGGGCTCAACCTCATGGAAGCTATTCGGGCGGGGGGATTCCCCTCTCCCGGGAGCATCGACTGCATCGACGTGAGCAACGGGAACGATGCTGTTATCGTCCCCGCCAGGGGACGGCCCCTGGTGCACGTCGGCCGTGAGAACCTTCAGGAACGGCTGAAGCGGCTCCAGCTGGTGGCGGCCGACATTTCCGCCCGGGGGCAGGAGATCGAGTACATAGAGCTCAGAGCCGAGGGCCAGGTGATTGCCAAGCCCTTTCCCTCCGCGGACGAGACGGTCGGAGAAGAGGGATGATGAGAGCGGGTCGTTTCCCCCTGTCGGCACGGGGGTGGAGGCTGGAAGAACAGACGGGAAGTCCCGGGCGGGATATTCCAGGGAAAGGCAGGTGGTGAGATTGCCGAAGAGAGACAACATCGTGGTCGGCCTCGATATCGGGACCACGAAGATATGCGCCATCGTCGGGGAGATCACCTCCGACAACAGCCTCGACATCATCGGCCTGGGGACGAGTCTTTCCCGGGGGCTGCGAAAAGGGGTGGTGATCAACATCGACAGCACCGTGGAGTCGATCAAGAAGGCGATTGAAGAAGCGGAGCTGATGGCGGGCGTGGAGATCGACAGCGTCTTTGCCGGGATCGCCGGAGGGCACGTCAAGGGCTTCAATTCCCGCGGCGTCATTGCCATCAAGGACAAGGAGGTGACGCAGTCCGACATCGAGCGCGTGATTGACGCCGCCAAGGCGGTGGCGATTCCCATGGACCGCGAGGTGATTCACGTTCTGCCCCAGGAGTTCGTCATCGACGAGCAGGACGGGATCAAGGAGCCCCTGGGCATGTCGGGGGTGCGTCTGGAGGCGGAGGTTCACATCGTTACCGGCGCCGTCACCTCGGCCCAGAACATCGTCAAGAGCTGCAATCGCGCCGGCCTGGAAGTGAGAGACATCGTCCTCCAGCAGCTGGCCTCCTCCTACGCCGCCCTCACGGACGACGAGAAAGAACTCGGGGTGGCCCTCGTCGACGTCGGCGGCGGCACGACGGATATCGCCATCTTCGTCCAGGGGAGCATCTGGCACACCTCGGTTCTCTCCCTCGGGGGCAGTCACATCACCAACGATCTGGCGGTGGGGCTGCGGACTCCGACGGTGGAGGCCGAAAAACTGAAGAAGAAGGCCGGCTGTGCCCTGACGTCGATGGTGAAGGGGGAGGATGCGGTGGAGGTGCCCTCCGTCGGGGGGAGAGACCCGCGCGTGATATCGCGGCACGTTATGGCTGAGATCATCGAGCCGCGGGCGGAGGAGATCTTTTCCTTTGCCCGGCGGGAGATACAGAAGTCCGGCTACGAAGAAATGATCGCCTCGGGCGTCGTCATCAGCGGCGGATCGGTAATTCTCGAGGGAATGCCGGAGCTTGCCGAGCAGGTCTTCGACCTGCCGGTGAGGCGGGGGGCGCCGCGGGATATCGGCGGCCTGATCGATATTGTCAACAGCCCCATCTACACGACCGGGGTCGGACTCGTCCTCTACGGGATGCGTCACCAGGACGAGGACCGCTTCGGTCCGGTCGGCCGGGACGAGACTCTCCTGGGGCGGGGGGCAAAAAGGATGCGGGAGTGGCTGAAGGAATTCTTTTAACGCAGGATCAATCGCTGGGAGGTGAGAGGATGAGTTTTGAGTTTGAAGAAGAAGAAATGATGACGGGGGCCAACATCCGCGTCATCGGCATCGGCGGCGGCGGCGGAAACGCCGTGAACACCATGATCCGCTTGGGGATCGACAACGTGAAATTCGTGGCCGCCAACACCGACCTGCAGGCGCTGAGCATGTCGCTGGCGCCGCAGAAGCTTCAGGTGGGCGCCAAGCTCACGCGCGGTCTCGGGGCGGGAGCCAATCCGGAGATCGGGCGCAAGGCGGCGATGGAAGACTCGGCCCGGATCGCCGAGGCCGTTCAGGACGCCGACATGCTTTTCATTACCGCCGGTCTCGGCGGCGGCACCGGAACCGGGGCGGCGCCGGTCATCGCCGGCATCGCCAAGGAACTCGGTGTCCTCACCGTCGGCGTGGTGACCAAGCCCTTCCCCTTCGAGGGACAGCGCCGGGCGCGTCAGGCCGAGGAAGGCCTCCGGGAGTTGAAGGACGTGGTCGACACCCTGATCGTCATTCCCAACCAGAGGCTCCTCGGGGTCGTCGAGAAGAAAACGACCCTCCTCGAAGCTTTCCAGATGGCCGACGACATCCTGTATCAAGCCGTCCGCGGCATCTCCGATCTGATCACGGTGCCGGGTCTCATCAATCTCGACTTCGCCGACGTGAAGACGATCATGACCCGCATGGGTCGGGCGGTCATGGGGACCGGTGTCGCCAAGGGCGAGAACAGGGCCGTCGAGGCCGCCCAGCGCGCCATCTGCTCCCCTCTCCTCGAGGAAGGATCCATCGAGGGGGCGGAAGGTGTTCTCGTCAACATCACCGGCGGTCCCGATCTTGCCCTTCACGAGGTCACCGATTCGCTGAGCATCATCCAGAAGGCCGCCGACGACGAGGCCCACATTATTTTCGGCTCGGTGGTGAAGGAAGACATGGAGGACGACATTGTCATCACCGTCATCGCCACCGGATTCGACAAGCAGTCCCGGGCCGAGGAAATCAGCCGCCCCGCCGCCTTCCGCCCCAGAAAGGACCAGCCCCTGGAGCAGCCGGCGTTTGTTCGCCGCAAGAAGGTGAGCAACGGCATGGATTTCTATTCCCCCGACGAAGAGTACGACGAGACGGACTTCGACGTTCCGACCTTCCTGCGCAAACAGGCGGACTGAAGGGGCAAGGTGAGCACCCGCTCGGTGGTCCGGGAACCGGGGCGGGGAGAAAGAGGGTGGAAGCCGCCTCTCTTCGGAGGCGATTTCCAGGTGGCCCTCGCCTATCCTTCGTCCTATCGGACGGGGATGTCCTCTCTGGGTTTTCAGACGATTCTTTACCGTTTCGCCGCCCTCCCCGGGGTGCAGGCGGGGCGGGTCTTTCTCGAGGAGGGGCGACTGCACCTTCTCGACGGCAGCATCGATCCCCGCCGGACCGATCTCTTCGCCTTCTCCGTAGCCGCCGAAAACGATTACCCCAACATCCTCCGGATGCTCTCCCAGGCCGGCTTTCCCCTCCGGTCCCGGGACCGGGATGAAAGCTTTCCTCTCGTCCTCGCCGGGGGGATCGCGCCGAGCCTCAACCCCGAGCCTCTCGCCGAGTTCATGGATCTCATCGCCCTCGGTGAAGGGGAGGATGTCCTCGCACCTCTCGTCGACGTCATCCGGGAGGGGAGGGAATCTTCCCGGGACAAGTCGGCGGTTCTCGAGAAGATGCTTGCCCTCGAAGGAGTCTACGTCCCCGCCTGTTACCAGCCCTCCTATTCCGGGGATGGCCTGCTGGAGCGGATTGACGCCCACCCCCCCGCGCCCCGCCGGGTTTCCCGCGCCTGGGTCAGAGATCTCGACCGCCACCCGGCGATAAGCCGGATTATCGCTCCGGGGAGCGCCTTCGAGGACCTCTTCCTCCTGGAGGTCAACCGCGGCTGCGGCCGGGGATGCCGCTTCTGCGCCGCCGGGCACCTCTGCCGGCCTCTCCGCCATCACTCTCTCGCCTCCCTGAAGTCGTCTGTCGAGGAGGGGTCGGCCACCCTGGCGCGCTTCGGCCTCCTCGGCTCAGCCGTCGCCGATCACCCCGACGTCATCGAACTGGCCCGGTTCATCGTCGATCGGGGGTGGAAATTCTCCGTCTCCTCGCTCCGTCTCGACCGGCTGAAGCCGGAACTGCTCCAACTCCTTTACCGGGGTGGCTGCCGCACGGTGACCCTCGCCCCGGAAACAGGGAGCGAGCGCCTTCGCTGGTCGGTGAACAAACGGATCGGGGACGAGCGCATCCTCGAAGCGGTGGAGGAAACGGCCCGAAGCGGCATCCCGAACGTGAAACTCTATTTCATGGTCGGCCTCCCGACGGAGACGGACGAGGATCGCGAGGCGATTTTGTCCCTGCTGCGGAATATCCAGCGCCACTTTGTCGCCGGCAGCCGGGCGCGGCGCCGGATCGGGACGATCAGTGTGAGCCTGAGCAGTTTCGTCCCGAAGGCCTGGACGCCCTTTCAGTGGCACCCCTTTCTCGGGGTCGGGAAGCTGAAAAAGGTCCTCGCCCGCCTGACGAAGGAAGCGAGAAAAATCCCCAATGTGACCGTCAGCCACGACCAGCCGAAGTGGGCCTACGTCCAGGCGCTCCTCTCCCGGGGGGACCGTCGGACAGCCGACATCCTCGAGGCCGTCCACCGGCTGAAGGGAGCCTGGCAACCGGCCCTGAAGGAGTCGGTCGTCGACCCCGACTTTTTCGTCACCCGCCCACGGGAGCGGAATGAGCTTCTCCCCTGGGATTTCGTCGACACGGGGCTGAAGAAAGAAACCCTCTGGCGGCAGTATCGGAAGGCGCTGGAGGTCAAATGAGGGGCGGTTGGTGAAGAGCCTGGTCAGGGAGCACCGGCGGGGGAGGCTGGCGTGGCTTGCCCTCGACATGCTCGAGAGAAGAGGGGTGCGCCACGGCTTCACCCTCCGCTACGGGGGAGTGAGCCGGGGGAAATTCGCCAGCCTGAACTTCACCACCCGCCAGGGGGACGGGGAGGAGCGGGTCCGGGAGAACAGTCGGCGTCTCGAGGAGGCGGCCGGACTATCAACCGGGGGATGGGCCCTCGTCAGCCAGGTCCACGGCGCCGAGGTTGTCGTGGCGCCGAGAGGAAGCTCTTTCTGCCCGCACCGAAAAAATCATCCGCCGGCCGATGCGGTGATCACAGGCGCCGCCGCGGTCGTTCCCGCCGTCCTCACCGCCGACTGCCTGCCCATCGTTATCGCCTCGCCCGCATCCGGTATTGCGGGGGTCGCCCACGCCGGATGGATGGGCACCGTCGCGGGGATAGTCGTGCGCACCGTCGAGGAGATTGCGGCCCGGGGGGGAACGCCGGTGACTGATATCGTGGCCGGCCTCGGCCCTTCCATCGGGAAGTGCTGCTACCAGGTTGGTGAAGATCTCTACCGGGCCTTCCGCGAGAGGTGGGGGAGCGGTTTCGCCCGCCGCGTCTTCACCCGCGCCGATCCCTGGATGCTCGACCTCCAGGAGGCGAACCGGCGGCAGCTCCTCGAAGCGGGAGTGCCGCCGGAGAACATCGCCAGCCTCCCCCTCTGCACCTCTTGCCGGCCCGATCTTTTCTTCAGCCACCGCCGCGATGGAGTGCGCAGCGGCCGCATGCTGAACTTCGTCTCGAAGGTCGCCGGGAAATCCCCCCGTCCCGAAGGGGAAGCTGCTCCCGGGGGCGATGGACGGTGGCGCCACTTTCCAGTATAAAAAGGAAGAGATGAAGGAGGGACTCGAGGGATGAGAAATGTTTACCCCCGGCCCGGCGTGAGGTTGTGACGTCCCCGCGGTTGACGGTGGCGGATGCGCTCGCTTCGGTCAGGAGCCGCATGGCCGCGGCGGCGAGGCGAGCGGGGAGGGCAACCGAAGAAGTGTCCCTCCTCGCCGTCACCAAGACGGTCGCCGTCGACCGCATCGGAGAAGCGGTGGCCGCCGGCCAGAGACTCTTCGGGGAGAACAGGATTCAGGAAGCGCAGGAGAAGATTCGCGCTCTCGGCGGCGGGATTTCCTGGCACATGATCGGGCGGCTGCAGAAGAACAAGGCCCGGGCGGCGGTCGAGCTTTTCGACATGGTGGAGTCCGTCGACTCCCTCAAGCTCGCCCGCCTTCTCAGCCGGCGGGCGGAAGGGTCGGGGAAGGTCCTGCCGGTCCTCATTCAGGTCAAGGAGGCGGAAGAGGAGACGAAGAGCGGGATTCATCCCGACGAGGCCCCCTCCCTGATCGAGTCGATCTGTTCCCTCCCGAACCTGGAGGTGAGGGGCCTGATGGCCATTCCTCCCTGGCCCGCCGATCCGGAGGACTCGCGGCCCTACTTCTCGCGGCTCCGCGAATTCCGCGATCGCTGGGACGGAAGCTGCTGTCCCTCGGGGTCGCTGGCCGAGCTCTCGATGGGCATGACCGTCGATTTCGAGGTCGCCGTCGAAGAGGGGGCAACTCTTGTCCGGGTCGGCAGCGCCATTTTCGGATCCCGCCCGACAGGAACGTAGAAGAGTTCTTTCGCTCCCTGCCCGGCGGCTTGCAAAGTGTTTTTCCCGGCGGTACTGTAGTGTAAACCCTATAGCTGCATCAACTTTTTCATAAAATACGATATATGTTTTACATTCAAGACGAAACAACATATTTCTCTTTTTTCCGGACTTCACATATAGTGAAGTCCAGAAAACCGGTAAAGGGTGAACCCTGACGTTGTAGAACCGAGTCGAGACAAGGCGCGCGACGAGGAATGGCTGAGGCGTACGTCGGTACGCCGCAGGCCAGGCCGAGGAAGTGCAACGCAGTCGCAGGCCGGTTATGCAACGTCAGGGCAAAGACTGATCATGGGAGGAAGGTCGTGAAGAAGAAAAAATTCGGCTTTGTCGGCGCCGGCAACATGGGCGAAGCGCTGATCAAAGGACTTCTCGGGGCGCGACTGGTGACTCCGCGCGACATTCTCATCAGCGATCCGAGCCGGGAGAGAATGCTGCACATGAAGAAGGCCCATCGCGTGTCGGCGGCGAAGAACAACCAGGAACTCGTCCGCCGCTCCGACGTCGTCTTCCTCTCCGTCAAGCCCGCGCAGATCAACCGGGTCCTGCGGGACATAAGCCCCGTCCTCGACCGCACCAGGCTCCTCGTTTCCATCGCGGCCGGCGTCTCGCTTTTCCAGATAGAGTCAAAGCTGCGCGCGCCGGTGCGTCTCGTGCGGGCCATGCCGAACACGCCGGCCCTCGTCGGTGAGGGCGCGACGGCCCTCTCCTTCGGGAACCTCGTCACGGCGGCGGACCGCAAACTCATGCTGAATGTCTTCGGGGCGGTGGGAAAGGCGGTGGTGCTGGGGGAAGACCTCATGGACGCCGTCACCGGCCTGTCGGGCAGCGGCCCGGCCTACGTCTTCACTCTCATTCAGGGCCTCGCCGACGGTGGAGTGCAGGCCGGTCTGGCGCGGTCGACGGCCGTCGAACTGGCGGCCCAGACGGTTCTCGGGGCGGCTCGCATGGTTCTCGAGACAGGCGGACACCCCATGCAGCTGCGCGACCAGGTCGCCTCGCCGGCGGGAACGACGATTGAAGGGATTGCGGTTCTCGAAGAGGGGGGATTCAAGGGTCTCCTCATGGACGCCGTCGTGACGGCGGCCGAGCGGTCTCGACAGCTCTCGGAGCAGTGAGACCCGCCTCCCCGCGCCTCGCATCGGGCGGCGCTGCCGGGGGGCGGTGAAATATGCGGGTTAGGATCGAACCTACCGAAGAGGGGGCGACGGTCACCGTTCGTCTCCTCCCCCGTTCTTCCCGGCCCGGTGTCGGCGGAGTGCGGGAAGGAGCGCTTGAGCTCCGTGTCGGGGCGCCTCCGGTGGAGGGCCGGGCGAACGAGGCCGCGCGGCGGCTCCTGGCGAAACTGACCGGTCTCCCCCGATCGGCCGTGCGGCTCGTCACCGGGGCCCGGTCGCGGCAGAAGGTCTTCCGCCTCGAGGGAATTGCTCCCGACGAACTTCGCCGCCGTCTCGAGACTCTCGTAAAAAGGCCTTGACAGCAAGAGGGGGATGAAGTAGCTTACTTCTATTCCAAGAAACGGCCGGAGTCGGTCTCACCAGGGAAAAACACCGCCAAATAAGAGTCGAGAAAAATCTGTTCTGATCCCGGAAGGTTCTTCTTCGGTGCGCAGAAATACCATGTCGTGCCGGTTGCCGGCCGTTCTCCCCAAGAGCAGAGCGGGAGACCCATTTTCAGGAGGAAGACATGAACATTGTGGAGTTGAAGGAAAAGCCGATCCAGGAGCTCAATCAGCTCGCCAAGGAGATGAAAGTCGAAGGCGCCGGTGGTCTGAAGCGGCAGCAGTTGATTTTCGAGATCCTCAAGGCCCAGATCAAGCTTGACGGAAATGTGTACGGCGAGGGAGTCCTCGAGACGCTTCCCGACGGCTTTGGTTTTCTGAGAGCCCCCGACTACAACTACCTGCCCGGTCCGGACGACATTTACGTCTCTCCCTCGCAGATCCGCCGCTTCAGCCTGCGGACGGGCGATACCATATCGGGGCAGATTCGGCCTCCCAAGGAGGGAGAGCGCTACTTCGCCCTCATCAAGGTTGAAACCGTCAACTTCGAAGACCCCGAGGTGGCCAAGGACAAGATTATTTTCGACAACCTTACCCCTCTCTACGCCGACGAGAAAATAAACCTCGAGTACAGCCCCACCGACTACTCGATGCGGATCATGAACCTCCTCTCCCCGATCGGGAAAGGGCAGAGAGGGCTCATCGTGGCGGCGCCCCGTACGGGGAAGACGATGCTCCTGCAGTCCATCGCCAAGGCGATCGTGACGAACCACCCCGAGATCTGGTTGATCGTCCTCCTCATAGACGAACGGCCCGAAGAGGTTACCGACATGCAGCGGACCGTCGACGCCGAGGTGATCAGTTCAACCTTCGACGAGCCGCCCACCCGACACATCCAGGTCGCCGAAATGGTGATCGAGAAGGCCCGGCGGCTGGTGGAGCACCGTCGTGACGTGGTCATTCTCCTCGACAGCATCACCCGTCTCGCCCGCGCCTACAACACCGTGACGCCGCCGAGCGGAAAAGTCCTCTCCGGTGGTATCGACGCCAACGCCCTGCAGAAGCCGAAGCGCTTCTTCGGCGCTGCTCGCAACATCGAGGAGGGAGGGAGCCTGACGATCATCGCCACTTCCCTCGTCGACACCGGCAGCCGGATGGACGACGTCATCTTTGAAGAATTCAAGGGTACGGGGAACATGGAAATCCACCTCGACCGTCGACTTGTCGACAAGAGGATCTTTCCCTCCATGGACATCAACAAGTCGGGCACGAGGAAAGAAGAGCTGCTCCTTCCCGACGACGTCCTCAACAAGGTCTGGATTCTGCGGAAGGTCCTCAACCCCCTGACGGCGGTGGACAGCATGGAATTCCTCCTCGACAAGTTCAAGGAGACGAAGAGCAACGACGAGTTCCTGAAGTCCATGAACCAGTAACCCTCCTGTCAGGAGAGGAGCGGATATCCGATGCGGTCCCTTACGATTGCCGCCGTGCAGATGGCGCTTCAAGAGGCGGACATCGTCGGCAACACCGTCCGCGCCCTGGAGCTTCTCGAACGGGCCGGCCGGGAAGGCGCCGGCCTTGCCGTTCTCCCCGAGATGTGGTGGACGGGATTCTCCTTCCGCAAGCTGCCCGCCTTTGCCGATGAAACGCCCGCGTCCCTCCGCGCCGTCGGTGAAGTCGCCCGCCGGCACGGCATGGCCGTCATCGGCAGCTGGCCCGAGAAGGAAGGAGACCGAGTCTACAATACCGCCTACGTCATCGGGGCCGACGGGGAAGTTCGCGGCTCCTACCGGAAAGTGCACCTCTTCCGTCCCATGAAGGAGGATCTTTTTCTCTCCCCCGGAAATTCCCTGACGACGGTGGACCTGGATTTCGGCAGGGTGGGAATCGCTATCTGCTACGACCTGCGCTTTCCCGAACTCGTGCGGAAACTCGCCCTCGCCGGCGCCGAGGTGATCGCCGTTCCCTCGCAGTGGCCCGATGTGCGCATCGAGCATTTCTGGATGCTCCCGGGCGCGGGCGATCGAGAACCAGATCTTCGTTGTCGGGGCGAATCGCACCGGCTGGGGAGGAAAACTGCGTTTCGGCGGCTATTCGGCCGTCATCGGCCCGGTTGGCGAGACCCACGCCGAAGCGGGTGGCGAGGACGGCCTCGCCCTCGCCGAGATCGACCTCGACACAGTGGCGGAGGCGCGCCGGGAGATGTGCCATCTCGACGACCGCGTTCCCGGCGTCGACGACTGAGAGTCTTTCCCCGGCCCCTCTTCTCTTCCGCCGCGGCAGCTCAGGCTGTTGGCTGACCGGGGAGGCGCTCGGTGAGCCAGTCGAAGGCGCTCGTCAGCTCGTCCTCGTTCTTCGACTTCATGACGATCTCGACGTACCATCCTTCACCCTCCCTCTTCGGGTAGGAGCCGACCTGGACCGCGGGGTGTCTTTCCGCCAGTTCCTCGAGGAGGTGGGCGAACTCCGATTCGCGCTGCCTGGTGACGAGCGTGCGGGAGAGGAAGGGCGGCCGCCGGAACTCTTCGGCGACAAGGGGGAACATTTCGTGGAGCATCTCGGGGACACCTGGAAAGACGTAGGTCGAGTCGACGACGAATCCCGGTGCCCGGCCGATGCTGTTTGCAATGAGCCGGCACCCCCGCGGCAGCTCGGCGAGGCGCCGCTGGGTGGGAGAGAGGGCGCCGCCCTTCGCCTTTTCCAGGTCCTCGATGACGTCGCGACGCACTTCGAGAGGGCGGCCGGAGGCCCGGGCGACGGCCTGGCGGGTGATGTCGTCGAGCGTCGTCCCTATTCCTCCCGTGATGAGCAGCGGCGAATACCGGCGGGCCAGTCCCCGCACATGGGCCGCTACCAGCCGTTCCTCGTCGGGGAGGGAGAGCATGATGCCGACTTCGACCCCAAGCCGGTAGAGCTCGCCGGCCAGCCAGCAGCCGTTGAAGTCGGAGACGTCGGCGCAGAGGAGCTCGTTGCCGATTGTGAGGATGGCGGCCCTGGTCTTGTTTTCTCTTTTGCCCATTTGAATGACTCTTCGATGACCTCTTTCGCGAGGGATTGAAACAGGGTATCCGCTGCCGGGGGGGGATGTCAATGAACACGCCGCCGATAGGCATTCACACGTTTCCGAGACCGTCACCGTATTGACTGGCGGCGGGCGTTATGATAATTTTCTCCGTCCTGAGGAAAAAACATCCCTCCGGAAATCTGTTGTCTCGGGAACATATCAAACGATGCAAGGAGAATTGGCAATGAAGAAAACAGCATTTTTCGCCGCCCTGTTCATCGCGGCGGCCACGGCGCTGCCGGCGGCCCAGAAAGCCGACCTGGCCGGACTCGAGGAAGGTCTCTACGCGGAGATCAGGACGGCGAAGGGGGCCATCATCCTTCGGCTTCACGCCGAAGAGACGCCGGTGACGGTGGCGAACTTTGTCGGCCTCGCCGAGGGGACGAAGAAATCCAACAAGAAGGAGGGGACTCCTTTCTACGACGGCATCCTCTTTCACCGGGTGATCAAGGACTTCATGGTCCAGGGAGGCGATCCGACGGGCACTGGTCGCGGCGGCCCGGGATACAAGTTCCCCGATGAGATAGTCGAGGGATTGGGGCATGACGGGCCGGGTGTCCTTTCCATGGCCAACTCCGGACCGGGGACGAACGGCAGCCAGTTCTTCATCACCCACAAGGCGACGCCCTGGCTCGACGGGAAGCACACCGTCTTCGGCCGTGTCGTGAAGGGGATGGAAGTGGTGGACAAGATCGCCGGCGGGGACAGCATGGAAAAAGTGCTCATCCACCGCGTCGGCGGGAAGTACGGAGACTACCGTGCCGATCAGGGGCACTTTGACAAGCTGCTCTCTGAAATGTCGCAGAAGGACAGGGAGGGCCGGGAAAGGGCGACGCGTGAGGCCGAGGAGCTGATCGCGAAGAAGTGGCCCGGCGCCGTGAAGACCGCTTCGGGACTCCGCTACGTCGTTCTGCAGCCGGGCGAAGGGGAAAAGCCCGCCCGCGGCACTTCCATCAAGGCCCACTACTCCGGCACCCTCCTCGACGGCAAAAAGTTTGACAGCTCCTACGACCGCGGGAAGACGTTCGATTTCGCCGTCGGCACGGGCCGGGTCATCAAGGGATGGGACGAGGCTTTCCTCGACATGAGGAAGGGGGAGAAGAGAGTGCTGATTATCCCCCCACGGCTGGCCTACGGCGAGCGCGGCCGCCCCCCTGTTATTCCTCCGAAGGCGACGCTGGTCTTTGAGGTGGAACTGGTCGACTTCTAGTCCGGTGTACTGATTCCCCGTCTGCGAAGGGCTGTCTTGGCACGTATAACGTGAGGGGCAACGGCGGGGGTGTCCCCGTCACTTCGGATCGCCCCCCATGGAGTTGCCACCAGTTGCTCCTCGAGATAGGCGATCCTGCCCGTTCGGCCTCCCTGGATAGGCACTCCACTGCGGGGGGAGGCCTCACGATGGCCGTGCCAGTGACACCCCCGCCGATGCCCCTGGAAACGTGCCCTGACCCCCCCGGTGTACTGATTCCCCGTCTGCGAAGGGCTGTCTTGGCACGTATAACGTGAGGGGCAACGGTGGGGG
>PVMS01120654.1_pt1 | contig 18762 bp, 16 predicted proteins | sample 1853461 | NCBI WGS metagenome assembly PVMS01 (sample SAMN08582032, study PRJNA380276) | Marine sediment metagenome, whole genome shotgun sequencing project. | isolation source: ocean sediment barecode stripped | collected 2017 | reverse complement strand
TCCTGAAAAGGATGCAGAGATGCCCCTTGAAGAATATGAGCCTGGAAACAAACATGGTCCGTTTAAGGTACTTACCACTGTGATGGGGAGCGAACTTGAGGGACTCTCCTACGAGCAGTTAATCGACTGGGTGAAACCCGAAGGAAAGGCCTTTAAAGTGCTTACCGGCGATTTTGTAACCACAGAGGAGGGAACCGGCGTGGTTCATACCTCACCTACTTTTGGTGCAGACGACTACCGTGTGGCCATGGCCAATGATATTGCTTCCCTGATTGTTATTGATAAGGATGGCAATGACCAGCCCCTGGTGGATCGAAAAGGGAGGTTCTTCCGCATAGAGGATCTGGATGAAGACTTTGTTAAGAAGCAGGTCAACCTGGAGACTTATGGGGCTTTTGCGGGTAAATATGTAAAGAACGCATACGACGATAGCAAATCAGAGAAGGATCCCACCACCGATGTGGATATTGTCGTTCAGCTAAAAACAGAGAACAAGGTATTTCGCATTGAAAAGCACGTGCACAACTATCCCCACTGTTGGCGTACCGATAAACCTGTCCTTTACTATCCGCTCGACTCCTGGTTTGTGCGTACTACAGCCATGAAAGAGCGAATGATGGAGCTGAATGACACCATCAACTGGAAACCTGCTTCCACCGGCACGGGAAGGTTTGGCAAATGGCTTGAGAATCTGGTGGACTGGAACCTCTCCAGGGCACGTTTTTGGGGAACCCCACTGCCCATCTGGGTGACCGAAGACAAAAAAGAGCAGCTCTGTATCGGCTCTGTGGCCGAACTGAAAAAAGAAGTGGACAAATCGGTGGCTGCCGGGATTATGAAGTCCAACCCACTGGAAAATTTCACGGAGGGAGATAACTCTGAAGAGAATTATAACATATTCGATCTGCACCGCCCCTTTGTGGATGAGGTTGTTCTGGTCAGTGAATCGGGAGAAAAGATGTTCCGTGAACCTGTGATGATAGATGTGTGGTTCGACTCAGGCTCCATGCCTTATGCCCAGTATCATTACCCATTTGAGCATAAAGAGGATTTTGATCAGCTCTTTCCGGCCGATTTTATTGCCGAGGGAGTGGATCAGACCCGTGGCTGGTTCTTTACCCTTCATGCCATTGCCACCATGCTTTTTGATTCTGTCTCTTTTAAGAACATTATCTCCAACGGACTGGTGCTGGATAAAACGGGAAATAAAATGTCTAAAAGGCTGGGCAATACTGTAGATCCGTTTCATGCCATCCAGGAGCACGGATCCGATCCCCTGCGGTGGTATATGATCACCAACGCTCAACCCTGGGACAATTTGAAATTCGATGTTTCTGGGGTGGATGAGGTAAAACGGAAATTCTTCGGAACCCTTTATAACACTTATTCTTTCTTTACCCTCTATGCCAATGTGGATGGTTTTACCTACGAAGCAGAAGAGGTACCCGTAGAGCAACGCCCCGAGATCGACCGCTGGGTGATCTCCCTGCTCAACACGCTGATTAAAGAGGTTTATGAGGAGTACGAGAATTATGAACCCACCCGCGCTGCCAGACTTATCCAGGATTTTGTCACAGAAAATCTTAGCAACTGGTATGTAAGGTTAAACCGGAAACGTTACTGGGGTGGTGAATTTGATAGAGATAAACGTGCTGCTTATCAGACACTCTACACCTGCCTGGAGACTGTAGCCATGCTTGCTGCACCGGTAGCCCCCTTTTATATGGACAAGCTGTATAATGACCTGAATAGTGTCACCAAACGACACACCGAAGAATCGGTTCACCTGACCCGCTTCCCGGAACAAAACGACAGGCTGATTGATACCGACCTGGAAGCCCGTATGGATGTGGCCCAGAAAATCTCCTCCATGATCCTGGGTTTGCGTCGTAAAGTGAATATCAAAGTTCGTCAGCCCCTGAATCGAATAATGGTGCCGATTTCGGACCAGGCATTCCAAAAGCAGGTGGATGGGGTGAAATCTCTGGTCCTGAACGAAGTGAATGTAAAAGAGATTGAATACATCACAGATACGGCCGGAATCCTGGTGAAGCGGATCAAACCTAATTTTAAAGCACTGGGACCCCGTTATGGGAAGTTGATGAAGGAAGTTAGTGGCGCCATCAACGGATTGGACCAGGAAGATATAGCCAGGTTTGAAAAAGAAAAGTCCTTCCAGATAGATGCTGGAGGAGAGAGCATTCAACTCTCCCTGGAGGATGTGGAGATAATCTTTGAGGATATTCCGGGGTGGCTGGTGGCCAATGAGGGAACCATTACAGTGGCCCTTGATATTGGCATCACCGAGGAGCTCAGAATGGAGGGTGTAGCCAGAGAGCTGATCAATCGGATTCAGAACATTCGCAAAGAGAGTGGATTTGATGTGACCGACAAGATCAATGTCCTGATCGAGAAGCATGAATTGATTAACAATGCTGTAAATATTCACGAGAAATATATTGGTTCCCAGACACTTGCAATCAGTGTGTCCTTAATAGATTCGCTTGAGAATAACCACAGCAAACGCATCGATATCGACGACGATGTGTTTATTAATATCCGTGTTACGCGAGTTTAAAAAAAGAGATAAGAATCATTAATTTATTGTATATTTAACAAAACCAAAGAGGATTTATCATGGCTGAGAAAACCAGATATACGGACGATGAGTTGCAGGAATTTAAAGATCTCATCAAGCAGAAGCTTGAAAAGGCCAAGGAGGATTATGAGTTGTTAAAATCGGCCATCACCCAGAGTGAAAGTAACGACACCCAGGATACCTCACCCACCTTCAAAGTGTTGGAGGAAGGCGCCGCCACACTTTCCAAAGAGGAGGCAGGAAGACTTGCACAGCGACAGCATAAATTTATTCAACACCTCCAGGCCGCACAGGTCAGGATTGAGAATAAAACCTATGGGATTTGCAGGGAAACCGGCAAGTTGATTTCGAAAGAACGCTTACGTGCCGTTCCCCATGCCACCCTCAGCATTGAGGCCAAATCCAGGCAATAGGCATTCCCATTGATGTCCATTACCAGGAAATCCATACTAATTATCGGGTTGATACTCCTGGCTGACCAGACGCTTAAAATCCTGGTTAAGACCAATATGACTTTGTATCAACAGATTCCCTTCCTGGGTGACTGGGGAATTCTTCATTTTGTGGAGAATAACGGAATGGCATTTGGCCTGAGTCTTCCCGGTAGCCTGGGGAAAATCCTCCTCACCTCTTTCCGCATTGTGGCAGTGGTGGGCATAGCTTATTACCTCCGTCATCTGATCCGGCTCAAAGCACATACCGGACTTATTATCACCCTGGCCATGGTTATGGCAGGTGCAATGGGTAACATTATCGATTCTGTATTTTACGGCATGATATTTAACAGCAGCTCACCCATGCAAACAGCCACCCTCTTTCCGGAGGGAGGAGGTTATGCCCCTCTTTTGCATGGCAAAGTGGTGGATATGTTTTACTTCCCGATCCTCAAAGGAAACTACCCGGACTGGTTCAGGGGAGGTTCAAGTTTTGTATTCTTCAGACCTGTCTTTAACATTGCCGATTCAAGTATTTCGGTGGCAGTGGCCATCATCCTCTTTAATCAGAAAAGGTTTTTCCAGCATGTGGCCGAGGCTGAATCCCCTCAGACCGAGACTGAATCCCCTCAGGACGAAGCACTTTAGCCCCCCCTTTTTTTCAAGGATGCAAATACCTCTGCCGAACCTGCACCACAGCTGATAATCGATTTCATACCATTGTCCACCGATGCCCCTGTCTTTAGAACTTTCTCCCTGGGCAGGTGATAGATATTTCCAGAAGTGGGATTAGGTCCTGTTGGAACAAATACCGTGATAATTTCCCCCTGATTGTCGGTGATAAAACCAGTCATCAGGACCCCGGAGTTAAAAATATCCACCAGAACCACCTCTTTGAAGAATGATTTGTTCTTCCCAAAAAATTGCTGAACCGTCTCTTTGGCAAGCTTATATCCGGGAATCTTAATGAAATACCTATCCTCTGCTTTTTTCAGGAACACAGACATGCGGGTACGAAAAACCAGCCCGATGATAAAAAAGAAAATCAGTATGGCTGTAAACGTCAGTACATAGAGGGCGAATTTATAGTAAGGATTGGGATCCGGATCCTGCAAGATGGTATCGACAAGCGGGGTCAGATTTCGTCCAATCACGTTTATGACCCACCTGAACATCAGAATGATCAGGGTAAGAGGTGCGAGGGCCACCATTCCTCCAATAAGGGTGGTTCTGAGAAAATTCCGAAAACGTTTGAAGATGTTGATTTGCATGGCGCGATGTATTATATTGACTCCCCCTTCAGCAATGCTGCCAGGTATTATCGATTATAGAATTAGAAATCTACGAAAAAGGACCCAATGAATACTATTTTTCTGCTCCTGTTTGCTACCCTGATCAACTTATCTGCCTTTTCTCAGTATTCGGAAAGTGAAAGCACTTTTAAATTTGTGGGGCACAGGGGAGCCTCCTACCTGGCTCCTGAAAATACCTTAGCTTCTATCGACCTGGCATGGAAGGTGGGTGCAGATGCGGCTGAGTGTGATGTGATGCTTACCAGTGATTTTAAGGTCGTTCTGTGTCACGATAGCAATACAAAGAACCTTACCGGCGAAAGCTACAATGTGAGTGAAACCACCTGGGAACAATTGAGCAGACTCACCATCAAACCTAAGGAGACCAACTTACCCGAATATGACAATGAACCTATACCGCTACTGGAGGAGATTCTGACCACCATACCCGAAGACCGGATGCTGGTCATCGAGATAAAGACAGGCCCGGAGATTTTACCCCATCTGCAAAAGGTGATTGATGAACACTGGAGATCGGGGAAAATCAGCTTTATCGCATTTGACTTTGAAACAATCGCCGCTGCCAAAGCTCTATACACTGAGGTTCCTTGCTACTATCTCTCCTCTTTTAAAAAATGACTATAACATGCACTTTGACCAGGCCGTTGACTGCGGGCTGGATGGGATGGATCTGAGACATGACATAATCACCCCATCATTGATGGAAAAATGTAAATCGGCCGGACTCGATGTTTGGTGTTGGACAGTTAATGATCCGGATATTGCCCAAAAGATGAAAGAGTTGGGTGTGACAGCTGTAACCACAGATCGTCCGGCATGGCTCAAAGAGAATCTTTGAATCTGTTTTAGTAATAATTCCTCTGGAATTGATTTACTTTGCATCCTGAAATTTTTCTAAAATACAAACCAAATGAAATATATAGTAGTTCTGATGATGGCTTTGGCCATTGTAGCTTGCACCTCTTCTGTAAATGCCGAACAGGAAACTGCCAAACCCACCAACATTATATTCCTCATTGGTGATGGCATGGGACTCTCGGCTGTCTCCACTACACTCTACTATGGGGATGAGGTGTCTGAATTCAAACAGTTTAAAGAGATCGGTCTGATCAGAACCTCTTCTGCCACCCATAAGGTAACCGATTCTGCTGCCAGCGGCACGGCCATGTCCTCAGGGAAAAAGACCTACAATGGAGCCATTGGAGTGGATACCACAAAAACATCCATTCCAAATATTGCTGAATTGGTGGCCGGACTGGGATGGAATACAGGTGTGATAGCCTCCTCCACCATCTCTCATGCCACTCCCGCATCTTTCTACGCACATATCGATTCCAGGAGTAAAGAGCAAGAGATCATAGCCCAGCTGCTTGAGTCAGAAATCGACTTCTTTGCAGGAGGAGGCATTGCTCATTTTAACAAACGGACCGATGGAGCTGATCTGTTCAAAACAGCCAAAGAGCATGGATTTATTATGGATACTACCTCACTGGCTTTACCAGGCACCCTTCAGGCAGGTCAGAAATATGGATTCTTACTTGCAGCAGGTGCAATGCCGCCAATGACAAAGGGTCGGGGTGACTTTCTACCCGATGCCACTAACCTGGCCATGGCACAGCTTTCACAGGAAGAAAAAGGCTTCTTCCTGATGGTGGAAGGCTCGCAGATCGATTGGGGAGGTCACGCCAACAACACCGAGTACGTGGTGACTGAAACCCTCGATTTTGAGAAAACCGTGGCTGCAGCGCTTGATTTTGCAAGGAAAGACGGAAATACCCTGGTGGTGGTTACAGCCGATCATGAGACCGGTGGATTTACACTGAGTGCTCTGAAGAATGAAGAGACAGGATCTTCTGATTATAATAAAATAGGTCCCACTTTTGCTACCGGTGGCCACTCAGCCACCCTGATTCCAGTATTTGCTTACGGACCCGGAGCAGAAAATTTCAAGGGAATATATGAAAACACCGAGATCTTCCACAAAATGATGGCATTGGTAAAAGGTGAATAGAATCGTTCATTTCCTTGGAAAATGAGACAACTTTTCTACCTTTTGATAATGCCGTAGAATAAGACTTTGATTAGGTCTTCCAGCAGTTCTTCGCGATCGGCTTTGTGTTCTTCGCTAAGTAACAGGGGTAATTCCAGGCCTTTCATCATGGTGGAAATGGCAATGGCCCCTATTTCTGAACTGGTGCTCTGGAAGGATCCGTTTCGCATTCCGTCCTCCAGGATCTCTCTCACCAGCATGCGTTCTTCCATATCAAAATTCTTCCTGATCTCCAGGATAAAATCCATGTGTGTGAGAGAGTCTTCATTTAGGGCTGCGTAGAAATTTTCAAGGGATCTCACCCGGTGTAATCTGAAAAGGATGTAGGCTTTTAACCGATCCACGGCCTGATCGTCCTTTCGGATCGTTCTGTCGAGCCGCTCCTTTAACTCATCTGCCTCCCTTTCAACAACCGCACGGAATATCTCCTCTTTGCTTTTGAAATAGTAGTAGATTGAACTTTTTCCTTTATGGCAGGCCACTGCGATTTCATCCATGGTGGTTTTCTTGAAACCATGCCTGTTGAAAATCTTGCAAGCTACACTTACAATGTAATCTCTTACCTCCTCTTTAATAACTACCATAAGAAAAAAACTAGCTCTTAACCATAAGACTAAACTTCCTGGTCCAATTCTACAATTTTGTAATCCAGTTGCCTACGCGAAAGGTTCGCATTGACCACTTCGATTCTTAGTTCATTTCCAATTTCAAATATCCTCCCTTCATGACGTCCCTTAATCATGTACTCCTCCTCGTCAAACTCATAAAAATCGTCGGCCAGGCTTTTTATGGAGACCATTCCCTCACATTTATTCTCTACGATCTCCACATAGATTCCCCAGTCGGTCAGTCCCGATACCACTCCGGCAAACTCCTTGCCTACCTTATCCTGCATAAACTCCACCTGCTTGTACTTGATGGAAGCCCTCTCAGCGTCAACCGCCCGGCGTTCCATTTCAGAAGCATGCATGCACCTTTTTTCATAGGTTTCTGCATTCTTTGATTCGCCCTGCTCCAGGTAGTGGGCCAGTAAACGGTGTACCATCAGGTCCGGATAACGCCTGATGGGTGAGGTAAAATGTGCGTAATCCTTAAAAGCCAGACCATAATGTCCTATGTTGATGGTGGAATAACGCGCCTTGGCCATCGACCGCAGGGCCATCATCTCCACCACATGCTGTTCTTTGGTTCCATTCACCTTGTCCAGCAACTTATTCAGGGCTGAGGAGAGTCGACGACCCGTCTGCTGCGGATTCATCGTATGCCCGAATTTGGTAATAAAGCGGGTAAAAGAGTCCATCTTTTCCGGATCGGGTACATCATGGATGCGATAGACAAAGGTCTTTCCCACCTCCTTTTTACCGGACTGCCCTTTAGCATCCTGGGGCTTACCCTCTTTCTCATATTTCCCTCCACGACTGGCGAACGCAGCCACCCGTTTATTGGCAAGCAGCATAAACTCTTCTATCAGCCAGTTGGCCTCCTTCTGTACCTTGAAATAGACCCCGGTGGGGGTTCCATCCTCTTCCAGGTGAAACTTCACTTCATCCCGCTCAAAATTGATGGAGCCATTTACATATCGCTTCTCCTTAAGCACTTTGGAAATCTCATAAAGTTTCAGCACTTCGGTTTTCATATCGCCATCCCCTGATTCAATGATCTCCTGGGCCTCTTCATAAGAGAATCTCCTCTGAGAGTGGATCACCGTCCGACCAAACCACTCATCCAGTACCTCTCCCTGATCATTCATTTTGAAAACTGCCGAGAAGGTGAGCTTATCCTCGTTGGGACGAAGTGAGCAAACCCCGTTTGATAGTTTTTCGGGAAGCATGGGGACCACCCGGTCCACCAGGTATACTGAAGTAGCCCTGTCGTATGCTTCACTGTTGAGTATTGTTTTTCTTCGTACATAATGTGAAACATCGGCAATGTGAATGCCCACTTCCCACAAGCCATTCTCCAGGGGAAGCAGGGAGAGTGCATCATCAAAGTCCTTGGCATCGGCCGGGTCAATAGTAAAAGTGGGGGTCTTTCGAAAATCCCTCCGGCTTTTGATCTCTTGGGCAGAGATTTTGTCAGGGATCTTTTCTGCCGCAGCCTCCACCTCCTCAGAAAACCTGATGGGCAAATCAAATTCGGCAAGTATGGAATGCATCTCGGTATCGTTTTCACCCGGATAACCCAGAATATCCACTATCTCTCCAAATGGATTTTTCACCTTTTTCGGCCAGTCCACAATCTTCGCAATGGCCTTTTGTCCGTGTTCAACCCCATTGAGCTTCTCCAGCGGAATGAAAATATCAAAGGGCATCTTGCGGCTATCGGGCAGCAAGAAAGCATAGTTCCGGGAAATCTCCACGGTACCCACAAAGGTATCCCTGGCCCGTTCCAGTATCTCTATCACCTCACCCTCCACCCGGGTGCTTTGCTTGCGTTTGGGATAGACAATTACCTTGACCAGGTCACTGTCCAGCGCATTCTTCAGATTGTTTCTTGCAATAAATACATCATCTGTGGAATCCTCCGAAACCAGAAAACCATAGCCATGTTGAGTCATGTCGATGGTTCCGGTTCGATAACCTGCCCGTGTGAGCATGCGGTACTTCCCGGGTTCCAATTGCTCCAGATGCTTCTGAGTCACAAGCTCATCCAGGGTCCTGTTTACAATGGCCCGCCTGCTTTTATCGTTGATAAAGAGAAGCTTGGAGATCTGTTTATAATTGTATATCTGCCTGGGATTTCTCCCGAAAACACCCATGATCAGTGCCGCAGCCTGATCGCGTGTGAATTTATCTTTTCCCGGTCGTTTACTCTTTCCCATAAGTTCTTCATTTCTGTAACAGCTAAATTTACTAATTTTGTGCCACCATTCTGTTTATCCGGCAATAGTTATGACCAACAACTTCTCAATTTACAATACCCTGACCAGAAAGAAAGAGCACTTCAAACCTCTTAACCCTCCGTTCGTTGGTCTTTATGCCTGTGGACCCACCGTATATGGGGATGCTCACCTTGGACATGCCCGCCAGGCCATTACTTTTGATGTGCTCTACCGCTTCCTGCTCCACCTGGAGTATAAAGTGCGGTATGTCCGAAATATCACTGATGTGGGTCACCTTGAAAACGACGCCGATGAGGGAGAAGATAAGATCCTGCAGAAAGCCAGGCTCGAATCGCTGGAGCCCATGGAGGTGGTTCAACACTACATGAACAGGTACCATGCCAACATGCAGGAGCTGAATGTGCTTGATCCCAGCATTGAACCCAGGGCCAGCGGCCACATCATTGAACAGCAGGAGCTGATCCGGAAAATCATGAAGGCAGGTTATGCCTATGAAAAAAACGGATCTGTCTACTTCGACGTTACTGAATATAACAATTCCCATCCCTATGGGCAGTTGTCGGGCAGAAAGATCGAGGATCTGCTCTCAAACACCCGAACACTGGACGGACAATCTGAAAAGAACAATCCCCTTGATTTTGCACTCTGGAAGAAGGCCGATCCTACGCACATTATGAGGTGGCCCTCCGAGTGGAGCGATGGATATCCGGGTTGGCACCTGGAGTGCTCGGCCATGAGCACCAAATACCTGGGCATGGAGTTTGATATTCACGGAGGAGGCATGGACCTTTTATTCCCTCATCATGAATGTGAAATTGCCCAAAACGTGGCTGGTTACGGCAAACCGTCGGTCCGCTACTGGATGCACAACAACATGATCACCATCGATGGAAAGAAGATGGGACGCTCCCTGGGTAACTTTATCACCCTGGATGAACTTTTTGCGGGCGATCACAAGGTGCTGGAGCAGGCCTACTCTCCCATGACAATCAGGTTCTTTATCCTGCAGGCACATTACCGAAGTACGCTCGATTTTTCCAATGAAGCTTTACAGGGCTCGGAAAAAGGACTGACGCGACTGCTTAAATCCATTGAGATGCTCAATCTTGTAAAACCAGGAGAGACTTCAACGCTGGTTGTGGAAAAGTTGATTGAAAAGTGCGACAAGGCCATGATGGATGATATGAATACACCCATTTTGATTGGACATCTGTTTGAGGGAGTGAAGTGGATTTCTGCATTGAGCGAGGGAAGGCAATCCCTTAATGCTGCCGACCTGGAGAAGCTTAAGTCCCTGTTTCACAACTACGTCTACAAAGTACTTGGTTTAAACAAAACCCAATCATCCGAAACGGGCGACCAGATTACCGGCAACCTGGTGGAGATGATTCTGCAGCTTCGGACCGATGCCAAGGCACAACGCGATTTTGACACTGCCGATCGCATCAGGGAAAAACTGTCCGATCTGGGAATCACCATTAAGGATCGAAAAGATGGTACCGATTGGGAAATCAATTGATATGACACCTACCTACCGGTCACACGCTATACAAATAGGTCACCTGACCATGGGGGGAGAAACACCCGTTTGTCTTCAATCCATGACCAATACAGATACCAATAACATTGAGGCGTCTGTGGAACAGTGTATCCATATGATTGATAAAGGGGCACAGCTGGTAAGGCTGACCACCCAGGGAAAAAGGGAGGTGAAAAGCCTGGCTGCCATTCGAAATCGGTTACAGGATAAAGGTTTTAAGACTCCAGTAGTGGCTGATATCCATTTTAAGCCTGACCTGGCTCTGGATGCCGCCAGGGTGGTTGAGAAGATACGGATCAATCCCGGAAACTACCTGAAAGGAAATTCGGTGGATAAGTTGCTTCCCCGCTTGATTCAGGTTTGCAAGGAGCATGGGACGGCCATGCGAATTGGAGTGAACCATGGGTCCTTGAATGACTCTATTCTAAACAGATTTGGGGATACTCCAGAGGGCATGGTCGAATCGGCCATGCAGTTCCTGAGGGTATGCCAGAAGCAATCTTACGATCAGGTGGTAGTCTCTATGAAATCGAGCAATCCCAGAGTGATGGTGCAATCCGTACGGCTCCTGGTTCAAGAGATGACCCATGAAGGGATGTCCTATCCCTTACACCTCGGAGTGACCGAGGCAGGGGATGGAGTCGATGGAAGAATTAAATCTGTGGTAGGGATGGCTCCCTTATTGTTGGAAGGAATGGGGGATACCATTCGTGTTTCCCTTACCGAACCCCCCGAGGAAGAGATGCCGGTGGCCAGTCAAATTGTTGAGCTCTTCCCCAGGCCCTCACAACTGCCCTATTCACCCTTTGAAAACCTGGCCTGGGATCCTTTTCGTTTCAAAAGAAGGAGTACCTTCCCCATCCTGGGAATTGGTCATGGGGCGAAAGTGAAGATTATCAGTTCTGATCCACCCGAATCCGGATCGGATCGAACACCCATGGAGGTCAACCCGGCTACTGTTACCTACAAGCAGTGGTCAAAAGATCCGGGATTGCTTGAAAAAGGAGGTAAACTCCTCCTTCTGGAACAGGGATCGAAAACCATTCAGGAGGTGAAGCAACAACTCAATCACTTCTGTTTAAAGAATACCACGGTTCCGGTCATCTATAAGAGTACCCACCAAAGTGAAAATGAGGACCATTTTATGATGCAACTGGCGGGTCATATGGGTTCCCTTCTTGTAGATGGGACCATTGATGCAATCTGGGTGGAGAATCCCAAAATTAAGACTGAAAAGATCAATGAGATACTCCTTGCCATTTTACAGGCAGCCGGAGCCAGGATCAGCAAAACCGAATACATTGCCTGCCCCTCCTGCGGACGCACTCAGTTTGATATTGTATCCCGACTCAAAGAGATCAGGGAAGCCACCTATCACCTGCCTGCCATGAAAATTGGGGTGATGGGCTGCATTGTTAACGGCCCAGGTGAGATGGCAGATGCGCAATATGGTTATGTGGGTGCAGGCCCGGGAAAAGTTACCCTCTACAAAGGCCGGGAAGCAGTCACAAAAAACATCCCTGAAAAAGAGGCGCTCCAGGCTCTAATCAATCTGATGAAACAGGAGGGCGACTGGACTGATCCCTGATCCATAATGGAGCCCGGAGTCTCTCACCCCTTATCCAGGGAGAATAGAAAGGTGGTGCCCTGACCTACCCTGCTCCTTACTGTAATGGTCTGCTTATGTGCCTGGAGGGTATGTTTTACGATGGAAAGTCCCAATCCCGTTCCCCCGGATTCCCGCGACCGGCTCTTATCCACCCTGTAAAACCGCTCAAAGATCCGAGGCAGGTTTTTCTCATTCACTCCTATGCCATTGTCGGTGATATCCACCAGTATATTCTCACCTGTATCAAGAAAACCAATGGTGGTTTTTCCTCCCTCTCTCCCATACTTAATCGAATTACTCACCAGGTTCCCGATCACCTCCATGATCCTCTTCTTATCGGCCCTCACCCGGATGGGCTTGCCGTAACTCCCATCAAATCCAATTTTAATGCCCTTCTCCCTGGCTTGCATCTCCTGGTACTCAAGCACCTCTACCACCACCTTCACCAGGTTAAATGATTCCAGGTTCAGTTTGAACTCTCCCGACTCCAATCTGGCAATAGCATCCAGGTCCTCCACAATATTGATCAATCTATTGGTGCTGCGCTCGGCCCTTTTTAGATAGAGTTTGTTGATGTTATCATCATCAATCCCTCCATCCAGCAAAGTGAGTATATAGCCCTGTATATTGAAAATTGGTGTTTTTAGTTCGTGGGATACATTTCCCAGAAAATCTTTCCGGTACTTCTCAGTTTTACGCAGCTTTTTGATCTCTTCCGACTGATGGCTGGCCCATACTTTCACTTCCTTATTCAATTCCGAAATCACCTCTCCCTTATCTATTTTTCTTCGAACCCGGTTTTTGGAGGTGGAGTAACTCTGGAGTATTTTAATGATGGGATCGATCTCCTTTTCAACATACCGAACAAAAAGAAACCTGTTCACCAAAAAAACCACCAATGCAATGACCAGACCCATTCCCACAAAATAGAAAAAAGAGTTTTCCAGAGCTGTCCATGCCTGAATGGCCATTCCTAACCATACCAGGACCAACACCAGCAGGCTCATCCATAGGGCATAGATTCTTGGAGATTTCATGATTTTAAGAGCTTTACCACCGGCTAAACGGTGTTTCAATATGGAAAAAAAAGCCATATTCCCCATACCTGTTGATGGCAAAATCGATTCTGAAAACCTGGTCATAATAGGTTACAAAATCGAGCCCTACTCCAGCTGAGTATTGCCAATTGTTAACCATGGTATTGGTGGGATTAGGAAACAGGTTGTTCACATACCCTAAATCGGCAAACATATTGAAATAGAAGGCGTAGTGAATTTTATTAAACTGATTCCAGGGAATGAAGGGAATGGTATAACTGGTGGGTTTAATGATCTGAAATTTTATATTATACTTTGAAATAAAATAATCTGAGCCATCCATCACATAAGGTTCATAACCGCTCAGATTTTCATTGTAACCCAGGGCCCTGTTCAAGATATAGGGCATATATTTTTCCGAGGAGAAGCGGCCTTTTGTGGTGTTATAAAAGTAAACCCGGTTGGCCAGTTGCTGATGATACATCAGCATCCCAATAATGCGAAAAGATGGATATCCAAAATCAGGAACAATTCCAAGGCCCACCTGTTCAGCCTTCAAGCTTACCCGAAAACCATCCAGCGGGTAGACCTTCGAATCCCTGATATCGTAGTTAAAGGTATAGGACAGGTAAAAATAGTTTAGGTGTGTTTTCCCGTCTCCCAGGTAGTTTGGATTTACAATGGCCACTGAATCTGAGACCTTGTAATCGTAATATTCAAATTTTACCGAATGGGTACCATATAATTTTCTTCGAAACTGGTAACCCGTAAATGCATTGAGCCTGGTCATGGCGGGCACCTCCTGAGGCCTGTACTCTTCCGGTTGGTTATGAACTGTAGCAATAATGATTTCGTTTTGTTGCTTCATATTAAATCCGGTAGTAACTCCATGCCTCCGCTTCTTTCCTAAATTGGGAACGGTATAGGCCAGGGCATATTCATGTATATACCCCAACTTGATCTTTGCGGTCAACAATTCGTTTCGTCCCCTGAAATTGTTCCATTTCAGCCTGACCCCATAGTTGATCTTGTCCCAATCCTTATTCTTGACAAATTCGTTGAAATTCCTGTCAGCATACTCCAGGATGGGAACGGGCCAGATATACCACCTTTCAGTTACCTCAATATGAATTGTGATCCTGTTTCCGGGACTGTGAGATACATCGAAAGTCACAAAATTAAACAGGGCCAGGTTAAGCAAATTCTCCTTACTTCGCTGGATGGAAGGCAGAAGGTCCATCTTGAAAATAGTGTCGCCAATGGCAAACACCAGTTCTCTGGTAATCACAAAATCTTTGGTAACCGTGTTGCCCTCAATGAGCACTTCATTGACAATTATTTTATCATCATCAATGATAAAGGATTCCTGAGCCAGGGATTCCAGCGCATGACCCAGAAAAAGACTAACCATTAAAATGTGTATCGCCTTTGTCATCCGCAACAAGCTCAGGGGTGCAAGGTAATAAAATAATTAAACGTATTTTGGGGTCCAAAAGGTTACGAAAATGAGAAATATATTTACCCTTACACTCCTGTTTACATTGATTTTCCGGCTTTTTGGCCAGGAAACTCATCAAGCTGTTGAATCCCCTTTTGAGCAATTGAAAGTGGTAGGCAACATACGCCTGATCCTGGTACCCTCCGAGGAACAGAAATTGGAATTTGAGCCGGGTCAGGACCTTGAGGGGCTGACTGTGGAATCCAAAGAGGGTGCGCTTTTACTGAAAACTAAGTCTGATTTGAACAAGGAGCCTCCTCTCAAAGGCAGGTTGTTCTACAGGGCCCTTACCCACATCGAAGTGACCAAAGGAGCACACGTTCAGTCCACCGATACACTTAAGACCGAGATTCTCTCCCTGAAAGCAGAAACAGGAGGGAAGGCCGAACTGTGGGTGCTTACTGATTCCGTAGCGGCCCGGATCAATCAGGGTGCAGATGTTATACTCTATGGCAAAACCAGGGCCCAGTCCGTGAATGCATATACCTGGGGAAACTACCTTTCCTACGACCTCGATGCAGTGAATACTTTTGTGAAAGCAGCTACCGGCGCACAGGTGAAGGTAAATGCCTCTGGATTACTGCACAGCAATGCCACCAGCAAAGCCACGGTGGGATACTGGGGTGAGCCCGAACAAAAAAAGATTAAAACAAGTGTGGGGGGAAAGGTTATTCAGCTGAGCGATTAAAGAGCGAAGCCAGCTGCAAATCGGTGGGTGTGGTGATCTTTATGTTTTGCCTGTTTCCCTCCACCAGGGTCACCTTTTTAAAATGCGATTCAAACACCGAGGCATCATCGGTAAATGAATGATCATCAGTGAGTTTATATGCCTCCCTGATCATTTCGGACCGAAACACCTGTGGAGTTTGAACCCGTTTCAGAGCCGACCGGTCCATATGAACCGAACTGTTGTTTTCCTTAAGCATACGAACCGATTCATCCATGTCGATTACGGGGATTGCGCTGCCTGATTTATAGGCTGTGGAATAACATCGCTCCAGTGTTTCCAAACTTACAAAGGGCCTTACTGCATCGTGAATCCCCACAATTACTCCATCCTTGATCAATTGAATTCCATTCTGAACAGAGTGAAACCTGGTGACTCCACCAATGGCCAACTTTACCCGGGAGATATCTGTATTGTGGGTAGCCATTGCATTCCATAGATTCCGATGCTTTTGTGCCAACACCACCACCACATCCAAAAGTGGATCAAATCGATAAAACTGTTCAAGGGTGTGTATGATAATAGGTTTGCCCTCCAATTCCTGGTATTGTTTCGGAATTTCACCTCCCATCCGGTGGCCCTGGCCACCAGCCACTATGAGTACGGCCCGTTTCACTTCCTAATGTAACAATCTATTAATTCCATAATGATAGTCCGGTCCAATGGTTTGGTTACAAAATGATTGGAACCCGCCAGTAAGCTCTCCTCCTTCTCCTCGGCCATTACAAAAGCGGTTTGTGCTATAATGGGAACGTCGGGGTTAAACTCCCTGATTTTCCGTGTGGCTTCAATGCCATTCATCTCCGGCATTTTTATATCCATCAGGATCACACCAGGCTTCTTTTTATGCACCAGGTCCACAGCTTCTATACCCGTTTTAGCCCTTATGATCTCAGCTCCTGTTTTTCTTAACATCTCCCTGATAAATAACCAGTTAAGATCTTCATCTTCCGCTATTAAAATGCATTGGTTGGTCCAGTCATAAGACTTGTTGGAAATCAGTACCCGTGGCTCTTCTCTCACCTCTTCGATCACCAGAGGAAGTGTAAAACAAAAGGTGGATCCCTTCCCGACCTCAGACTCCACCCACATCTCACCCCCCATCAGGTTGACCAGGCTTTTTGAAATGGGCAGACCCAGGCCGGTGCCGGACGGCTGGTAATTTTTGATGGGATTTACCTGTCCAAAGCGATCAAAAATAAGCGTCAATTTTTCCTCCTCAATTCCAATTCCGCTGTCACTGACAAAAAACTCGATGTAGCGGTTGGCTTTGAGATTGTATCCAAAGTTAATTTGACCCTCATGGGTAAATTTAATGGCATTTCCAATGAGATTATTAAAAATCTGTGTCAGTCTGAAATCATCTACTACCACTGTAAAGACGGTTGAAACCACATCTTTTTTCAGGGTAAAAGCCACTTTTTGCTGCCCGGGTGCATCTCCCCTGATGCGATGAAAAAAGGAGGAGTATATCTCATCCATGGTTTCGTTGATGTGCACAGGCCTGTTTGATATTTTTAACTGTCCCGATTCAATCTTCGATATATCAATGATGTCATCGATGATATTTAATAGCTGCTTGGAAGATCGATCGATGTGTTGTAAAAAGAGGTCTCTCTGCTCAACACTGAGATCGGCATCCCTGAGCAGATTTGCAAAACCCAGAATCCCATTCATGGGCGTCCTGATCTCGTGTGACATATTGGCCAGGAAAGAGGTCTTTAATTGATCTGACTTTTCTGCCCGATCCCTGGCCCTTTTTAATTCATTTTCGATTTTCACCTTGTCCGAAACATCCTTAAAGATCCCGACAATCATAGTAATTACACCCCGCTCATCCCTGATGGGTATTTTGTTTTGCTCCATCCAGAACCCATCCACACCCTTATCCTCAAAGAATATCACCCTGTTGTATATGGGCGTTCCTGTCTCCATAATGGCGTGGTCCTCTTCAAGCATCTTACGGGCCACTCTTTTCGAGAAAAATTCGTCGTTGCTCCTCCCAATGGCTTCCTGGGGATGGGATACCCTTAGTAATCCAGCCATTAAGCTGTTGATCCTGAGGTACTGGTGCTTTCGGTCGGTGAAAAAGATATAGAACGGCATATTCTCCAGAAGCACCTCCAGCGTTTCTCTCTCCTGATGCAAGGCCTGCAGCGATCCGGTAAGATTTGTAACGTCCTCCTTGTACCCACCGGTTCCTTTAATTTGACCCTGACTGTCAAAAACCGGAAAATTTACCGATTTGTATATATGTTTATCCCTGGAATAAGTAGCCTCACTGATTTTTCCGGTCTCGTAAACATCCTGTTCTCCCTCATCACTCAACCTGGCATCTTCTTGATCAAATACCTCCTTACTGCCTTTGCCCAGAACTTTTGAAAGATCCTTGTTTAGCGAATTCAGTAAGTGTGAGTTGGCCTGATTAAATTTGCCATCAGCATCCTTGAACCAGGAGGCGAAAGGCAATGCTTCCATCAATGCCTTTAACTGGGATTCAAGGGAATCCTCTATATGATCTTTCTCTTTGTTGATGATTAACCTCCAATGGCCCTGAAAACTGAAGCCTGCTGTTTATCAGTGGGTGTGATACTTAACAGTGGTACATTGGCTTTGTTCACCATCTGCTGTGCATAGCTACCCAGGAAAATATTCAATTTATCAATATCACCAGACATGATGGCAATCATGTCTGCATCCACCGCTTCGGCATAATTGCAGGTAAGGTTGGGCATGCTGTCCCCTATCAGCGTTTTAGATACCGTTTTCAAATTCCTGGCTTTAAAGTAGTTCACTACCTGGTTGCCGTAAGTCTCTAATCGCTCCAGGTCCTGCTTATTCTTATTGGAGGTGATGGTAACTACATGTAATTCAGCTCCGAATAGTTCGGCTACATCGCCAGCCATTGGGGTTTTTTGCCTGGTATCCTGGTCCAGTTTAATGGGAATAACAATTTTCTTAATGTCTGTGGGTACCGGTCCCTGGCGAATGGTAAACACAGACATTAAGAAAATTGTTATTCGCATTAAACTGGACTAGGATACCAGGCAAAAAACCCCCATGGCTGGCGATGCAGACGAACTATTCGGATGTGAATTACATGTAGTTACCAT
>PVMS01092801.1_pt1 | contig 18763 bp, 17 predicted proteins | sample 1853461 | NCBI WGS metagenome assembly PVMS01 (sample SAMN08582032, study PRJNA380276) | Marine sediment metagenome, whole genome shotgun sequencing project. | isolation source: ocean sediment barecode stripped | collected 2017 | reverse complement strand
CGCCGCCACCTTCGACGACGACGGCACGCCGTTCCACTACCCCTATTTCGAGGGGGAGGAGCCTCTGCGCCTGCACCCGAAGGGCAGCTACGGCGCCCCGGACGCCGAATTCGAACACGAATGCTTCGAGTGGCCCCACACCCTCGCGGACGCGCTGACCCCGCTCGTCGAGGCGGGTCTGCGCGTCGAGTTCCTGCACGAGTTCCCGTTCAGCAGCCACGGCTGCTTCCCGTTTCTGGAGCAGGAGTCCGAGGACCGCTGGGTCGTGCGCGGTGCCGCCGTGCCCGTGCCGCTGATGTTCTCCATCAAGGCTTCGGCGCCCGCGGCGGGCTGAAGTAGACTCATTTCATGACGCCCCGCCTGGATCGCCGTGAATTCCTCCGACAGGGGGCGATGGCGACCCTCTCGTTGGGGGCGCTGGGCCTGCAGGGCATCGATGCCCGGGCGGCGGATCCGCCCGGGAGCCGCATCCGCACCCTCGGCAAGACAGGGCTGCGCATCTCGGACATCTCCTTCGGCAGCGGGGACACCGACGATCCCGACCTCGTCCGCCATGCGTTCGACCGGGGGGTGAGGCTCTTCGACACCGCCGAGAGCTATCCGCTCGGTCGCCACGGAACCGCCGAGAAGGCGATCGGTCAGGCGCTCGCGGGCAAGCGCGACCAGGTGGTCATCACCTCGAAGATCGTCGCGCCGGCGGACATGAAGTGGAAGCGCATCATGCGTCGCCTCGAGGGCAGCCTGCGCCGCCTGCAGATGGACCATGTCGACATCTACCTGAACCACGCGGTGAACGACCTCGACCGCCTGCTGAACCCCGAGTGGTTCGAGTTCGTCGAACGGGCAAAGATGCAGGGGAAGATCCGCTTCAGCGGGATGTCGGGCCATGCGGGTCGCCTGCTCGAATGCCTCGACGTGGCGATCGAGCGCGAGCTGGTCGACGTGATCCTCGCCGCCTACAACTTCGGTGAGGACCCGGCCTTCTACGAGAAGCTGACCCGCTCGTTCGACATCGTGGCCAATCAGAAGGGCCTGCCCGAGCGGCTCACCCGCGCCCGCGAGAAGGGGATCGGCGTGCTCACCATGAAGACGTTGATGGGCGCCCGCATGAACGACATGCGGCGCTACGAGACGGGGGGCGCGACCTTCGCCCAGGCCGCCTTCCGCTGGGTCCTCTCCAACCCGAACGTCGATGGCATCGTGATCTCGATGAAGAGCCGGGAGGGGATCGACGAGTACGTGGCGGCGTCCGGACAGACGCGCCCGAAGCAGGAGGACGCTCGGCTGCTCCGGCAGTACGTCGCACTGAACTCGGCGGCCTATTGCCGGCCGGCCTGCTCCTCCTGCGAGGCCGCGTGCCCGGCCGACGTTCCCGTCGGCGAGGTGTTGCGCGCGCGCATGTACGCGGAGGACTACGGGGATCTTGCCAAGGGCCGGCAGACCTACGCCCGGCTGGGCGCAGGCGCTTCGCCGTGTGTCGGCTGTTCGGGGCCCTGCCTCGCGGCCTGCCCTCACGGGCTCGCTGTGCCCGACCTCACCCGCGCCACCCACGAGCTCCTGGGAGCGGGCTAGACCGCCGCCGTGCGTCCGGCGAGGATCCGGCTCGTGTGGCTCCTTGCCGGGCTGGCCGTGGTCGTGTCGTGCACACCCGCGACGGAGGATCGCGGCTGGCCGGTGGTCGCCTCGGACGGCGCGAGCTCGCGCTACTCCCCGCTCGACGAAATCGGTCCGGACACCTTCCAGCGCCTCGTTCCGGCGTGGACCTGGCGCTCCGCCGACCTCGCCTGGCGCGAACGATGGCATCAGCGCTGGGAGCAGGAGCCGAGCACCGACATCACCGACTTTCAGCTGACGCCGCTCGTCGTCGACGGTGTGCTCTACGGTATTACCTCCATGGGCTTCGTCTTCGCCCTCGACGCCACCACGGGCAGCGAGCGCTGGGTGACGGATCTCGGTGTGCACGGCGGCGACGAGAGCGACAAGCCTCCAAGGCTTCCTCCCGCGCCCACCCACCGTGGCGTCGCGTACTGGCGCGATGGCGAGGACGAGCGCATCTACGCTCTCGCGTATCACGCTTGGCTCGTCGCCCTGGACGCGAGAACCGGCCGGCTCGTCGAGAGCTTCGGGCAGGGCGGTCGTGTCGACCTGCTCGAGAATCTCCTCGGCCGGCGTCCGCAGCGCACCGGAAACTTCGTCCAGAAATCTCCGCCTGCCATCGTCGGTGAGACCGTCGTCGTCGGTAGCTCGGTGGGGGATCGCCCGATGCGGCTCCCCGCCACCCGCGGCGACATACGCGGCTACGATGTCCGCACCGGCGCCTACAAGTGGACCTTCCATACCGTACCGCTGGCCGGGCAACCCGGGGTCGAGACCTGGGCCGGAAAATCCTGGAAGCACGCCGGGGCCTCGAACGCGTGGGCGCCGATCAGCGTCGACTCTGAGCTGGGCATCGCCTACGTGGCGACCTCGGCGCCCACCAATGACTTCTACGGCGGTCATCGCGTCGGCGACAACCTCTTCTCCCAATCGCTGCTGGCGCTCGACGGCGAGACGGGCCGGCGTCTCTGGCACCAGCAGCTGATTCGCCACGGCCTCTGGGACTACGACCTCGCCGCGGCGCCGAACCTGATCGACATCGAGGTGGATGGAAGGCGTGTTCGCGCCGTCGCCCAGGTGACGAAGCAGGGCTTCACCTTCGTCTTCGACCGCGAGACCGGCGAGCCCGTCTGGCCCATCGAAGACCGCCCGGTTCCGCTGTCCGATGTGCCGGGCGAGGTGGCGTCACCCACCCAGCGATTCCCCACCCGCCCGCCGCCGTTCGAGCGCCAGGGGACCCTCGAAGAACATCTGGTCGACCTCACGCCCGAGTTGCGGGCGAAGGCGCGGGAGAGGTTCCGGCGCTGGCGCACCGGCCCGCTCTTCACGCCGCCTTCGCTCGAGGGCACACTGATGCTGCCGGGGCCCAGCGGCGGAGCCAGCTGGCAGGGCGCTGCGGCCGACCCCGACGGCGTGCTCTTCGTCGGGTCAGTCATGATGCCGGCGGTGGTTTCGGTCCTGCCGGGCGGCGGCCCTGGCGGCCGGAAGTTCCGCTACGTCGCGGGTCTCTCCCTGTCGCTGCCGGGCTGGATCACGAAGCGGATCTCGATCTTCCAGCCGCCGTACTCCCGGATCACCGCGATCGACCTGAACCGGGGCGAGATCCGCTGGCAGATTCCCAATGGCGACGGCCCGCGCGACGCGGAATCGGTGCGGGAGCTCGACCTGCCGCCGATGGGCTCCCAGGCGCGTGCCTGTCTCCTCGTTACGCCCCGTCTCGTCATCGCCGGCGACGGAGCGGAGCACTTCTTGCCGGCGTTGGGCGATCCGGTGCTGCACGCCTACGACAAGCGTGATGGCAGCCGCATCGCGGACCTGGCATTGCCCGGTCAGACCACCGGCTGTCCGATCACCTACTCGGTGGGCGGTCGCCAGTACCTGGTCGTGGCAACCGGGGGAATGCGTCACGAGCCGGCGCTGTTCGCGCTGCGGCTCCCGTGATCGTCGCGGTGGGGCTCAGGTGTCGTTGGACGCGGGCTTCGTCTCGGGCGGCAGGGTACTCAGCAGGAAGGCACCGTAGGCCAGGAAGTACGTGCCCATCAGCAGCGGCTCCAGGGGGAGCGGGCTCTGGGCGGCGGGGACGGCGCCCACCGTCGCACTGGCCGAGAGATTGACGATCAGGTGGGCGATGAACGGCGGCCAGATCGAGCCGGTTGCGAGCCGCAGCGCGGCGAGGCTGAGACCGAGCCCGGTGACCATGAACACGCTGAGCGCCGCTGCGAGGAGATCCGGCTGCGCCGCGTGCAGCAATCCGAAGCCCAGGCTGGAGATCCACGCGGCCGCCACTCGCCCGTAAGGCAGGAGTCGGCCCATCAGGACGCCGCGGAAGGCCAGCTCTTCCCAGCAGGCGGCGACGGCGGCGCTCAGCAGGGCGGCCGGCGCAAGCTCGACGAACGCCGCCTGCTTGATGTTCAACGCCAGGACCACGGCAACCAGCGGAACGATGGCCCGGATCGCGCGCGCATTGGTCGGCCTCCCCAGGCCGAGATCCCAGCGCCGACGGTCGAGTACGGCCCACGTCGTGAAAATCGTGAGCGCGACGAACTTCGTGGCCAGGTTGGCCAGCTGAGGAGCCGCACCCAGACCGAACCAGAACGCCGTGACGAGCGCGTTCCACACGCCCAGGAGAGCACAGAAGAGCAGGGCGATGGCGATGGCGTTCAGCAGCGCGGGCCTCAACGAATGCCGATCGGGTGCGGCCGGATGCCCTGGGGAGCTGCCATGGAGTCCTCCTACCGGGCCGGTTCGCGTGACGGCGACAGTGTACCTTTCGAGTGAATCCTGCCGCTCGGAGATTGTTCATGGCTCAGCTCTTCGCACCCATCGCCGAGCGTCGTGGCGAGCCGCCCGCCCTGATCGACGAATGCCAGCCGCCGGACGAGCTGGCCGGCAAGCTCTACCAGCGCCTGCTGCGGGATCCGCACTGGGAAGGCCGGTCACGAAAGATCTGAGCTCGAGCGTGGAGGTGTCGTTGCGTTGGAGCTCCGCTGCCGCGCTGGCGCTGCTGCTCGCTGCCTGCGCCGGGCTGCGCGGGGGAGAGCGGGTGCTGATTTCTCCGACGAACTTCGACCCGCGACTCCGGCTCGACATCCGCTACGCCACGCCCGACAACTTCGTGGGCGCAGCGCTCGACGGCTACGAGGCTCCCCTCTGTCTGCTCACACCCGAAGCCGCGCAGGCGCTCTCCTGGGTGGCGCGGGACCTGCGCCGCGACCGTCTCGCGCTCGTGATCTTCGATTGCTACCGCCCGCAGCGTGCGGTCGACCACTTCGTGCGCTGGGTGGCTCTGCCCGAAGACCCCGCCGCGCGCGCCGCCTACTACCCGAACGTCCCGAAGTCCGAGCTCTTCGAGAGGGGCTACATCGCCGAGCGCTCGAGCCACAGCCGGGGGAGCACCGTCGACGTGGGGCTGGTCCGCGACGGGGAGCTCGTCGACATGGGCACACCTTTCGACTTCTTCGACCCGCTCTCCCACACCGACGCCGTCGGCGGGCAGCCGCGCGTCCATCGCCAGACCCTGCGCGCGGCCATGGAGCGCCGCGGCTTTCGCAACTACCCGAAGGAGTGGTGGCACTACACGCTCGCGCCCGAGCCCCACGCCTTCCGCTACTTCGACGTCCCGGTGCGCTGAGGCGAGGGCGCGCCATTTCTGAGGATCGTCGTCATCACGCGACGCAGGGTCTCCTCGGGATGGTCGGCGCGCGTCCGAGAGCGCCACGCCACGTGCTGGTCCGGCCGAACCAGCAGCGCGCCGTCCGAGTCGATGCCGGCGGCGGCGAGCCAGTCGTCGAGGTCGGGAAGCACGTCGGCGGTGACCTGGCGCGCCTCCAGGTGGCCGTCGTCCAGGGCGCGAACGGCGGCGAGCCAAGCTCCGCCCTCGGGTCCGGCGAGCAGTGCGAAGCGGTCGAGCGGGATCCAGTCGAGCAGCGAGCGGCGTGCCCCGTCGTTCTCGACCCAGGCGTGCGGCAGGCGGTGGCCCGGCGCGCCGGAGGGGACGAAGCGGCGTGGCTCGGGGGGCTCCGGCACGGGATCGTCCTCGCCGCGAACCAAAGCGCCCTCGCCGTAGGCGAAGCCGAGCTGGAGGCCGGGCATGTCGAAGTGTTCGGCTTGGGCAGCGATCGCCTCCTCCACCCGCGCGCGACCCGCCGGATCGGCGAGGGTGGCCTGCATGCGCTGGCGCGACGCTTCGGAGTCGTCGCTGATGCCGAGCGCCTGAGGCACCTGGAAGAGCCGCACGGCGTTGCGCAGGCTCTGGTCGGCGTTGTTCTGGGCCACCGGTCGCCGCTCGCTCTCGTAGCTCGCGAGCAGCTCCGCAGAGGCCCAGCCTTGCGTCACGGCCGCGAGCTTCCAGGCCAGGTTGTGGGCGTCCTGCACGCCGGTGTTGAGGCCGAGACCGCCAGTCGGTGGGAAGCGATGGGCCGAGTCGCCCACGAGGAAGATGCGACCCTCGCAGTAGCGCTCGGCCACCTGGGCCGTCATCGCCCAGGCGCTGATCGTCTCGACCTCGAAGTCGAGCTCCGGATCGTGGAGGGCTTCACGCACCAGTGCGGCGCAACGTTCTCGATCGAAGCGTTCGATGGCCTCCTGGTCGGGGTCGAAGGGGTGCATGAGGGCCGCCTCGGAGTCGAGGTCGTGGATCACGAACGCGCCGCCGCCGCTCGCGGGATCGCACACGAAGACGAGGACGCCCGGCGGCTCTCCCACCTGCTGCCTCAGATCGGCCCGGAAGTGCACCATCACGAAGCTCTGGAGCCGCTCGGGGCCGCCCATGGCGATGTCGCGGGACTTGCGGACGCGGCTGCCGGCGCCGTCGGCGCCGATGAGCCAGCGGCTGCGCACCTCGAAGGGCTCGCCACCTTCGAGCCCCGCCACCCGCGATACGACGCCCTCGGTGTCCTGGCGGGCCTGCTCCCACTGGCAGCGCCAGCGCGGCTCGCGGCCCCGTTTCCGAAGCGCTTCCAGCAGCAGCGGCTCGAAGCGATCCTGCGAGAGGTTTCGCAGCGGCGTCGGCGTGACGGCGAGCTGATCGTCGCCCTGGCGTTCGAAGGGCAGGGAGCCCAGCAGCTCTCCGCCGAGCCGGGTCACCCAGTGGACGAAGCCCGCGTCGGTGGGCTCCTGCGCCGCGCGCCCCAGCGCGTCCATGTCGACGCCGGCTGCGCGGCAGATCTCGAGGGTGCGGGCGTTGACGACGTGGGCGGCGGGGGCGCGCTGCGGCCCCGGGCGTCGTTCGACGACGACGGTCTCCACTCCGAGGTGTTCGAGCAGCAACGACGTCATCAGCCCCGCCGGACCGGCGCCGACGATCAGGACCGGAACCTCAAGCGCGGGCATGGAAGCTCCAGGGGCCGCGGGCGAGGGTGATCCACACCCCGAGCATCACGCACGAGAGCACGGCGAAGACGAAGACGTTCTCGTCGACGCCGAGGATCTCGGTGTGGATTCCCGGAACCGTGATCGCGCCCTGGTAGGCGGGATTCAGGAAGTAGGCGATCCAGAATCCGCCGAGGTTGCAGCTCTGCCAGCTGGCAGAGAGCACCAGCATCCGGCTGCGCCAGATCAGGACGAGGTTCACGACACCGGAGAGGAACATGAAGCCAAGCAGCCACACCAGGTGCACGCGGGCGTGTCCCACCCATTCGGGGTTCAGCGCGTGACTGGCCCCGGCGTCCCGGAGGACCGGACCGAAGAACTCGAGGGCTGTCAGCGTCAGGGCGACCTGGATCGCCAGGGTTCGCTTCTCGGGACTCATCGCTCGTCCTCCGGGCGCGGTGCCTGCGCGCTCTCGCGGGTCGCCGCTGCCGATTCTACACGAGCGTGTTTCCACGCACGCGGACCGGGCGCCCGCAGGGCTCCGCTCCGGTCAGGCTGTCGAGGAAATCCGTGTCCCGACTGTTTGCCCAGACGCGGCGGCCGTCGTCGAGCCGGCAGGCGAGGGTGGAGGCCGCGGGGCGACCGTCCTCGTACGTGAGCGTGTAGCTCTCGAGGGTCGCCTTGCCGTCGTGGCTCTCCGCCAGCTCGCGGGTCGGGAGCTGCGCCAGCTCGGCGTCGAGCGTCTCGTGCCGGAATCCTCGCGCGGGTGGCTGCGCGGCGAGGATGCTGAAGGTGTTCTTCGTGAACCACCCGCCGACGCCACTCACCAGACCCAGTTTGTCTGGCGTTTCGCGCAGTCGCTGCATCATCGTGGCCGTCGAATGGAGCACGTAGCTGTTGAAGGGTCCGCCCGCGAAGCCCAGGCCCCCGGTCACGGTGAGCGGGCGCTCGGGCGCCAGTCCAAGGAGCGCCGCGCCGAGCTGCACGGCGGCAGGGAAACAGCTGTAGAGGTCGACGTGAGCAATCTCCGCCGGCGTCGTGGCCGCCAGCTCGAAGACCCGCTCGGCCGCGAGCCGCATGCTGGGGTGGCTGGTGTAGTCGAGACGGTGGGAGAGCAGGGGTGCGTGGGCGGCCTCGGCCACCGCGTGGGGAAAGATCCAGCGCTCGCGCGGTACGCCGTGGCGCTGCGCGGCCTCTGCGGAGCAGACGATCACGGCGGCGCCCTGGTCGACCACCATGTTGGCGCACATCAGCTTCGTGTAGGGCCAGGCGGTCAGCTTGTTGGAGGCGCTGGGCGTCCGGATCTCCTCGGGCGACGGGGGATTACGGGTCCACGCGTACGGGTTGTCGGCCGCCACCCGGGCGAAGCCTGCCCACAGCTCCGAGATCCGCAGCCGGTGCGCCTCCAGCGACTCGCCTCGGGCGGCGCGCATGGCGTTCTCGTACAGCGAGAAGATGGCAGCCGGCTGGCGCAGGCCGATCTCGATCTCCTGTTTCGTCACGTCACGGGAGAAGCCACCGAAGTCGTTGTCGGCCTCGGGCCCGTGCTGCTCCGTCCAGTGGAGATCGATCCCCAGTCGCTTCGCGCGGCGCTTGCTGCGCTCGCCCTCCCCTCCGACGACGAGAACCACGTCCCGCTTGCCCTCTGCGATCTGCAGCGCCGCGTCGGTGATCATGCGCTGTGCGGTGGTTCCGCTCACGGGCCCGAGCCCGGTCTCGGCCCGGGGCGCGCCGAAGCGCTCCCGCAGCAGGGCGGCCGGGTTGGCGTAGCGCCAGAGGCCGCGGGGGACGCGGATCGAATCGAGGGCGCCCAGCAGCTGGGGCGCTTCCGCGTCCTCGGCGGCGCGCTCCGCCGCCTCGATCATCAGCGCCAGAGGCTCCCGGGCCGCCGCCGGGTCGTCCTCGCGCTGCAGCACCTGGCCGGCACCGACGAGCACCGGGGAGCGGGGGTCACAATCCATCGAGGCAGCAGCTTAGCCCGGCCGAGGGCGGGCTCTACGTGACCGCCTGTCCGACGCGAGCGATCGCCGCCTCGGCGTCGGCCACGACGCGGCGCACGATCTCGCCGGCGGGGAGGATGGCGTCGATGCCGCCGCTCCCCTGGCCCGCGGGCAGGCACGTGCGCTCGGGATCGCACTCCTCGTAGTTCTCCTGCGACAGGTTGAGGACGCCGTCGGCGAAGCTCGTCTGGGCCTGCTGAGGGAAGGGCTGGATCTCGTCGCTGCGTCGTTCCCAGTCCTGCACGTAGGCGTTGTCGATCACGCGCATCGGCTTGCCCGAATAGCAGCGCGTGATCGCGGTATCGGCGGAGCCCGCGCTCAGGATCGCTTCCTTGTAGGCCTTGGCCGCGCGGGCCTCCTCCGAGGCGATGAAGCGCGTGCCCATCCAGACACCTTGGGCGCCGAAGGCCAGCGCCGCGGCCAGCCCTCGCCCGTCCACGATCGAGCCCGCAGCGACCACCGGGATGTCGACGGCGTCGACGATCTGCGGGATCAGCGCCATGCCCGCGACCCGGCCGGTGTGGCCTCCCGCCTCGGTGCCTTGGGCCACCACCACGTCGCAGCCGGCGTCCTCGGCGGCGACCGCGTGCTGGACCTTGCCGCACATCGACCAGACCTGGAGCCCCGCGCGGTGGAAGCGCCCTACCACCGGCCCGGGCACCCCGAGCCCGGCGATGAAGACGCTGGCGCCTTCCTCGACGAGGATCTCGCTGGCCACGTCGATCGTCTCGGGGAGAGCCGCCAGCAGGTCGACCCCGAACGGCTTCGCCGTTCGCGCTCGTACGGCGCGCATCTCGCGGCGGATCTCATCGGGCCCTGCCGCCGCCATCCCGAGCGTTCCGAGGCCTCCCGCCTCCGAGACCGCAGCGCAGACCTCGGCGTAGGCGACTCCGCCCATGCCGGCCAAGAAGACGGGGTGTTCGATTTCTAGGGATTCACAGAGAGGTGTCTTCAACATGGGCTTCTATTGTACGGTGAGGAACGGGCGTCCGCGCCCCGAATCGGTCTCGCCTGCAGGGTGTAGGCCATGAACGGATGATCGAGGAACCGTCGATGACAGAGCCTCTCTACGATCCCTTCTCGCCGGACTTCCCCGCCCGCGCCTACGAGATCTATCGGGAGCTGCGCGATCGGCATCCCGCCTACCGCATGGAGCGCACCGGCCGCTGGCTGATCTCGCGCTACGACGACGTGCGGGACGTCGCCGCCGACGCGGCGAGCTTCTCCTCGGAGAAGACCAGCATCAGCCAGGGCGTGCTGCCGATGATCCAGCAGCTCGATCCGCCCCGGCACGACGTCCTGCGCAACCTGATGTGGAAGGCCTTCACGCCCAAGCGGGTGGCGGACCTCGAGCCCCGGGTGCGCGCCATCGCCTCCGAGCTGATCGACGGCTTCGCAGGCGAAGGGCGGGCCGACCTGCTGGCGCAGTTCGCCTCGCAGCTCCCGAGCCGGGTGATCGGCGAGCTGATCGGGATCCCCGCCGAGCGCCGCGAAGCGTTCCTCGAGTGGACCGAGAGCCTGATCTCACCCGACCCGAATCGGGAAGTGAACCCCTTCGCGCTGATCTACCAGGAGTTCGCGAAGCTGCTGGAGGAGCGCCGCGCCGAGCGCCGCGACGACCTGATGAGCGCGCTGCTCGACGCGGAGGTCGAAGGCGAGCAGCTCAGCCAGGAGGAGCTGTTGGGCTTCTGCTTCTTGCTGGTCGTCGGGGGCAACGACACGACGACCAACCTGATCGCCAACGGCTCGGTGGTGCTCGCGCGCCACCCGGAGCAGCGCGCAGAGATCCTCGCCGACGCAGCACTTCTCCCCCCTGCCGTCGAGGAGATGCTGCGCTTCGACTCGCCCACCCAGGCGTTGCCCCGCATCGCCCTGCGAGACGTCGAGCTTCACGGCCAGAAGATCCGCGCCGGCGAGGAGGTGTCGCTCTGCTGGGGCTCGGCCAACCACGACGAGCGGCGCTTCGCAGACCCCGAGCGCTTCGACATCCACCGCACCAACACCCGCCACCGGGCGCTGGGCCACGGCGTCGACTTCTGCATGGGGGCGCACCTCGCGCGACTCGAGTCCCGCGTCGCCTTCGAGGCGCTGCTGGCGCGCATCCCGGACTACGAGCTGGCGGAAGAACCCCGCTGGGCGCCCTCCCCCTGGGCCCGCGCCTACCAGGCGGTCCCCGTTCTCTTCTCCGTTCCTGGCTAGGCGGGGTCTTCGAAGCGGGGCTCGCGCTTCTCGAGCTTCGCCATCACGGCTTCGATCTGGTTCTTGCCGCCCATCAGACTGGCCGAGGCGGCGAACTCGTTGGCGAGGCCCTGGGCGACCGGGACCAGGGCGGAGTCGTTCAGGAGCCGCTTGGCGGCGCGCACCGCGTCGGGGCTGCGCCGGGCGAAGGTGCGCGCGAGGGCCAGGGCGTCTTCCAGCGGGCTCTCGGAGAGCTCGGTGCCGAGACCCAGCGCCACCGCGCGCTCACCCGAGATCGGCTCGCCGGAGAGGATCAGCTTCTTGGCCACGTCGACGCCCACCAGGCGGCGCAGCGCCTGGGTGCCGGAGAGGTCGGGCACGAGACCCCAGGTGATCTCGACGAAGGCGATGCGGGCGTCGGGTGCGATGAAGCGGATGTCGGCGCCCAGGGCGATGTGGAAGCCCCCGCCGTAGGCGGCGCCCTGCACCGCCGCGATCACCGGCGCGGGCAGCTCCTGCCAGAGCCAGGCGATCTGCTGGGCCCGGTTGGCGCCGGCCGGGCTCAGGTCGGCCGCAGCCGCCTTCACGTCCTCGCGGTCGGCGTCGAGGTCGCCGCCGGCCATCTCCGAGAAGTTCGACATGTCGAGCCCGGCGCTGAAGCAGTCACCGGCGCCCGAGAGCACCACCGCCCGCACCGAGGCATCGTGGGCCAGCGCCTTTGCCGTCTCGCGCAGCCCGTCGAAGAGCTCGGCGTCGATGGCGTCCTTCTTCTCTGGGCGGTTCATCTGCACGTGCACGACGCCCGCGTCGCGCTCGATCCGGATCCGGTCGGCCATGGCTTCTCCTAGCGGTCGGGCCGCGGGTCGCGCGGCAGGCCCAGCAGCTTTTCTCCGACGATGTTGCGCTGGATGTTCGAGGTCCCGCCGCCCATGGCGGCACCCAGGGCGATGAAGGTCTGGTGCACCCAGTAGCTCGCAGTCTCCGGGTCACCGGCGTATTCGGCGTCGGCCTCGGTCGGCTCGCAGAAGGCCTCGTCGCCGAGCAGGTCCTGGGCGAGCTGCGCCACGAGGGCCAGGGTGTCGGTGGCGTAGAGCTTGGCCATCAACATGAGGGGGACCGTCGGGCCGGGATTGCCGGCCGCCTCGGCAGAGACGGTGCGCAGGCCCGAGAGGTCTGCGCACAGGATGCGGCTCTCGATGGCGGCCAGCTGCTGGCGCACTTCCGGGTCGCCGAGTCTGTCTCGGCGTCGCGCCAGCTTCACCAGCTCGGCGAAGCGCCTCTGCATCATGCCGGCGCCGCCGATGATGCCGCGCTCGTACTTGAGCGTGGATCGGGAGACGGCCCAGCCGGCGCCGCGCTCGCCCACGAGGTTCTCTGCGGGTACGCGCACCTCGTCGAGGAAGACCTCGTTGAAGTCCAGACCACCGTCGATCTGTCGCATCGGCGCGACGCGGATGCCCGGCGTGCGCATGTCGACCAGCAGGTAGGAGATGCCGGCGTGCTTCCCAGCATCGGGCTCGGTCCGGAAGAGCCCGAACATCCAGTCGGCACGGTGGGCGCCGCTGGTCCAGATCTTCTGACCATTGAGCACGAAGCTGTCGCCTTCGTGGCGGCCCGTGGCGCGTAGCGACGCGAGGTCGCTGCCGGCGTTCGGCTCGCTGTAGCCCTGGCACCAGAGCAGCTCGCCCGCGAGGGTGGCCGGCAGGAAGCGCTCCCGCTGGACGTCGTTGCCGTGGTCCAGCAGGGTGTGGGCGATCATGGTGCCGCGGGCGTCGCAGGGCGGCTGCCCGGCGCCCGCCCGCCCCAGCTCCTGCTCGAGGATCCGGTCCTTCAGCAGGTCCGGCGGCTGCTCGCTGCCGCGGTAGCGGCGCGGAATCGCGCGATGCAGGTAGCCTCGCTCCTGCGCCCCCTGCCAGAAGGCGGCCCGGCCGGCCTCGTCTCCGGGCGCAGGACGCTCCGCGGCCACGAACGACCGCACCTCGCCTCGAAAGGCTTCGTGCTGGGGAGAATCACCGAGATCCATCGGGCCTCTCGCTCTTCGCTCGTTTTTTTCGTCGAGAGATGACAAACAATATACGGATATTGTAACTTATTTCTTGCAACTCGGGCCAGCCCCGCGGAGCATCGCGTGGAACCCCCTGATAGAGGACCCCCGGACATGAAGGTCGATGGATCCCTGCTCGTGGACGATCCGGCGGACGCCGGCCCCGCCGCCCGGCGCCTCGAGGCCGCGGGCTACGCCGGTGGCTTCAGCTTCGAGGGACGGCACGATCCGTTCCTGCCCCTGGCCGTGGCGGCCCAGCAGACCGAGCGGCTCGAGCTGGTGCCGGCCATTGCCATCGCGTTCGCGCGCAACCCGATGCTGCTCGCGAACCTCGGCTACGACCTGCAGCTGCTCGCGAAGGGCCGCTTTATCCTGGGTCTCGGCGCGCAGATCAAGCCCCACATCGTGAAGCGTTTCTCGATGACCTGGTCGAAGCCCGCCTCGCGCATGCGGGAGATGGTGCTGGCGATCCGCGCCATCTGGGACTGCTGGGAGAACGGTACGCCCCTCGACTTTCGCGGCGAGTTCTACACCCACACGCTGATGACGCCCGTCTTCAATCCGGGCCCGAACCCGTACGGGCTGCCGCCCATCTGGTGCGCCGGCGTCGGCCCGAAGATGACCGAGGTGGTGGGCGAGGTGGCCGACGGCTTCTTCGTGCACCCCTTCGGCACGGCCGGCTTCCTGCGCGACGTGACGGTGCCGGCGCTCTAGCGCGGCATGGCCAAGTCGGGGCGCAAGCGGGAGAACTTCACGATCTCCTGCCAGACGATCCTCGCTACCGGCTCCACCGAGGAGGAGCTCACGGCGGCGCGCAACGGCGCCCGGGCGCAGATCTCCTTCTACGGCTCGACGCCGGCGTATCGCCCGGTGCTCGAGCACTGCGGCCGCGGCGAGCTCCAGGACGAGCTCAACCGTCTCTCCAAGCAGGGCAAGTGGCTCGAGATGGCTGGTCTCATCGACGACGATCTGCTCGACACGATTGCCATCACAGGAGAGCGACACGAGATCGCGGCGAAGATCAAGGCGCGCTGCGCCGGGTTGGTGGATCGCGTGAGCCTGGTGGCGCCGTTCGCTCCCGACGCCGAACTCTTCGAAGACGTGGTCCGGCAGCTCCAGGAGGATTGATCGATGAAGAGCGAACTCTGCGACCGCCTCGGCATCGAGGTCCCGATCTTCGCCTTTACCCACTGCCGCGACGTCGCGGTGGCGGTCTCCCAGGCCGGCGGCCTGGGCGTGCTGGGTGCGGTCGGCTTCACCGCCGAGCAGCTGCGTCAGGAGCTCGATTGGATCGACGCGCACATCGGCGACAAGCCGTACGGCATCGACATCGTGATTCCACAGAAATACGAGGGCATGGACGAACTCGACCCCGACAAGCTGCGGGATCGTCTCGAGGGCATGATCCCGGAGGCGCACCGGAAGTTCGCCGCGGAGCTGCTCGAGAGCCACGGCGTCCCGCCCATGCCCGACGAGGCCGGTCCCAAGGGCGGCCTGCAGGGCTGGACCATGGCCACCGCCCGGCCGCTGCTCGACGAGGCGCTGAAGCGGCCGGGCTGTCGGATGATCGCCAACGCGCTCGGGACGCCGCCGAAGGAGGTGATCGAGGAGGTGCAGGCCAGCGGCCGCCTGATCGCCGCGCTCTGCGGTCGCGTCAAGCAGGCCATCGCCCACAAGGAGGCGGGCCTCGACGTGATCATCGCCCAGGGCGCCGAGGGCGGCGGTCACACCGGCGACGTGGGCAGCATCGTGCTCTGGCCCCAGGTGATCGATGCGGTGGCGCCGACTCCGGTGCTGGCGGCCGGCGGCATCGGAGACGGCCGCCAGATGGCGGCGGCGCTCGCCCTGGGCGCCGCCGGCGTCTGGACGGGCTCGCTGTGGCTCGCCGTCGAGGAGGCGGCGGGGGAGCCGGCCCAGAAGCAGTCCTACTTCGACGCCACCAGCGAGGACACCGTGCGCTCGCGCTCCTGGACGGGGAAGCCCTGCCGCATGCTGAAGAACGACTGGACGGAGGCCTGGGAGCGGGAGGACACGCCCGACCCGCTGGGCATGCCGCTCCAGGGCATGGTCACCTTCGACGCCGTGCGCCGCACCCACAACGACGCGGGCGTCGCGAGCACCCAGGACGTGGCCTTCAATCCGGTGGGACAGGTGGTGGGGATGATCGGCGCAGCGCAGTCCACCCGCGAGCTGATCGAGGAGCTGCTGACCGATCTGGTCGACGCCTCCGATCGCCTCGGTCAGGTGCTGGGGGACGAATAGCTTGGCGGCAAAGGGCGTCGCACCGGCCGCGCGTCCGCGCGTGCGCCGCACTCAGGAGGAGCGCAGCGCTGCGACCCGGGCGAAGGTGATCGAGGCCGCGACCGAGTGCGTTGCGGAGCTCGGCTATCGCGGCGCCACCATGAGCGCCATGGCCCAGCGCGCCGGGGTCTCCTGGGGTGCGATGCAGCACCAGTTCGGCGAGAAGGACGCGATCTTCGACGCCGTGCTCGAGCGCGTGCTGGAGCGTCTTCGGGAGAACTTCCATGGCTTGCGCGAAGAGCACTCCGATCCCGCCGCGCGCATCCACGCGTTCGTCGAGCGCAACCGGGAGCTGGCAGGCGGCCCGATCTACCGCGCCTTCGTCGAGATCCAGCTCTACCGCGGCCGGGAGGGCGGCGAGACTGCGCGCGTGTGGTCGCGGTACGTGGGCGACGTGATCACCGGCGTCTGGCGGGATCTCTTCGGCGACCTCGGCCTGCCCAGGCGGAGGCTCGAGGATGCCCAGCGCTTCACCTTCGCGGTGCTCTCGGGCATCGCCGCCGAGGCGATGCTGTTTCCCGACGTCGACTTCTCGGCGCGGCACTTCGACATCCTCGAGGAGACGCTGCTGCGTCTGCTCGCGCACGGGGGATAGATCGTGGATCCGAACGTGGATTTCCTTTCCGGGGACACCTGGGTGAGCGGCGAGATGCCCGAGCTCATGCGCTGGCTGCGTCGCAACGCGCCGGTCTACTGGTCCGAGAAGAACCAGCTCTGGGTGGTCTCGAAGTTCGAGGACATCGCCACCGTTTCGAAGCACCCGGAGATCTTCTGCTCGGGGCAGGGCGTGCGCCCCGGCCTCACCATCCGGCAGGGCCTGATCGACGAGGACGACCCGAAGCACACGAGGCTGCGCAAGCTGATCAACAAGGGCTTCACGCCCCGTATGGTGAAGAAGCTCGAGGTGCCCTTCACCGAGATCACGAGCGACGCCATCGACGCCGTGGCCAAGCGCGGCGAATGCGACTTCGTCGACGACATCGCGGTTCCGCTGCCGCTGCTGATCATCGCCGAGATGATGGGCATCCGGAAGCAGGACCGGAAACGCTTCCACGCCTGGTCCGACGCGATGATCGCCGGCGACGGGAACTTCGATCGCCCGGAGATCATGGCGGCCGCGGCCGCCGCCTTCGGCGAGTATTCCCAGTACGTGACGGGCATCATCGAGGAGCGGCGCAAGGAGCCCCGGGACGACCTGATCAGCATCCTCGTCGGCGCGAAGGACGCCGGCATCCTGGACCCGGACATGGATCTCGAGGCGCGCGGGTTCGAGATGGAGGAGGGCATGGAGCTCGCCAACGACGAGCTCATCATGCTGCTGGTGACCCTGCTGGTCGCCGGCAACGAGACCACGCGCAATGCCCTCTCCGGCGGCATGGAGCTGCTGATCCGTCATCCCGAGGCGCGCCGCGCGCTGATCGAGGATCCGGAGAAGATCCCGGACGCCGTGGAGGAGATGCTGCGCATGGTGTCTCCCATCCTGAGCTTCTCGCGCACCGCGACCCGCGACACCGAGCTCGGGGGCCAGAAGATCGCGAAGGGCCAGCGGGTTCTGATGCTCTACCCCTCCGGCAATCGGGACGAGGACGTCTACGAGGCTCCCGACGAATTCCGCATCGATCGGCGGCCGCAGCACGTGGCGTTCGGCATCGGTGCGCACTTCTGCCTGGGCGCCAACCTGGCGCGCATGGAGCTGAGGGTGGCGTTGCGCGAGCTGCTGCGCCGGTTGCCCGACATGGAGCTGACCGGCGACGGGCCCGAGATCCGGCCGAACGCGCTGGTTCGGGCCTGTGTGCACATGCCGGTGCGCTTCACGCGCGAGGTCTGATTCCCGACCACGGCGGATTTTCGGGCCTCGGTCCGGGCTGCGCCGTTAGAATCGTCTCTCCCGAGGAGGAGTCCCCCTTTGCGCTTGCTCCGGAACGTCGCTCTGGTTGCCCTGCTCGCAGCCGTCGCCGCCGGCTTTCTCGCGTACCAGATCTCCTGGGGCCTCTTCGGGCGAGAAGAAGGGCGCGGTGAGATCCGCGGAGCGGCGCTGCCCGTTCCCGTGATCGCCGGCCGCGTGGCCGAGCGCGCGTCCGCCGGCGCAGTGCTCGGAGCGCCGCGGGAGCGTCAGATCCTGTTCGGCGATCTCCACGCCCACACCACGTTCTCGACCGACGCCTTCGTCACCAGCCTGCCGGTGATGGGCGGCATGGGAACCAATCCTCCGGCGAATGCCTGCGACTTCGCCCGCTACTGCTCGGCCCTCGACTTCTGGTCGATCAACGATCACGCCTCGAATCTGACACCACGGAGCTGGGCGGAGACGAAGGAGTCGATCCGTCAGTGCAACGAGCGCGCCGGCGATCCGAGCAATCCGGATCTGGTCTCGTTCCTCGGCTGGGAGTGGACCCAGGTGGGACAGACGCCGGAGAACCACTACGGACACAAGAACGTGATCGTGCTCGAGACCGATGACGAGCGCGTCCCGCGTCGCCCGTACTCGGAGGTGCAGGCGCTGGCCGTCGGCGGCGCCGCCGGGCCGGGCGCCCTGGCGCTGCTCGACCCGGTCGGCCCCTACAGGCGCTACATCGACTTCGCCCGCCACATGAGCGAGCGCGACGCTGTACCCGCGTGCCCGCTGGGTGTGAACACGAACGAGCTGCCTGACGACTGCCGCGAGGTCGCGCCCACGCCGGCGGATCTCTACCGCAAGCTCCGCGAGTGGGGCGGCGAGGCCATCGTGATCCCCCACGGCACGAGCTGGGGCTTCTACACGCCGCCGGGCTCGAGCTGGGACAAGCAGCTCACTCCTGCCCAGGACGACCGGGAGCTCCAGACCCTCTTCGAGATCTACTCCGGCCACGGAAACTCCGAGGAGTACCGCGACTGGCGCGCGGTCGAGCGCGACGCGGAGGGCGGACTGACCTGTCCCGAGCCGCGTGACGACTACTTGTCTTCCTGCTGGCGGGCGGGGGAGATCCTGCGCGAGCGCTGCCGCGCGGCGGGCGAGGACGAGGCGACCTGCGAGGCCGTCGCCGTGCGCACGCGGGCGCTCTACGTCGAGCGTGGAGGCCGGGGCTTCCAGCTCGTCGAAGGCCAGGAGCCCGCCGACTGGCTCGACGCCGGGCAGTGCCGCGACTGCTTCCTTCCGGCGTTCAACCTGCGGCCCATGAACTCCGCCCAATACGCGACGGCCATCTCGAACTTCGACGAGTCCGGGCCGCCCCGGCGCGCGCGCTTCGGCTTCATCGGCTCGAGCGACGGCCACAACGCCAAGCCCGGCCCCGGCTACAAGCAGGAGAAGCGCCAGCTCCTCAACGACCGCATCAAGGTCATCAACCGGCGGGCG
>PVMS01029504.1_pt1 | contig 18766 bp, 13 predicted proteins | sample 1853461 | NCBI WGS metagenome assembly PVMS01 (sample SAMN08582032, study PRJNA380276) | Marine sediment metagenome, whole genome shotgun sequencing project. | isolation source: ocean sediment barecode stripped | collected 2017 | reverse complement strand
TCGATGAATGGCAACAATTGCTTACAGAGCACCGCGGTAATGACGCGGTTAGCGAATGGATCACGCCGACCGCGGTAGCATTACAGCGCCTGATTGAAATAACGGCGTGGATTCAGGAAAAAGCCCAGTCTGATGAGGCAACCCTGCGCGGCGCTGCATCACAATATTTGCGTCTGTTCGCTTTGACTATTATCGCCTGCCTTTGGGCACAGATCATTGTGTCTATAAGCGATAAGAGTGGCGTGTTCTACGACCAGAAACGCAAGCTCGCACGTTTTTACATGCAGCAGGTATTACCAGAGACGGTTTCGATCGCGACGACGATTACTGAAGGTGCGGAAGCACTTGCCGACATCAGCGTCAGCGATCTGACCGGCTAGGATTTCATCTCGTCAGGAATCTTAATCTGCGGCTTGAACCATGGAGCTTCGCAGACAACTGCATTGCGATCCCCCGAAGGTGAAGTAACGACAAGTTCGGTGCCGATATCGGCGTACTCAATCGCAACATTCGCCCAGCCGATGTTTTTCTCAAGGCGCGGTGAATGCGTGCAACGCGTAATGTGACCGATCTTCTTGTCAGCAACCGAAACATCCCAGAATTCTTCATTAGGCGTATCGAGCGCGTCTCCACCGATTTCGACGCCAACCAGACGGCGCTCGGGACCGGCAGAAGCTATTTCTTGCAGCGCTGCCTTGCCGACAAAATCGCCGGGCTGATCAAAATCGACGAAACCACCCATGCCGATGACATAAGGGTTGTCAGCAAGCGTAATGTCCGAGGCATAGGACAGTAAGCCGCCCTCGATACTGCGAATCGTCGACGGAGCGGTCGGCGCGATATTGAAAGGCTTGCCTGCTTCCATGACGCGTTCCCAAAGCTCGTCACCGCACTGCCCGTCCCGCAAGTAGAGTTCGTAACCGAGTTCCCCGCTCCACCCCGTTCGTGAAACAACCAGTGGAATGCCGTCAAGTTCCGTCTCGCGCAATCTGAAATATTTCATCTCGACGGCCCAATTGCCAAATAATTCACGCGCGACCAGTGGTGACTTCGGCCCCTGCAACTGCAGTGGCGACACATCCGGCCCGGAAACCTCGACGTCCAGACTACTATTAACGGCAACACCCATCGCCCGCCAGAGCACGTTGCCGTCACCCGGCGACAGCCAGAATAGATTCTTCTCAATCCGTAACAGGATCGCGTCGTTAACAATGCCACCATCCTGATTCGTCAGAGCCATGTATTGGCACTGGCCAATTTCGCACTTCGACATGTCGCGAGGAGTAAGAAACTGGACGAATTTGAACGCATCCGGACCGGAGATCTGGACCTGGCGTTGACAGGCAACATCCCAAAGCGTCACATCGTTAACGAGACTCCAATAGTCCGAGACATTGTCGCCATACGATGCCGGCAAATACGTGTGGTTATAGATCGTGAATGCTTTCGCCCCGTAACGCAGCGTTGCATCAAAAAATGGCGACTTACGAACGCGAGGTCCGAAGGAAATCAGAGGATTCGAAGTCTCATCGTTCATGTATTCGTTGATCGATCCCGTTTATTTTGTGAGAGGATTGCAGACGCGGAATTTGGGGAAATCATTAGTGATACACGATATTTCGGCGTCCCAGCGACGCGCATTGATAGAAACGGTTCGGGAATCCTACATGGAGATTTTCCCAACCGCGACCATTGAATCCAAACTGGACGTGCTGGAGCCGAACTCTTACGTCGCCGTCACCTGCTCGCCGACGAAGGGTGTCGACGCGACGTTGGCGATGGCGGAACGACTTGCGGTCCGTGGCTTCAAGGTCGTGCCACACATCGCGGCGCGTATGGTCAGGGACAAGGCCCATCTGCGTGAAATCATCAAACGGCTCGATGACACTCCCATCGTCAGCCTTTTCGTTCCTGGTGGCGATTCGGAGCGACCCGCGGGCGACTACGACAAAGCGCTGGACCTGCTGAGAGACATTGCTGACATCGATCACAAGTTTACGGAAGTCGGAATTGCGGGACACCCGGAGGGTCACCCCATTGCGAGCGATGAAGAACTAATCGAGCAACTATTGAAGAAGCAGGAATACGCGAACTACATCGTTACGCAGATGTGTTTCGATGCCGGCAAGATCAAGAACTGGCTGCTGGATATTCGCAGCAAAGGCGTTGAGCTTGGTTGTTGGCTCGGCTTGCCCGGAGCAGCCGACCGCAATTCTCTTATCAAGACCTCATTGCGAATCGGCGTAGGCGACTCTGTCCGCTACCTGAAGCGGCAGGCCAGAAATACAGCGCGCCTGATGGCATCAAAGAAATATAAACCCGACGATCTGCTATTCCAGCTTGCCCCAATCATCGCCGACCCGGACCTCAAAATCGCAGGCCACCATGTCTATTGCTTCAATCTGGTCGAGCGCTGCGAGAAATGGCGCCATGGTTTTCTTGAAGAAATGAGCGGCTAAAACCCGGTCATGCCGCCAGGGCGCGCTCGTAACAGCTTGAATTGATGAAAGCCGAGCTCGATATAGGGATCGAGTGGAAAATCGACCATTCCATACAACTCACGATCCTTGATGGGTTGCGAGCATTGAAATTCACCGCCCTCGTCTTTGTTCATTTTCGAAATCGACAAGTAACAGAGTTTCGCCGGACAGGTCAGTGCGCAGCCGGCATTCGCGAATAGAACAATGCGGTCTTTCGGCCCTATTCCTTCGAGAAACTCAAGATCTTCATTCATGCGCATTGGCAAGACGACCGAGTCGTATAATTCCAGAGCCTCGTCAATTTTCTTGTAAGTCTTAATGTTCTTTATGACGCTCGCATCGAGTCGGTATTTTGGGAAGTCCTTCTTGATCCAGCGCGCGAGGTCATCGTTTGTTGTGATGATCGAATTGCAGGACTTATGATAACGCGCGAACAAGTTACCGTAGCGTTGGTACTCATCTCTATCAGCATAGTGATTCGACATCGGAATACGAATACCGATATTGGCATTGTTGAGTTGCGTCACGTCGCGATGCGAGAGTTCACGACGAGTGAAATCACGGCCACCATAGAGAGTGCTGCGCTCAACAAAACCGAATACGCTGTCGATTTCACGCAGTGGAATGTTGCCGTAATTCTTCCGCAGATACGCCATGATGGGAACGTCTGGCGGCTTTTTGCGCGCGGACACGGTGTAGGTCACGACCGGCTCAGGTAATTCCTCAGTCGGGGTAAATACCCGACCTCCGGGAATTTCGGCTCTCTTTGCTACTGGACGACCTATGGGATTCATGAGAACTCCACCACGTATTCCCGGTCAATTATCGTCACAGTCCCGACATGCGTCCATCGTGGCTATCGCTTATGAAAATCGCCAGACTGTTGTATGGTCTGATAGGCCCTCAATTCGCTGCTTTGGAGACATTTCAAATGAAACTTTATCGATCACTAATCAAGGCCAGCCTGCGTTTGGTCACCTGCAGTACCTTCCTCGCCTTTTCGGCGTACGCCGTAGCTGATGTCGCGGCGGGTTTCGACGCTGCACTGGATGCGGCGGATCGCCCGGCCGAAGACAAAGCTCGCGACACGAATCGCAAACCGAAGCAGGTATTGGAGTTCGTTGGCATCGGCGCGGGTATGACCGTACTCGATCTCAATGCTTCGGCGGGCTGGTACACCGAAGTTCTCTCGGCGGCAGTGGGTGCCGACGGGCAGGTCATTGCCCATAATTCCCCGCGACGCAGAGATCGTACTGAAGCGGCGATAACGGCGAAGGCCGACCGACTTGGCAATATCACACCGGTTTTCGCCGATATCGGCAGCCTTGATTTGGATGGCGAAGTAGATGCAGCGCTGACTGCGCTTAATCTTCACGACATGTATAACAGAGACGCAGAGGTCGGGCGGGCGTATCTCGGCGACGCATTCAAGGCACTTAAGCCAGGCGGTGTGTTCTGCGTGATTGATCACGAGGGCAGCGCCGGTCAGGACAATGCCGAACTGCATCGGATAGAGGTGGCAGTTGCGAAAGAGGCGCTCGAGGCGGTGGGGTTTGTTGTCGAGTCGGTCTCTGATCTTCTGGACAATCCTGCCGACGATCACACATTGCATATGCGAGATGAGTCTCTCGAAAGAAACACCGATCGATTCCTGATACGGGCGCGCAAACCCGAGTAATCCCGTTGCTGCTGCGATGTCACTACGCAATGCGAATACTGATCGCGACAGCGATCGCTGTATCGATCGCAGCAACAGACGCTCACAGCCAGACCACTGATGGCCGTACGACGGATATTATGGTCCGCGAGGCGCCGGGCGAATTTCGATTCGCCCGGCTCGCGTATTCGTCGAACCGATTCTCCCAAATGGGACGTGGCCAGCGGCAGGCCTGGCAGACTGACTGGCCGGACGCGGAGCACCACTTCCTCAAGGGCGTCAATCGACTGACTGAGGTCGAGGCTGCCGTTGACGGCCTCATCCTCACACCGCTGGACGCAAATCTTTTTGATCATCCTTGGCTGTATGCCGTTGAAGTGGGCTATTGGTATCTGAACGATCAGGAGGCAACGCGCATTCGCGATTACCTGTTGCGCGGCGGTTTTCTAATGGTCGATGACTTTCACGGCTCCTGGGAGTGGGCGGCATTCAAAGTATCCATGGATAAGGTTTTCCCAAATCGACCTGTCGTCGATATCCCGGAAGATGATGCAGCATTCCATGTTGTATATGACCTCGATCAGCGCATTCAGATTCCGTCCCGCAGGGTTATTTACTCTGGAGTCACCTGGGAACGCGACGGCTATACGCCACACTGGCGAGGAATCTACGACGATTCGGGTCGCCTTATGGTCGCGATCAACTTCAATATGGATATTGGCGATGCATGGGAACACGCCGACTGGCCGGACTACCCGGAAAACATGACCGCGCTCGCCTATCGATTTGGCATTAACTATCTCATTTACGCGATGACACACTAGAAAGGACAGGCACGCACCTTGTTTGAGATCCTTTTCAAATACACGCGCGACGATTACGCACGCGGTGAGCTGGTTTTTCTTGGCGACTTGCCTATGCCAGTCTTGTCGTTGTTTGGTGCGGTGATCATTATTGCGATCACGTTGCTGCTGTATCGTCGTCGTAACGACGCGCGAGTCGTGCAGCTCGTTTCAGTGTGGCTATTGCAGATTGCGATGCTTGCCGTTGTTGTCTGGATGATATTGCAGCCTGCGCTGCAGACCGAGCAATTGAAGCCCGGCGAAAACTCCGTGGCGATTGTCGCGGACAATTCCGAAAGCATGTCTTATGGCGATACGAAGACACGCTTGGCGGAGGCGCTCGAGTTATTGTCCGATTCTTCATCGGATGCGACGCTCGACATCACTCCCTCTTTATATGCCCTTTCCGATGAAGCCTCACCATTGGACACGTTCAACGAGCTGCAACCAGTCGGTAGTGCTACGTCAATCGCGGATTCCCTGATTACAATTCTCAGTGATGCGCGCAGTGAATCACTCGCCGCCGTGGTCCTGGGTTCAGACGGCATCGACACGACCGGCGGCATATCGGCGGACAAGTTGGCGGAGATTGCAGCGTTCGGCGTGCCCATTCACACGATTGGCGTCGGTAGGGATGCGATCGCCGAAGATCTCGAATTGTCGCAGGTGCTATTGCCCGAGAGAGCGCTCCCGGCCAGCACCGTCTCGGCCAGAGTCTCTATTCGCCACGACCGATCCGGCGAAGCGCGAGTGAAGATCTATGATGGCGACGAACTCCTCGCAACGGAGCCAGTCGCTCTACAAGCTAACACCACCACGACAACAGCGTGGATTGATATCGAATTGCGCGATGCTGGGCACCACAGACTGCAGGTAAGCGTCGAGAGTGACAGCGAAGAGCCCGAGCGGCGTAATAACCAGCGGGCAGCGCTTGTGAAAGTGGAAGACCAGCAATTTCGCATCCTGTACTTCGAAGGGGAGCCTCGCTGGGAATACAAGTTCCTGCGCCGCGCCCTTGAGACCGAAGAAGACATCAAGCTGGTGTCGCTACTGCGCGTAAGCCCGAACAAGTTTTACCGCCAGGGTCTGGAGTCGCCGCAGCAACTGGAGAATGGTTTTCCAACGACTCGCAGTGAGTTGTTCGCTTACGACGCATTGATTATCGGCAGCGTTGAAGCCGCCTCGTTCTCGGCCGAGCAACTCGACATCGTGCGCGCTTTCGTCAGTGAGCGCGGCGGCAGCCTGCTCATGTTGGCCGGGCCTAACGGTCTCGGCAACGGCGGTTGGGGGCAATCGTCGATCGCGGACTTGCTTCCCGCGCGACTTCCCAATTCGCAGGTGGATTCATTTGTGCGCAGCAAGGCGGCCGTGGTGCTTACGCCGCAAGGCGCAGACACACAGATGCTGAGACTCGCGTATACAGCAGAGGCCAACGAAGCGGCCTGGCGGGAATTACCTGAAATTGCGGACTACCAATTGACCGGAGAACTAAAACCAGCGGCCATGACGCTCCTCAGCGCATCCACTGACGACGGCACTATGCCACTTTTGATGACGCAGCCATTTGGCCGCGGGCACGCCTATATTCTCGCGTCCGGAGGCACCTGGCGCTGGCAGATGAGCATGCCACTGGAGGATCAAAGCCATGAGTCGTTCTGGCGCCAGTTTATGCGCGCACTCGTCGCCAGCGCGCCATCGAATGTCTCGCTGTCCACCAGCGCCGCGGCCGGAGAATCGGCAATTCGGCTCAGAGCAGAATTCCGGGATGATGCTTTCAACCCCATCGACGATTTGCGCGTCTCGGCCGTCGTCTCGCATGAAGATGGCGAGTCGTGGACCGTTGATCTCCTGCCCAGCGCCGACGAGTCCGGCGTATTTGCTGCCGACACGGTTTTGAATAAGTCGGGAGCCTGGTATTTCGAGGCGATTGCCGAACGCAACGGTGAAGTATTCGATGTCGTGCGCAGCAGCGTTTTCTCCGAATCAGGCCAGGCGGAGTACTTCAATATTCGGCGCAATTCCGCGCTATTGCGACGTCTTTCCGAGAGCACCGGCGGTCAGTACTTCGAGGCCGGCGAAATCGACGCCCTGCCCGACTTGCTGCGCTACTCGAACGCCGGCATTACAGAGCAAATCCACCGCCCGATCTGGGATGCGCTGGCGGTATTCCTGTTATTGCTGATTCTGAAAACTGGCGAGTGGTTACTGCGGCGCCGCTGGAGCACGATTTGAACCGGCGCAACATATCGCTGGCCTTGCTGCTACTGGCACCGTCGCTGGTGTTCGCCGAGTTGCACGTTGTTATCGTCGAGGGACTGGGTGGGGATCAGGCCTATGCCGAACAATTCAGCGCGCAAGTCGACGCTATTGAGGTCGCGTCAGCCACGCTCACGGCTGACGACAACATCAGGGTATTCCGCACTGATACTGCGTCAAGAGACGCAATACTGAGCCACTTCACGACTCTCGAATCACGCCTGTCGGCGAACGACCAGGTTAGCGTGTTCCTGATCGGTCATGGCAGCTACGACGACGTCGAGTACAAATTCAACATACCGGGCCCTGATTTGACCGGTGAGGATATCGCTGCATCGCTCGATGCGCTTGCCAGCACCAGCCAGTTACTGGTCAACACCAGCAGTGCCAGCGGTGCAATCGTAGACCTGCTGCAAAACGACAACCGCATTCTCGTCCTGGCAACCCGCAGTGGCGTTGAGCGTCACGCGACTCGCTTCGGAAGCTACTTTGCCGATGCACTGTCAAATTCCACGGCGGACACGGATAAGAACAAACGAATAAGCGCAGCCGAAGCATTTAGCTTCGCAGCAAGACAAGTCGACGACTATTACGAGGGCAACGGTCAACTCGCAACAGAGCATCCACGAATTGAGGGCGAGCGGACGGCTCGAATGACGCTCGCGCGGCTGGACGCATCACGGCCCGCCATTATTGACGTTGCACTTGCTGAACTTATCACCGAGCGGGACGCCCTTAATAGCGATATCGATGCGCTACGGCTGGCAAGAGACGATATGGCATTGCAGGACTACCAGGCACAACTGCTGGAAAAAATGCTGCAACTCGCACGACTTGAAGATGCCATAGAGGCGCGTGAAGGGAACACCAATGGGCAAGACTAGGCGACTGCTTGTTGGCGTTTCGGCGGCTGTTCTGGCCTTTGCACCGTTGTTCGTTGCCAACGCGCGCGGCATTCATTATGGCGCCGTAACCGATCCCGCTTTACTCAGTTGTGATCAGCAATACTGGCGCGGACAGATTGAGGCTGCCGAGGCCTGTTATACCGACGTTCTAAACAGCAATACTGATGCTGCAATCCGAGCCGAAGCCGCCTGGGCGCTTGGGGACCTGAAACTGGCCAACCAGTTATTTCAACGCGCCATGACCGTTTCGCCGACTGATGCCGCGGCCAAGGTTCGCTGGGGTGACCTGTTCGCCGCCTCGCATCAAAACGCTGAAGCCATGGACATTTATCGCGAGGTCCTTGCCGAAGAGTCTGCTAATGCGTTCGCACTGCTCGGCGCAGCACGTGTGCTCGTCGATCGGTTCGAGGACGCAGCCAACTCGTACCTGCAACCACTAATTGAGGGTGCGGCATACAATGACGGCGCGCTGGTCGGTGCGTGGCTGCTGGTCGCGCAGGTTGCACTCGAGAACAATCGCTACGACGAGGCGGAAGACGCTTTGAATCAGGCCGAATCCATTATTGAACACAACGAATGGCCATTGCTGGAAGTGTACGCGCTGCGCGCTGCAGCTGATCTCCTCAACAATGTCGATGGTGGCAAATGGACCGAATTGGCACTTGCGAACAATCCCCATTACGGCGGCATCTACGCGACGCCGGCACATTTTTACGTCATCACAAGACGCTATCGCGACGCCATCGATCTGTATCAAAAAGCGGTCGATATTGAGCCAGGTCTTGCGGCTGCGCATGAAGAATTGGGCATCAACCTGTTACGCGATAATCAGATGACGCGCGCGCGCAAACATCTCGAAATCGCCTATGCGGAGGACCCGTTTAGCCCGAAAGCTGTTAACACCTTACGACTTATGGATTCGTACAGCGATTTCAGACTGATCGACGACAGGCCGGAAGCACCCGGTGCTGTTCCGATCACTCTGCGCCTGCATGAAGACGAAGCCGCTGCGATAGCACCTTATGCGATTGAATTGACGCGCAACAGCATGGCGGTCTTCACCGAACGTTACGGGTTTGCACTTCGAGAACCCGTCATCATCGAAATGTATCCCGACCACGAGGACTTCGCTGTTCGCACAGCTGGCATGCCGGGCCTCGGCATTCTCGGCGCGACCTTCGGCTACGTCATAGCGATGGACTCACCGTCCGGCCGTCCAGCGCATCAGTTTCAATGGGGCACGACGCTGTGGCACGAAATGGCACATGTATTCACGCTCGAGGCAAGCGATCACCTGGTACCGCGCTGGTACAGCGAAGGTATTTCGGTCTTCGAGGAATGGCGCAGCGGCCCTAACCCCGGCGTACGCATTCCGATGTCCGTGTACAACGCAATGCAGGATGATCGTTTCTTGCCCATTGCTGACCTGGATGAGGGTTTCCTGCGGCCTACTTACGAAGAACAGGTCATCGTCTCCTATATGCAGGCCGGACTCGTGTGCGATTTCATCGACCGTCACTACGGCGAAGATGCCTTGCGCAAAGTTTTGTTCGCGTTTCGTGAAGGCCTGAAAACCGTCGCCGCTATCGAATCGGTGCTGAGCATTACAACGGCCGAGTTTGACAAGGACTTTGCAACTTTCGTACAGACCGAACATGGTGCCGTACTCGAGCTATTGGAAGACTGGCACCACACGCAGACCGAAATCAGCAGCAAAATGGCAGCTGAGGATTGGAGCGAGATTGTGGAGCTGGCAAGACGGCTGATCGCGATCATTCCCCAGTATGTCGAAGCGGACAGCCCATACCTTGCGCTTGCCCGCGCACAACGCGAACTGGGCGAGCAAGCAGCAGCACTCGAGTCACTGGAAACATTCTGGCGCGAAGGCGGCTACGACCCGGCCTCCCTGAAGCGCCTTGCTCAGTGGCTCGTGGATGCGGATAACAACGCAACCGCGATTGAGGTATACCAGAGCATCAATCTCGTAGACCCTCTCGACCAGGAGCTGCACGGCACGCTCGGCGACCTGCTGCTCGACTCCGGACAGGCGGAAAATGCACTGCGCGAGTTTGAAATCGCACTCGCGCTTGAACCACACGACATGGCGACTGCCTGGTATCGACTGGCGCAGGCGCAGCACGAACTGGGTAATATCGAGATGTCACAGGGATATTTGCTGCAATCCCTCGATGTGGCACCGAATTTCAGACCGGCACAAAGACTTTTATTAAAACTAGCAAACCAACACTCAATACGGAATTAACGGCATGGCGACAAAGAAGAAAGAAGACGTTTTCGAAACTGACGAAGTCCGTGAGCTCATCGGCACGTTCAAGACGGCAACTGCCAGCCTGCGCACGGAAGTTGGCAAAGTCATAATCGGTCAAGCCGATGTCGTCGAGCATTTGCTGATCACACTACTGGTGGGTGGCCATTGCCTCATCACGGGAATGCCAGGTACCGCGAAGACCTTGCTCGTGCAAACCTTGGCCGACGCGCTCGGACTTACGTTCAAACGTATTCAATTCACCCCCGACCTGATGCCTACCGATGTCACAGGAACCGACATCATCGAAGAAGACGCGGCAACCGGACACCGCTCATGGACGTTCGTCAAAGGGCCGATTTTCACGAATGTGTTGCTCGCCGATGAGATTAACCGAACGCCGCCCAAGACCCAGGCCGCGTTACTCGAGGCCATGCAGGAGCGAACGGTAACTGTGCGCGGCAACAATCACGAGCTTGAACCGCCGTTTTTTGTGCTGGCAACACAAAACCCGATCGAACTCGAAGGAACCTATCCGTTGCCAGAAGCGCAGCTCGATCGTTTTCTCTTTAACGTCCTTCTCGACTATCTAAGTGATGATGACGAGCTGGCTGTTGTCGATCGATTTACAACACGCGTTGACATCCCAGCGGTCAAACCGTGCACGACGGCCGAGGAAATCGTCAGGTTTCAATGGCTCGTACGGCAGGTCCCGGTCGCCGAATCTGTCAATCGTTACGCGGTTGATCTCGTTCGCGCTACACGCCCGGGTGAAGACGATGCGCCGGATGTCATTAAACGCTACGTGAATTTTGGCGCTAGTGTACGCGCAACCATGTTCCTCAATCTCGCTGCCAAAGCCAGCGCTCTGCTGGATGGTCGCTACCACGTCACCAAAGACGATGTGCGTAACATGGCGCTGCCAGTTCTCCGACATCGAGTGTTGTGCAATTACTTCGCCGAGTCAGACAACATGACGGTGGACGACATATTGATCGCGATGCTCGACAAGGTCGACGGCTAGCATCGTGTCTGGACTGCAAGCCAGTCAATCTACAGCTCGGGAGCTCCTGAACCCGGAAGTATTGTCGCACCTTAAGAACCTGGACCTGGTTGCACGGTCGGTTGTTGAAGGATTCCTGATCGGCTTGCACCGCTCGCCCCGATTCGGCTTTAGCCAGGAGTTTGCCGAGTACCGTTCTTATGCCGAAGGCGATGACCCGCGCTTTATTGACTGGAATGTCTATGCGCGCTCCGACCGCATGGTCGTCAAACGATTTCTCGGCGATACGAACTCACACCTGATGTTGCTGCTCGACGCGAGTGCGTCGATGGGGTTTGGCGGCCCGCCTGTCAGCAAACTGCGCTACGGCCAATTCCTGGCAGCGAGCCTCGCGTTTTTGGCGTCACGACAACACGATGCGGTTGGCTGCATGGTGTTCGACGAAGAAGTCAGGGACTATCGTGCACCCTCATCCCGCTCGGGAAAATTGCAGAGTGTCTTGCATTGCATCGACTCGGCGGAAGCCAGAACCGGCACGAAGTTCGACAAGCCTTTCGACAAATTTCGCGAACAGGTAACGCGGCGCGGCCTCGTCGCAGTGATTTCCGATTTTTATTGCGATACCGACAAGCTGTTCGACGGCGTTCGCCCGCTCGCCTGGCAAGGACAGGATGTCGTCTTGTTCCAGGTCCTCGATACACAGGAACTCAACCCCGACTTTAAGTCGAACGTCTTACTCGAGGATCTTGAAACGGGTGAAGCCGTTGAAGTTGCACCGCAGTTTATGCGTGACGCATATCCGCAACGGATGCGCGCGCATATTGACTCGCTGTCAAAGGCAGCAGCCGGTATAGGTGCAGACCATGTGCTCGTCAAGACCAGTGACTCGCTCGATCAGGCCTTGCGTAACTACCTGTTATTCAGACAACGGCGCAGTTAAGGATGAGCTTTCTCGCACCGATGTTCTTGCTAGGTATTGCCGTTATCGCATTACCGTTCTGGTTGCATCGCCTGCAAACACAGAGTTCGGATCGCAAGCCCTTCAGCTCTGCAATGCTGCTTGAAACAACCGAACAACAGATTCATGTACGCAAGAAACTCAAATATTGCTGCTGCTCGCATTGCGCGTAGCCCTGTTACTGCTGCTCGCTCTGGTATTTGCGAAACCGTTGTGGACGGACCCCGACACTTTGCCGGTACCGACTCCCGAAGGCACACACTTGATCATGATCGACACATCCGCTTCGATGAGCCGCAGCGGCGTGTTTGATCAGGCCGTCGCACAGGCAAGACGTGCAATCGAGGCTGCACCCGGCGGCGCGTTGCTGCAACTGTTGTCGGCGGACAGCGGCCTGCACATCGAAAGCGAATTGACGGCGGATCGAGGCACGGCAAGCGCGTCGCTGGCCGCTATCCGACCGGGCGCGCTGCGGCTGGATTACGGTGATGCCGTTGCGGCCGTTAATCGTCTCACCGAGTCTCTGCCACCACCGGTGACGTTGCATTTCGTTAGCGATTTTCAGGACAGTGGCATGCCGGTGCGCTTTGCCGACCTCGTGTCGTCAGCTGTCGCAACATTGGTGCCCTATGTCGTCGGTTCCGGCGAGCCGTTTAACTGGACCATTGAAACCGTCCGCGAAACGGCGAGTGGCGTTGATGTCAGTGTATTTGGTTTTGGTCAATTCGAGAGAGCAGCGACTGTCGAGTTGTCTTTGAACGGGGAAGCAGTCGGCGAACACGGAATCATCAGCGGTGGCCAGACCATCGCCCAATTTGATGTCTTGCTGACTAAGGAAGGCGATAACCGACTCGAGGTCAGGCTCGAGGCCGACGATGATCTGCACGTTGATAATCAGCGCTTCTATGTGCTCGAGAACGTGCCGCCGGCGCCGATACCGCTAATCACGCTGAACCGGGACGGCCTGCCAGTCACCTATCTTTCGGCCGCACTGCAGTCCGACCCCAACAATGCCTATCGTGTTGAGCCGATGGTTATTGGCGAGTTCGATAGCCGGACCTTATCCCGTTACCCCTGGGTTGTGGTTGACGACATAGGAACGGTCAGTGTCGAACTTGAAACGGCACTCGCAGACTACATACGTAACGGCGGCAACATGCTCGCGTTCGCCGGTATGCGCACCGCGACGAGCACTCGAATACCTGTCAGCGGCAACTCGATAAGGCCTGCGAGCGTTGGCGCCGTCGCCAACCGTTTCCTGTCGATCGGCCAAATCGATACCGGGCACCCGGTGCTATCCGCAACCGAAGGCTGGTACAGCGTTAATGTTTCGCAATCAATCCCGATCGACGCACACAACGACGACCAGATCCTGATCCGCCTCGAGAACGATGAACCATTCCTTATTGAACGCAAACTCGGACTGGGCCGTCTGTTACTGGTCGCCGGCGGGCTCGATAACCAGTGGAATGATCTGCCGATTCGCCCGGTTTTCGTTGGTTTCATTATCGAAGCAGCGCGCTACCTGTCCGGAGCCGACCGCCTGTCAAAAGCGTTTACGGCGGGCGCCACTTTGCCGCTGTCCATGACCGGCGGCACATCAGGCCAGGTCATTGATCCGGACGGCAACAATGTCTTGTCACTGGCCGACACGACCCGCGCGCAGCAAATAAAACTGAATAAACCGGGCTTTTATGAGGTCTACACAGCACAGGGTAACTACGTGGTTGCCGTGAATACGGATTCGCGGGAATCGCAGCTACAGGCAGTAAGCGAGGAAACGCTGCATCGCTGGGTCGCCGCAATGGGAGGCCAGACAGACGGCGCTGCGCTCTCGCCATTCGAGATTGAGGCGGAGCCCATCGAGCTTTGGCACGTTTTGCTCTTTATACTGGCGTTGGTGCTGGTTGCGGAGTCATTGCTGGGCAATGCGTACCTGACGCCACGCACAACGAATTGATTGGACCGCGAATGACGTTCTCACGACAATTCGAAAACTACTTGCACGAATTCAGACAAAGGCTGAAGCGGCTCGTTGTTGCTCGTGGTACGGCCGCAATAGCCATTGCCGCTCTGGGTATCACGCTGATCGCTGTAACCCTGGCCATCCGCAGCGGATTTCCGGCCGATTTTATGATCGCGGCGCGCCTTATCCTCGTCACCAGCATAGCCGCACTCGCCTATCACTTCGGCATCACATTGCGACGCAGGATCGACGCTGGCGCTGCAGCAGATATCGAACAGCGCACGAGCGCGTTCGGCGGTCGCGTCGAGGCCTACCTGGACACAGCGGACGCTGCAAATCCCATGCGCGAATTGCTGGCCGAAGAAACTCTGCAAATCGCCGCGGATCACCCACCACAACAGCAGGTTTCGCCGAAAGAGTTTAGTACCGCCTGGTCCGCTGCCGGTCTCGCCGTCGCGGTCTTGTTGCTGCTCGCGACGATCGGACCTGGCAATTACAGCTACGGCGTTCGCGACCTTTGGGTCGGTTGGGCGTTCCCGGGATTGTTGCCACCACAGAGCATTGAAGTAACACCAGGTGACGACGGCATCCGGATGGGCGGTTCGATTCGTGTTCGGGCAGCGATGCAGGGCTTCGATCCTTATGAAGCGTTCGTCCACGCCAGCTTCGGTGATGGCGAATGGCAGCAAGTGCCGATGTCGACTGCCGATGGCAGTTTCGAATTCACGTTCTTCTCTGTTCGCCAGCCGCTCGAGTACTTTGTGTCGGCTGCCAACGTGCGTAGTCCGAGCTTTGAGGTCCACGTTGTCGACCTGCCCAACGTCGAGAATCTCACGCTAACGTACAACTACCCTGACTGGACCGAACGCGATCCCGAGGTCCACGATCCTGGCGGCGATATCCGCACGATCGCCGAGACCGAAGTCGAAGTTCGCATCACGACTGACCGGCCGATGACACCTGGCGAGCTGGTGCTCGCTGACAACGCGATCAACATGGACGTCGATGGCACCACTGCGACGGCGACCTTCACAGTCACCGACGACAATCAGTATTACGTTGCCGCCAAGGTTGGTGGCGAGCGAATCCGCCTGACAGACGACTACTTCATCACGCTGATGGAGGACGAAGCTCCGGAAATCGCCTTTGCCAGGCCGGGTCGCGACTGGAGCGCGAGTCGTATCGAAGAAGTAACGACGCGAATCAAGGCTGAGGACGACTTCAGGATCAGTTCACTTGAGCTGCGCTATTCGGTCAACGGCGCGGACTGGCAGGCTGTCGACCTCGACTCGAATACAGACATTGTCGAAATCGATCACGTGTTCTTTCTGGAAGAGAACGCGCTTGTTCCCGGCGACCTGATCTCCTACTACGCCGTTGCCGAGGATCGCGAGAATACGTCGCGCACCGATATGTTTTTCATCGATGTGCAGCCCTTTGACCGCCGCTACTCGCAATCACAGCAGGCAGGAGGCGCCCCCGGCCAGCAAGGGGAGCAGCAAAACGAAGTATCTCAGCGGCAACGTGAAATTATCATTTCAACCTGGAATCTGATTCGCGAACAAAACGAAAATCGCCGTGGTGACGATGCCTACGTCAATGACAATGCCGCTCTGCTGTCCCGACTACAGGAAACATTGAAAGGACAGGTTGAGACCCTCGCACAACGCGCCGAGGCGCGGCAGCTGACGTCATCTGATGCCGAGATCGCCGAATTCGTCGAACACTTGTACAAGGCATCAGCTGCGATGACGCCGGCCGCCGAGCGTCTCGGTGAGGTTGCCCTGGATGACGCTCTGTTGCCGGAACAAGAGGCATTGCAGCACTTGCTGGCGGCAGAAGCCGTGTTCACTGACATCAATGTATCAATGCAGGCGAATAATCGCGGTGGCGGTGGCGGTCAGGCCGGCCGCGATCTCAGCGAGATGTTTGAGCTCGAGATGGATCTCGAGAAAAACCAGTACGAAACCGGTAGCGATGCGACACCGAATCCGCCGCAACAACAAATGGAAGAAGCTGCAGATGAGCTTGCGGAACTGGCCAGACGTCAGGAACAGCTCGCGCGCAACCAGAATCGCTCGCAAACACCGACGCCTGAGCAACGCTGGCAGCAGGAGATGTTGCGACGCGAAGTTGAGGAATTGCAGCGCCGCCTTGAACAAAGCTCCGGCCAGGAGTCCGAAGATCTGCAACGGCGCCTTTCGAGCGCCGTGCGTGCGATGAACGAGGCCGATGAGGGAATGCGTGGCAATACCGATCCCGAATCATTGCGGCGGGCAATGGAGGAAGCGCAGCGGCAGCTCGAGGGTGCCGAGAACAGCGCATCTGAAGCACAGCGCCGGGCGATGCAGGCCACGGTCAATGATCTGGCAAATCGGGCGGATGAACTCCATGAAACGCAGGCCGAGCTCGAGCAGCGACTTCAGGACGCCGTTCGCCAATTCCTCGAAGACCGTGACAATCAGAACCGTTTTGGCAGCGGACTGACATACGACGAGGAAGCTGAACTCGCCGCAGAGAAGCGCGAGTTGCTCGCAGAGGTTCAACAGCTGCAGCGTGACGCGCAGGGTTCCGCGCAAAATCTCGAGGAAGATCAGCCGCGCGTCGCCGAAGAAATCCGCGAGGCAATCAGCAAACTCCAGGAACTGGAAATCGAAGCACGCATTGCCATCGCGGCTGCGTATATCGAACAGGGCGAGGCGGTGTACGTCGCGTCGAGCGAGAGTGCGGTCACCGAAGCGCTGCGCAACTTGCGCGAAGATATGCGGCGTGCACAAGGCATGATCAGAACGGGAACCGAAGGCGAGCCACAACCTGGTGATCGATTGCAGGACGCATTGGCGAACACGCGCGGCCTCAGAAGAGATCTGCAACAAGTAGCCGGCGGTGGCCGCGATGATCGCCCCGAGTCTACCGGGATTCGCGTCGACGACCTCGATGTTGGTCAGGCCCTCGAGCAACAGACACAGGACGTCACCCAGGATATCAGCGCCCTGTTGCGTGATTTGTCGAACAGTGGCGTTGAGCCCCGGGACATCGACGAGCTGCGACGCCTCGCCGCGGACATTCGCGAATCGGAGTTTAGTGGTAACCCGGATATTCTTGCGCGCGAAGCGCGGGCGGCATTGTCACTTGTTGAGCAGCTCGAGCTGGCTCTTGCAAAGGCGGAACGTCGTGATGACACCGCGGTGCGCAGCAGCGTAAAGGAAGAGATACCCGAGCAACACCGGGAAATTGTTGCAGACTACTATCGCAAGCTGGGCCAGACAGACGAAACCGACTAGCTGAGCCCTTTAATCATGGTTCCTGCTCCTGCCAGGTAATCAAAACACTCGTTCTGTCATGACATGTCAACCCGCATCGAACCCGCGCGTTGATAAGATATTCACACCAGAATGAGGAGCACCCAATGCGACATACCAAGACCCTTGTACTGCTGGCGATTGCCAGCCTGATGGTCATGGGTACCGCTATTGCCCAGGAAGACCCCGCTCAGGATCGTCAGCAAATGAGTGCTGAGGAGCGCCAGGCGGCCCGGGAAGCCCGGCAAGCCGAGATAGCGGCACGCCGTGCAGAGTGGGACAACATGAGCGAGGAAGAACGCACTGCAGCTCGGGCGGAGCGGGAAGCCGCTGGGCAGGAGCGCAGAGACGCTATGCGCGAGCGGACGGAGGGCATGTCAGACGAGGAACGTCAGGCCATGCGTGACCGCAGGAGTGAGCGCGCCGAGCAACGCCCGCAAGGTGATCGCTATAACCGTTCGGGCCAGGGACAGCGCGGACGCAAGAGCGGTCCAGGCAAGACCTAGAACTTGACGTTGTCGCGGCCTTTCAGGCCCAGCAACGCTCTCGCCTCGTCCGGCGTCGCAATATCGAAATTGAATTCGCTCAGAATTCGGCTCATTTTCGTTACTTGATCGGCGTTGGACTTGGCGAGCTCACCAGGATTCAGAAACAGGCTATCTTCAAGACCCACCCGTGCATGACCACCCATTTGCACGCCCTGGCTGACCAGTGGCATCTGGTGCCGTCCAGCGGCAAGAATTGACCAGACGTAGTCATCGCCCAACAAACGATCGGCTGTGCGACGCATGAATAACAGGTTATCGACGTCCGGACCGATGCCGCCAAGAACTCCAAAGACGGTCTGCACAAACAGTGGTGGCTTAATCAAACCCCGGTCGAGGAAGTGCGCGAGATTATAAAGGTGGCCAACGTCATAACACTCATGCTCGAACTTGGTTCCCTTCGGACCCATCGTATTCATGATGTATTCGATATCGCGAAACGTATTGCGGAAGATAAAGTCGTCGCTGTTGCGAACGTAGGCTTCTTCCCAATCACGCTTCCAGGTTTTAACTTTGTCGGCAAACGGGAAAATGGCGAAGTTCATACTCCCCATGTTCAGCGAACACATCTCCGGTTCCATCTCGT
>PVMS01143155.1_pt1 | contig 18773 bp, 12 predicted proteins | sample 1853461 | NCBI WGS metagenome assembly PVMS01 (sample SAMN08582032, study PRJNA380276) | Marine sediment metagenome, whole genome shotgun sequencing project. | isolation source: ocean sediment barecode stripped | collected 2017 | reverse complement strand
TTTTGCCGGTTGGTATAACGAATCGTCGGCAATGAAAATTCTTTACGACCTCTGGGATACCAATATAGACGGGAATGATTCTTCCAGTATTGGTTTCGGCCCGATTTTCGATGTCTTTGTCGGGCCGCAATCAACAACCAGTGCGTTTACCAGCATATTCTCATTTGCCGAAGCGCTCAGAGCGGCTGGAACGGGACAGAATCCGTTTATTGACGGGTTATTGACGAGTGAAAATATCACTGCTGCAGGAGTCGACCGCTGGGGCACAACAGAGGCCAACAACCCGGGTTCGGGTGATGCGCTACCGGTTTACACGACAATCGTACCGAACGGTACGACGGTCAACGTCTGCAGCAACAGCGAATTCGACAGCATTGGTCCGAATGCCACCGGCAATAAACTGAACGAGCATCGTTTCTTGCGAATGAATATCACGACGCAGCAGCGTTATACTTTCGACATTCGTGCGGATGCAGCAACGCTCGCGTTGCTGCCGGCGGATGACCCGAACGACGATCGAGACCAGGCAGATCCGGACATGTTCTATTTCCTGAACGGCCAGATACAGAACCTGGTCATCGGCGGCGATGCCGAAGGCACCAGCGGCGATGCGAACGTTGAAAACTTTACGTCGTTCAACCCGCTTCCGGTTGGCGAATACGTTATCGATTTCAACGACTGGCGATTCGTAGACATAGAAACCGCCGCTACGTATCCACCCCGCACGTGTTTTGATTTTACCGTTTCACCAGCGCCGTAACAGGCAGAAGGCATATGATGCAGAACAGATATACAGGCTTATTGATGGCGGCCAGCGCACTGGCTATTCTTGCCGCATGTGGCGATGCCAGCGATTCAGGGACGCAGCAGCAAACGGCAGCGGTTGCCGCGAGCGAAAAAACAGCGACAAGTGTGCCGGTTTCACAGTCGCCTGGAAAACCATCGGCACCGATCAACTTCCGCTATGTCGTGCAGGGCACGCCGATCGTCGGGCAGCCGCTGTCGATTGATGTTTTCGTATCGTCCTCCGTGACTGACGCTCCTATCAATTTATATTATCGCGTGAATGACGCGAGTAGCATGATGTTTCCGGAGTCCCAGGCATTGCGGGCAGAATTCAAAGTTGCGCCTGGCGGCGAACCGCGTGTCCAGCAAATTACCGTGATACCGCAGCGGGAAGGGCGTTTGTACCTGAACGTGTCCGCCGAGATCGAAACGGACAGAGGCACCATGCTCAAGACAACGTCGATTCCAATCCAGGTCGGCAGTGCCCCACCGGTGCTCAAGACCGAAGGTGAGCTGATAGAGACCGACGAAGGCGAGACGGTAATTTCGCTACCTGCGAAGCAAAACGACTAGATTCAATTTCCCGTAGGAGCGGCTTCCAGCCGCGATTAAACAATTCGCGGCTGGATCGCTCTCGCACATCCAGGTGCTTCGCGACATAAGTACATCCTGTACAAAAAGTCGCTCCTACGGGTGTCCCCACGGTTGCGCCACAATATCGCGCCAACTCTCATCCTTAAGCCAAATATGCGCATAATCGCGCGTATATGATCGTTCTGGCGCCAACTCGTTTTAATTCCGGGAATATTTTCCCAGTCTCTTGCCGATACGAGAGCTATTTCACAGACCTGCTGGTCAATAAAAACTACGGTATGCGCCAGGCTGGCAGAACTACGCAAACGGCAGGGACAAACAACAGGGCCCAGATGCACGAGGAATTGAAAAATCAGATCGAGGAGGCGACCAAGAGGTCCGACGACAAGAAGTTGGACTTCAGTGCGTTGCTCAAGCTGATTGATGCGCACTATGACAAGATGGAAGCGACGCTCAGCGAATCGCTGACGCAGTCAATGGTTACTGCAACACCGATAGAGGCGATTTTCGACAGTGTTACCGACGCACTGCTTTCCGTAAGTCAGTCCGGCGTCATTCGGAATTGCAATAAGGTTTGTGCGCGCTACTTCGGCATCGACAAAGACAAACTGATCGGCACATCGATTGCAAAGCTAATTCCCGCTGTAAGCGACCAGCCGCTGGGTGAATTTCTTGCTCCCTTTATTTCCGATGTTGACGACACCAGCGTTCAGTTCAATGGCGGCGAGGTAAGCGCAGTTCGTGCCAATGGCGCAACATTTATCGCTGAGATTACTTCCAGTTGCCTGAAGAGTTCCGGCGGCACAGTATATGTAATCAGTTTGCGAGACGTTAGCGGTCGCAAAGAGGCGGAACGCGCACTGCGTGAAAACGAAGAACGCTATCGTGCGTTGGTCGAGAACGCGCCCGAAGCGATCGTCGTCCTGGATGTAGACAGCAGTCGATTTGTCGACGCGAACGAAAACGCCTGCCGCTTGTTCAACCTGTCCCGCTCCCGGCTTCTCAGCATTGGCCCACAAGCGGTAAGTCCGCGCATGCAACCCGATGGTTTGCCTTCATTCGGCGTTCGTCGAGGTTTCATCGATCGCGCGTTGAATGGTGAACATCCCAACTTCGAGTGGTTGCACAAGGATTCCAAAGGCAATGAAATCCCGTCAGAGGTTCGGTTTACTCGATTACCCGATGGTGAACGAAAGCTGATTCGCGTCAGTATCACCGACATTTCAGATCGCAAGCGCGATGACGAATTCGCATCCGCCGAAAACAAGATTCTCGAGATGATCGCGTCAAGCAGACCGTATGATCGAACGCTTCAATCAATATGTCAGAGCGTCGAAAAACTCAGCAGCGGCATGCAGGCAGCGATCATGCGACTCGACATCAAGAACCAGACGCTGAACGTCGAACAGGCGCCGAGCCTGGCGGAGGAGTTCAAGCTATCGCTGGACTTTGCCCGGGTCGAGGAAGTCAGCCTGACTTGCGGAGCGGCGGTATTTTCGACGAATGAAAAATTTACCGAAGACCTGACCACAGACAAGGGCTGGAGCGTGCTTGCGCGAAAGGCTGCAGATTTTGGCGTAGCAGCATGCTGGTCGTTTCCGATTTTGGGTGCCAAGGGAAGAATCATCGGCACCCTTGATGTTTACAGGGACAAGACGGGCAAGCCGAATGTCGACGAGCTGGACAAGCTTGGCCGACTGGCGCGGCTTTCCGGAATCGCTATGAAGCGGCATATCGACGAGCAGAAAATGCGCAGCAGCGAGTCCCGCTATCGCGGCCTGTTCGAGAATGTGGTCGACGGTGTGTACATCGCATCACGGGAAGGGGACATCATTACGGTGAACCCGGCGCTCGTTGAGATGCTCGGTTACGATAGTGTCGACGACATGAAGCGGGCCGGTCGTACGACCATGTTTTACGTGAATCCAATCGACCGTGAACGTGTTTTCGCGCGTCTTGAAGCTGAAGGGTTTGTGAAAAACTTCGAGTATCGATTGCGGCGAAAAGACGGCTCGGAGATTGTTGTGCTGGAAAATTCTCGCGCAATTTACGATGACGATGTGACGATCGTTGCTCACGAAGGAACGATCACCGACATTACTGAACGCAAGATGGCCGAAACGCGTGTTTTTGAAGAAAAGGAGCGCGCCCAGGTTACCTTGCAGTCAATTGGCGATGGCGTAATTACGACAGATGCAAATGGTTGTATCGATTATCTGAACCCGACTGCCCAGGGCCTCACTGGTTGGGAATCGCGTCATGCACGCGGCAAGCCGATTGATGAGATCATGAGCATCGTCAACGAGCACACGCGTGCATCCGTTGATAACCCAGTCACCCGCTGCCTGAAGGAAGGTCGCGTGGTTACACTTGCTGAAAATTCCGTACTCGTAAACAAAGACGGCGTCGAAGTACCGATTCAGGACTCGGCTGCTCCGATTCGTGATCGCATCGGCAATGTCATTGGTGCTGTCATGGTGTTTCATGACGTCAGTAAAGAATCGCGGCTGTTTCGCCAGCTTTCCTACCAGGCGTCGCATGACGCGCTCACCGGCCTGATCAACCGTAGTGAATTCGAAAACAAGCTTGTCGAGGCCCTCGATAAGACACATTCGAATCCGGATCACGAGCACGCACTGTTGTACCTGGATCTGGATCAGTTCAAGGTGGTTAATGACACTTTTGGGCACACAGCTGGCGATGAACTACTGCGGCAAATCTCCGAGCTGGTTCAGGCGAATATTCGTTCGACTGATACGCTGGCCCGCCTGGGCGGCGACGAGTTCGGGATATTGCTGGAACGTTGCACCGAAGAACGTGCGATGGAGGTTGCCGAAGCCATTCGGATGGCGATAGAGAATTACCGCTTTACATGGAAAGAATCGTTCACCACCGTTCGCGCATCCATGGGCGTTGTGCTGGTGAACAATGAGTGTGAAAGCGTGGCATCAATCATGAGTTCGGCAGACGTCGCATGTTACTCAGCCAAGGATATGGGGCGTAACAAGACCCACCTGTACAGAGACAGCGATGCGTCGGTACGGCACGAGGAGATGAAGTGGGTGTCGCGCATTACCAGCGCGGTTGAGGAAAACCGTCTTGAGCTTTTTTATCAGCCCATCGTCGGCATAGCAAAGGCAAATGCGAACTCACGTGGCCACTATGAATTGCTGCTCAGAATGCGCGATGAAAATGGCGAACTGGTTAAACCTAACTCGTTCATACCTGCAGCAGAACGCTACAACCTGATGTCTACGCTCGATCGCTGGGTGATCCATGAAGCGCTGACCCAGCTTGCGGACCGAAACCCGGAGGCAGGCAAAGCAAGATTCACGCTGGCGATCAACCTGTCGGGAACATCGCTGAGTGAGGATCGTTTTCTCGATTACGTCATTGATGAGTTGTCGAAACAAAAGCTGCCAAGTGGCGCCATCTGTTTTGAGATCACGGAAACAGCGGCTATATCAAACCTGTCTCGCGTGATCCATTTCATGCAAACGCTGAAGAAACTCGGTTGCAAGTTTTCGCTGGATGACTTCGGTAGCGGCTTGTCATCGTTCACTTATTTGAAAAACCTGCCGGTTGACTACCTGAAGATCGATGGTCAGTTCATCAGCAACGTCGCATCAGATGCCGTTGATGAAAGCATGGTGTGCGCCATTAGCCAGGTCGGCAAGGCGATGGGTATCGAGACGATCGCCGAACAGGTGGAAACCCGTGAGGTCCTCGACAAGCTCAGTGAGCTTGGTGTCGAGTATGCGCAGGGGTATTTCATAGCGAGACCAACCTCGGTCCAGACCTTCGAACCCTGGGCGGAAGAAGCCAGCGACATCCTGCACGCGTAGCCAGTCTGATCCGGCACGGCTCCGTGCCCGTACTTCCGTTTATCAGGGGAAAACCCCTACTTCATGTTCCTGGTCGATACGGTACACTGAGGCCCACCTGAGCCCAGATAAGAAGAATATGGCCACAGACGGTACCAATAACCGTTCCATCCTTGCTTCCGATGAGCCCGCACCTTTTGAGGTGCTGAACCCGGAGTCCAACGAACCGCTGTTGTTGGTCTGCGACCATGCGAGCCGGCGTTTCCCGGCATCCGTTGGCGACCTGGGCGTGGATCTTGCCGTGCAGCGCTGTCACCTGGGTTCCGACATCGGTGCAAGAAGCCTGACCTTGCGCCTTGCCGAGCGGCAGGGCGCAACGGCTGTCATGCAACAGTATTCGCGCCTGGTCATCGACTGCAACCGCCAGTTGCTGGATCCGGGCGCTTTTCTCGAGTTCAGTGATGGTGTCGTCATTCCCGGGAACCGCAACCTTGATGCCCCACAAAAGCAGGCGCGCGCAGAGGAGATTTACTGGCCGTACCACCATGCTATCGACAAGCAAATTTCCAGGTTAACCATCAATGATTCGAAGCCCTCAATGCTTGCGATCCACAGTTTTACGCCGGTTATGAACGGCGTATTCCGTCCGTGGCAGATCGGCATTCTATGGGATCAGGACGACAGACTTGCGAAGCTGCTCATCGAGCAACTTCGTGAACGCGGTTTCATGGTTGGCGACAACGAACCGTATTCGGGCAAGGCACTGCAGGACTTCACGATTGATCATCACGCGGAACCGGTGGAATTGCCGCATGTTGGCATCGAAATTCGCCAGGACCTGATCGGCCACGACGAGGGCGTCAGGGCAATTGCCGAAGTCTTTCGCCCGATAATCGATAGCATTCAGGCGCAACTGTATCCAACGGACATTAGAACTCGCGAACGGAAGTTACCTGCCTGACGAAACCTGGAGAAACCGGTGATGAGTCTTGACGGCCCACCATTTACGATCGGTATTGAAGAAGAGTATCTGCTGGTCGACAAGGAAACGCGGGCACTTGCAGTCGATCCGCCGCAATCGCTTATTGGCGAGTGCGAAGAAATTCTTGGCGAACAGGTCACGCCGGAGTTGCTGCGCTCGCAAGTCGAAGTCGGCACCAAGGTCTGCAAAAATGTGCAGGAGGCGCGGGCGGAACTTGTGCGATTGCGGGCTGCAATCATCGAGGTTACGGCGCGTCATGGCCTGGCACCGATTGCCGCTTCCACGCACCCGTTCAGTCGCTGGGCTGAACAAAAGCACACGCGGAAAGACCGCTACGACGCATTGACCACTGAAATGCAGGCAGCGGCCAGGCGTCTCGTTATTTGTGGCATGCATGTTCACGTCGGTATCAACGATGATGCACTGCGCATCGATCTGATGAATCAGATGGGCTATTTCCTGCCTCACCTGCTCGCCTTGTCGTGCTCGTCGCCGTTCTGGGAGGGGCGCGATACCGGTTTGAAAAGTTATCGCGTGACGATTTTTGATGCCTTACCGAGAACCGGCCTGCCTGAGCGCTTCCAGAGTTTTGCCGAGTACAGGCGGCACGTTGATATTCTGATCAACGCCGGAGTAATGGAGGACTCGACCAAAATCTGGTGGGACCTTCGACCGAGCAACCGTTATCCGACACTTGAAACCCGCATCATGGATGTCTGCACCCGTGTCGATGACGCGATTACGCTTGCAGCCATTTTGGTGTGCACCTTACGCATGTTGTACCGCCTGCGGCAGGCGAACCAGCGCTGGCGCATCTACACGCCGATGTTGATTCGCGAAAATCGCTGGCGCGCCATGCGTTACAGTTTTGATGAGGGACTGATAGATTTCGCCAAAGGCAAGATCGTGCCGTTCGACGACCTGATTGACGAGGTTCTGCAGCTGATTGCGGAGGATGCCGAAGCGCTGGGTTGCGTGAAAGAAGTCGGGGAAGTGCGAAATATCATGCAGCGCGGCACCAGCGCACACAGGCAGCTGAAGGCCTATGAACTTTCTGAGGCGGCAGGCAGCAGCCAGGAAGATTGCCTCAAAGCGGTTGTCGACCGGTTGATCGAGGATACTGCCAAAGGCGTTTAGGGCCGCAATCTTGTGCCAGCCGCGATCAAAAACAACGCCTCCACCAGCCTCGTAGGAGCGGCTTCCAGCCGCGATAAATGACGCCCATATTCAGCCAGAACTGTGACTCTCAGCGCATTTCAGCCCTATGGAGTGCGGTCCACGTCGCATCATCCGGCGGTCATCCCGGATAGCATGACCAGACTTGTGTGCGGAAGGTGTGCAGCTTTAAGGGAGGCCGCGGGTGCTGGAACAATTCGATCAGATCTTGCAGGCAGTTTTCGTGCTCAGCGCGACCGCTTACCTGTGGCTGGCCGTCACGGTTGCTCGCAAGTCATCGAAGACAGACAACGATTCGATGAGTTACTTTCTGTTTCTGATTGGAATTGGCATCGCGGGGACTGCTTTTTCCTACAACACGATTGACCCGAATCTGTACGGCATCGGAAGAGTCCTGACCTTTTTCAGTTCCGGATTTCTGCCTATCGTGCTGTATTCAATTTACCGGCACTATACGACCGGCCCGCCAAACCCTGTCGTTATTGCTGTGCTTTCGATCGTGCCTCTCATTACATTGGGACTGACGATAAGCAACCCGCTGCACCACTTGATTTGGGCAATCGTGGAAACTGACACCGGAACCCGCTTCACCCTTGCACGCGAGCACTTCTGGTTCAGCCGAATTTTTTCACCCTTTGCGTACGGACTGTTTGGCTATTCAGCAGTCGCGCTCGCAGGACGCATGCCAACCATCGCCCGCGCGCATCGGCGCAAAGTTGGTTTGCTCCTGGTTTGTGCCGTACTTCCTTACAGCGTCAGCCTGGCAAACCGGATATTTGGCACTGACCCGTCGAATTTCCCGTACACCTCCCTGACCCTGGTCGTCCTGATGCCCCTGTACTGGTGGGCCAGTATCACCCTGCGCGTACACGAGTTCAGCCCGTTGGCGTATCAGACCATGTTCGATCATGTTCGTGACCCGATTATTGTGCTCGACACCAATCAATGCATTATCAGCGCCAATAGCCCCGCACAGGAGCTGCTCAAGATGTCTGAACAGGAACTCATCGGGCATCACCTCTGGGAGGACCTGCCAGATGCAAAAGCAGTCCTCAACCAGGCATCTGGCGGGGACATGACAAAAACCGTGCGGATGGACGCAGGCCGTTACTTCGAGCTCAATAGTGCACCGCTAGTGGGGCCTTCAGGCCAGAACCAGGGCACCGTTGTTGTATGCCGCGATGTGACCGAACGTAAAGAGGCGCTGAAAGCGCTGGCAGACAGTGAGCACCTGATCCGCTCCCTGGTGGAGCATTCTTCCAACGGCATCCTGCGGTTCGCCCGCGACATTCGCGACAGCGATCGCAAGTTCCGTTGCACTTTTGCCAACCGCGCCGCCGAACGTTTTCTGCAAACCGGTACCGGAACCCTGGTCGGCATGCCCCTTGAAAAACTCGAGCTCCTCGACCCGAATAAGCTGAACGAGAAATTCGGCGTCGCCAACGCAGCGACCTCCAGCGTCAGTTACGAAACCAGTATCGAGGGCGTTGACGGCGATTCCTGGCTCCGTATTATCGGCGAGCCGGTAGGCACCGATTTTTCCGTCACGCTCATCGACATTACACAACGCAAGCACAACGAAAACAAAATGCTGGCCGACGCGTTGCGCGACCCGCTCACCGGGCTTCTCAACCGGCGTGGCTTTGAGAAAGACGCATCCGATTCCATCAATCAGTGCGAGCAGGGCGCCGTCCTGTACCTCGACCTGAACCAGTTCAAATCCATCAATGACCGTTTTGGCCACCAGGCCGGCGACGCACTCCTCAAAGCATTCGGCCATCGGCTGGAGTTCTGTTTGCGTCCGGAAGACATTCTCGCGCGCCTTGGTGGTGACGAGTTTGCGATCGTCCTTCCTGGAGTATCAGTGGATGAGGCCAAGCAAGTCGCCGAACGCCTCGTCGAAACCGCGGCCGACGCCTACATCATCCAGGGGCAGGACATCGAATGTGCCGCCAGTGTTGGTATCGCACTCCTGCCGATCCACGGCGAAGATTTATGGCATCTCGTTAACATAGCCGACGAGGCCATGTATAACGCCAAGTCGGTCAGAAGCGAATATGCGGCGAATGACTGGGCTGCTTATATTGAGGCTGCTATCGCGTCCTAACGTTTTTCGCAGGATGGCTTGGTCGCAGGCCCCGTGCGACAATCCAAACGCTACCCGAATTGGGTCTTGTTATAAACTTAAATATCGAGTAATCTCGATATATGGAAGTAATAGCTGCATTAGAAGCCTTCTCCGCACTGTCCAACGAGACCCGCCTTTGGGTATTCCGCCTCCTGGTACAGGCGGGGCCTGAGGGTCTGTCGGCAGGGGATATCGCGGATAACCTCGGTGCCCGGCAAAACACCATGTCCAGTCATCTGCGGTTGCTGCATCAGTCGGGACTGATCAATTCGCGTCGTGATGGGCGCAGCGTTATCTACAGCGCGGACTACGACACGGTGAGAGAGCTGATTGTGTTCTTGATGAACGATTGTTGTGCTGGTAACAAGGCGGTATGCCAGCCGGTTGCGGAGTCGCTGGCGCAAGCAGTCGCTGTGGGGTGAAGAAATGAAACGATTTCATGTCAATGTGACGGTCAAAGACTTGGCACAGTCCATTTCTTTCTACAACACGCTGTTTGGTGAAGCGCCGGCTGTTGTTAAAACCGATTACGCGAAGTGGATGCTTGAGGATCCTCGTGTGAATTTCTCGATTGCAGAGAGCCAGGGCTCGCGTGGCGTCAATCATGTTGGTCTGCAGGCCGATACTATTGCTGAGCTCAGCGAAATTCAGGCGCGCCTCGACCGGGCTGAAGAAAAAACGTTCAAGCAGGATGACGCGCAGTGTTGTTATGCACGGTCAACGAAGAGTTGGGTGAGAGATCCGGATAACGTCGCGTGGGAAACGTTTGTGACACACGGACAAATTACAGAATACGGCGATGACCGCGTGCCGCAGGATGGTACTGATATAGAAATGCTGGCAGGGGATAACAGTTCGCGTTGTTGTGCTTGAATCTAGGGTGCGACGCTCAGGTGATCGTAATTGATTAGGTCCAGCAGGTCCGGATCCACGTTATCGACAATGGCGAAATGCACGACATCGCCGTTGGTCGCTGTGAAAGCGAAGGGGCCTGCCAGGATGTCTTTGCTTGTGGGCACCGTTACATAAACTTCGTAGTTTTTCTCGACGATGTTGATGTAGCCGGTGTCGCCGAGGAAAGCCAGCGTGAAAAAACGAGGCGGAACATCGTTAATGTCGACGCCTTCTTCAACCAGGTAAATATCCACTGCCAACTGGTTGGTTGAGCCCTGGATAAAACGAAGCTTGGTTGAGTCCTCGATCGGACGTATGCTTTCGACCGTCAGCAATGTGGTCAGAATTGGCGCCGTGCCCAGCAAAAATCTTGTCGTAAGATGGCCGTCGAAGATTGCGAAATCTTCCTCGTGCAGGATCGATCCGACATTGCCGGCGTCAGTGAACGTATACGTGACCTGTTCGGGCGGCGTTTCGACCGCGGCCGACACTTCCGTATAGCCCACATTCGTTATCCAGGGCGTGGTGAAGTCCGCGTCGCGATAAAGATCGAAAGGGCCGGTCGTGATCGAACCGTGGAACGTTCGTAGCGTGGGCGGCGAGTTGACATCCGCCAGTTCGGCCGATGCACCACCGCGAGTAATGGCGCGAGCACTGATGGGCGACGTAATGGACGGGTCGCTGTCAAAGGCTGCGACAAGATACCCGGTTCGCGCCACGTAGCTAATGGTCACGGACTGGAACAGAATATCGGTGGGATCGTCTTTGCTGGTAATGATGTATTCGTATTCACCTTCCGGAAGCTCGAAAATCGCCGAGTGGTTGCCATTCGTCAGGGTGGCGCGAGCCTCGCCGAGCACCGGCAAAGTGCCGGGAGCCGCAAAATACATGTCAACCTCGCCAAGTTGCGGTGACAAGTGCCCGAACCGGACTTCCATGACCGTTTCCGTGCCGTCCCAGTCTCGACGGGGATTTTCCCAGGTCAAAGTGCCCGGTGAGGCGAGCGAGCCGGTGTAAATAAACAGGTACTCGGTGTCTGCAACCAGCGTGAACGGGATCGATGCCAGCCGCGTCGCCTGTAAATCGCCAAAGAACTGGTAGTCAAAATTGGCGATGTAGTCCAGGTTGTCAAATTGCCGTGGTTCCGTCGATGCCTTGAAGCGGGACAGTCCGATAACCCGTTCCTCGAGCAGGAAAGCGATATCCGGGGTGGTTACTGCGGCGTTCAGGCCACGAATATTGCCATTACCAGTTGCGACCGGAAAATTGGTTTCGGCGCACCCGAGAACGGTCAAAGCGACCAGCAGCAGGGAAGATGTTCTGAGAAGTTTCATAAATATCTTGTACTTGGCCTCAGGCCGTCTGTTTTTCTTCATATCCGTACATCGACTTCACTTCAAGGAATTCGTCAATGCCATGAGCGCCCCATTCGCGGCCGTTACCCGATTGCTTATAGCCGCCGAAAGGTGCCATCGCATCGAGCGGAGCGCCATTTATATGGACCATGCCGGTACGCAATTGTGCCGCAACTTTTCGAGCGCGATCGAGGTTCGGAGAGGTCACATAGCCGGATAGACCATATGGTGTGTCATTCGCGATGCGTATCGCATCGGCTTCATCTTCGTACGGAATAATCGTGAGAACCGGGCCGAAAATCTCCTCGCGGGCAATGGTCATGTCGTTGCTGACGTCCGCAAAAACGGTCGGCTTGACGTAGTAACCCTTTTCCAGTCCATCCGGAAGCCCGGGCCCACCCGCAGCCAGTGTGGCACCCTCGTCGATGCCTTTTTGAATCAGATCCTGGATCTTGTTCCATTGGGTCTTCGAGATCACAGGGCCGATACGCGTGTTTTCATCCTGCGGGTCGCCGGCAACCGTCGAATTGGCCCGTGCGGCCGCAATTTCGGCGGCCTCTTTCATGAATTTCTTCGGCACCAGCATGCGCGTTGGCGCATTACAGGACTGGCCCGAATTGTCGAAACACATGCTCGCACCCCGGCCGACCGCTTTTTTCAGGTCGGCATCGTCGAGAATGATATTGGCCGATTTGCCGCCAAGCTCCTGCGCGACACGTTTCACTGTTGGCGCCGCATTCTGTGCGATCGCAACACCTGCACGCGTCGACCCGGTGAAAGAAACCATCGCGATATCAGGATGGCCGGTCATGGCGGCCCCGACCGTTGGCCCGTCGCCATTAACAAGATTGAATACACCGGCTGGGACACCCGCGTCGTGCATGATTTCAGCAAGAATCATGGCGTCAAACGGTGCGATCTCAGAGGGCTTCAATACCATGGTGCAACCGGCGGCAAGCGCGGGCGCTACCTTCACCGCAACCTGATTAATTGGCCAGTTCCAGGGGGTGATCAGTGCGCAAGGGCCAATAGCTTCTTTCGCAATGAGCGTTGTGCCATGTCGTTCCTCGAATTCATAGTTCTTTAGCGCTTCCAGTGCCGCGTGGAAGTGCTGCGATCCACTTGGCGCCTGTGCGGCTTTCGCCAGCGCCCAGGGGGCACCCATTTCTTCCATTATCACCGTTGCGATTTCGTCATTGCGGGCAAGGAGGCCGTCCAGAATCGACTGCAACAGGTCCACGCGTTGTTCACGGGTGGTGGCGGCGAAACTGGTCGTCGCCGCCTTGGCTGCGGCGACTGCGTCATTGACGTCTTCGGCGCTGCCCATGCTGATGCGGCCACAGGCTTCTTCCGTGGCAGGATTGATAACATCCAGTGGGTTGGGGGTATGGGGGTCGACCCACTGGCCGTTGATGTAAAATTGCAGCATTTCCCGCATGATTCGTACCTCCTCCAAAGCAGCCGCGAATAATAGCCTAATCGTCGCTGCGAGTCTGTTTGATTTAGGCATTTGCATGGGGCCAAAAGACGGGTATGACCAGGGTAGAAAACAAGGAGCGGGATCCGCGTGGCTGACATTATCGATCAGCTGAAGACCATCGTCGGCGAGACCAACGTATTTACGGGCGACGCAGCGCGTCAATGGCCGAGTGACTGGGACACAAACCAACCGTGTCACGCGAAGGCGGTCGTGCGGCCCGGCAGCACCGATGAAGTTGCTGCGATTCTGAAGCGTTGCCACGAGCGCTGCCAGAGCGTGGTGCCGTTCGGTGGCCGCACCAATCTGGTTCAGGCTTGCAGCACCACCGCCGATGACATCGCCCTGGCATTTGGCAGAATGAGCAAGATCGAAGAGACCGATCCGACCGCACAAACGATAACCGTCCAGGCTGGCGTGACCATGCAACAGGCACAGGCGGCGGCGGATGCAGTCGGGCTCTTCTTCCCGGTCGACATAGGTGCACGCGGTAGCTGTGAAGCTGGCGGCTTCGTCTCGACCAATGCTGGCGGGACGAAGGTGATTCGTTACGGCATGACGCGCGACTCCGTGCTGGGACTTGAAGTGGTGCTGGCCGATGGCACCGTAATCTCATCCTTAAATCGATACATAAAAAATAACTCGGGTTTTGATCTCAAGCAGATGTCCATTGGCGCAGAAGGCTTGCTGGGCGTAATAACGAAAGTGATATTTCGCCTCAGCGTGAAACCTGCGACGCACAACGTCGCCATGGTGGCTTGCGAGGACTACTCGCAGATGTTGCAGGTATTGCAAAGAAGCCGCCAATTACTCGGCGCTTCTTTATGCGGTTTCGAAGTGATGTGGGACAGTTTCTACAGCCTGGCGACGCGCCCGGCTGGCGAACATGAGTCACCTTTTGATGGTTCGCATGCGCTCTACGGGATCATCGAGTCCATGGGCAGCAATCCGTCTTCGGATGACGAGGTATTTATTGCGACGCTCGAATCGTTGCTCGAGGAATCGCTCATTGTCGACGCCGTTGTCGCGAAGTCCAAAAAAGAGATCAGTTCGATCTGGGCGATTCGCGATGCGGTCGAGTGGCTGGTGACGCTGGCGCAGAATTTTGACGTGAGCCTCCGATCCAGCGATGTGGCCCACTATATTGCCGACATCGAGAGTAATATTCGGGCTGATTTTCCGGATGCGCTTATTGCATCCTTCGGCCACCTGGGCGACAACAACCTGCACGTTTCGGTGATGGCGAAAAGTGATGCACCGGATGCTGTTGAACGGGTCGAACAACATGTTTACGAATGCCTGCGCCCTTACCAGGGTGCGATCTCCGCCGAGCACGGAATCGGGCTGGAAAAGAAAGGCTGGTTGTCGATCACCCGAAGTGAGAATGAGATCGCCTTGATGAAATTGCTGAAGGCGACGCTTGACCCGGAGAATATCCTGAATCCCGGCAAGGTTATCGGATGATTCAGCACGACGAGACACGCCACAGGAGTAATCTGTTTGACTGAAAATGCCTACCCTCATTTACTCGCGCCACTGGATCTTGGTTTTACCACCATAAAAAATCGTGTCCTCATGGGTTCAATGCATACCGGACTGGAGGACGGCAATCAGCACGATAAACTCGCGGCCTATTTCGCCGAGCGGGCGAGGGGAGAGGTCGGCCTGATCGTCACCGGTGGGTATGCGCCAAATCGTGCAGGCTGGGTCAAACCCTTCGCCGGAAAGCTGACGACGCGCGGCGAGGCAGCAAAACACAAGCAGGTAACCGATGCGGTGCATGCAGAGGATGGCAAGATCGCGATGCAGATCTTGCATGCGGGGCGATATGCCTACCAGCCCCTGGCCGTCGCGCCATCAAGAATACGTTCGCCCATTTCCCCCTTCACGCCGCGTGCGCTCTCCGCATCCGGAGTTGATAAACAGATCAAAGCGTTCGTACGCTGCGCCGCGCTTGCCCGGGAGGCCGGCTATGACGGCGTTGAGGTCATGGGCTCCGAGGGATATTTCATCAACGAGTTCCTGGTATCACATACCAATCATCGAACGGATGAATGGGGTGGCGACTACTCGCAACGCATGCGCCTGCCCGTTGAGATCGTCTCCCGCACACGCGAGGCGGTAGGTGATGACTTCATTATTATCTATCGCCTTTCGATGATCGATCTGATCCCGGATGGCAGTAGCTGGGAGGAAACAGTCGCACTTGCGAAAGCCATTGAGCAGGCAGGTGCCACCATTATCAACACGGGCATCGGCTGGCACGAAGCGCGTGTACCCACAATCGCCACATCGGTTCCACGGGGTGCGTTCGCGTGGGTGACAAAGAAGATGAAACAGGAGGTTAGCATCCCGCTGGTTACGTCCAATCGTATCAATCTGCCGGCAACCGCCGAGGAAATTCTGGCCGACGGTTGTGCCGACATGGTGTCACTGGCACGACCGTTTCTTGCCGATGCCGATTTTGTCATCAAGGCAGCGGAAGGACGGGCCGACGAGATCAACGTGTGCATCGCCTGCAACCAGGCTTGCCTCGATCACACCTTCGCCAACAAGATGAGCAGCTGCCTGGTGAATCCGCGGGCTTGCCACGAAATCGAACTGAATTACGTTCCGACCACCAGCAAACGTCGCTATTGTGTTGTCGGTTCCGGTCCTGCGGGCCTTTCGAGCGCGCTGGTGCTGGCAGAACGCGGACACGAAGTTGACTTGTTCGAATCCGCGGCGGAACTCGGTGGTCAACTGAACATGGCAAAAGTGATTCCCGGCAAGGAAGAGTTCCATGAGATGGTTCGTTACTTCGGTCGGCAGGTTGAGCTAACTGGCGTGAATCTTCACCTGAATACTCGAGTGTCAGCCGCCGACATAATGGCGGGTAGCTACAATGGCGCGATCATTGCGACCGGCGTCATACCCCGTGACCCGGCCATACCCGGCCAGGATCATCCAATGGTACTCAGCTACGTCGACGTACTGCTTGGGCAAACGGCGGTTGGCAAGCGAGTGGCAATCATTGGAGCTGGCGGAATCGGTTTCGATGTCGCGGAATTTCTCCTGCAGGACGGAACCTCGCCAACCATGGACCTCGACAAGTGGCTGGAAGAGTGGGGCGTTGTCGACCCTGCCGATGCCCGGGGCGGCATTTCGCAGCAGCGACCAAAACCGAAATCGGTGGCACGTGAGATTACGTTGTTACAACGCAGCACCGGCAAACATGGTGCGAAGCTTGGCAAGACCACCGGCTGGATTCACCGCGCGACGCTTAAGATGCACAAGGTGCAGATGCTGGCGGGCGTGAACTACGAGCAAATAAACGATCAGGGGCTCATGGTCACGTTTGGCGACAAACATGAGAAGCCGACCCTGATCGAAGTGGATAATATTGTTTTGTGTGCAGGGCAACTGCCGCAGAGGGAGCTGGTCGATTCGTTGCAGTCAGATGGAATGACAACGTACGTCATTGGCGGTGCGGATGTGGCGGCGGAGCTGGATGCCAAGCGGGCGATCGACCAGGGGAGCCGGTTGGCTGCGCGACTTTAAGGTTTTTTAGAGCAGGGAGTTGAATGATGCATGGTGGCGATCTTGTTGCGGACGTGTTGCGGGCACAAGGCGTGCAGCAATTGTTCACGCTTTGCGGTGGACACATCTCGCCGATATTGAGTGGCGCGAAAGAGCGCGGTATTCGCATCGTCGATGTGCGTGATGAGGCTACGGCGGTATTCGCTGCAGATGCCGTCGCACGTTTGAGCGGTACGCCAGGTGTTGCCGCAGTCACCGCCGGGCCCGGTGTAACAAACACCATTACGGCGATCAAGAATGCACAACAGGCACAGTCTCCGGTTGTTATTCTCGGCGGGGCCGCACCAACAATCCTGAAAGGTAAGGGCGCGTTGCAGGACATCGACCAGATGGCGCTGGTCAGGCCGCATGTAAAGTTTGCAAGAACCGTCAAGCGCGTGCGTGATCTTCAACCCTTGCTGGAAGACGCCTTCACTACTTCACAAACGGGCGTACCGGGGCCGGTTTTCGTGGAATGTCCCATCGATCTGCTTTATGACGAGTCTGTAATTCGTGGCTGGTTCGGGCAGGGCGCTCCGTCGGGCTCGTCGATTTCGGCAAGAGCAATACGCGCTTACCTGGATTTTCACCTTAAGCGACAGTTCGGGAAAAGCGATCAGACCAAAGCGTCTGCACCGGCCGAACTTGTGCAGCAGCGGGCAGGCGCCGGCAGCATTGCGCGTGCTTCAAAAGCAATCGCGACGGCCCAAAAGCCACTGCTACTGGTTGGCAGCCAGGCGATGTTGAATGCACAGGATATTGGCGGCCTCGTGCAGGCAGTTGAGCAACTCGGGATGCCCGTATACCTGTCCGGCATGGCGCGCGGCCTGCTTGGCAACGACCATCCCTTGCACATGCGCCACAAACGCCGCCTCGCGTTAAAAGAGTCGGACTGCGTTGTGCTGGCGGGCGTACCTTGTGACTTTCGGTTGGAATATGGCGGCCATATTTCGCGACGTGCGACTCTGATTTCCGCAAACAGGAGTGACCGGGATCTAAAGCTGAATCGCAGACCGACAATTGGCGTGCAATGCGATGCCGACCTGTTCCTGCGTGACCTGGCGGCCTCGAAGGGCGAGCTACAACCAGATCGCGGCGAGTGGCGCAATGCATTGCGCGAGCGCGACGATGATCGCGAACGGGAAATTTCCGCGGAAACAGGCTCGGAATCGGAATTCATCAATCCCCTCAGGCTGTTGAAAGACATAAACGCCGTGCTCGACGACGACAGCATCATTGTGGCTGATGGTGGCGACTTCGTTGCCACGGCGTCGTACACAGTTCGACCCCGTGGCCCGTTGTCGTGGCTCGATCCGGGTGTCTTCGGCACGCTGGGTGTTGGAGCGGGCTTCGCGATGGGCGCGAAACTTACGCGCCCGCAAAGTGAAACCTGGATCATCTACGGAGACGGTGCGTTTGGATACAGCCTGATTGAATTCGAAACCTTTGCGCGCCTCGGGATTCCCGTTATCGCGGTTATTGGCAATGATGCTGGCTGGACGCAAATCGCTCGCGAACAGGTCAAGATGCTGAACACCGATGTTGGCACGGTGCTTCGGCATACGGACTACCATCTCGCCGCCGAAGGGCTGGGCGCGAAAGGCTTGTTGCTGGACAGGCCGGAAAACATCCAGGCGGTGTTGAGTGAGGCGAAAGCGGTAGCAGCCTCCGGACGGCCGGTATTGATCAATGCGCTACTGGGTTCGTCTTCGTTTCGCGATGGTTCAATCTCGATGTAGGAGGGATTCTTCAGGTTTGGTCGCGTCTTCCAGCCGCGATACCGATGTAAGTTATTGATACCTGGCGCCACGTAGTGATATCTACGGATACTCCGGTGGTGAAACCAGTGACAAAATATGGCAGCAAGTTTCCGCACAGGCACCTCAAATCGATGAACGGCACCGCCGAAGTCGCACAACCAGCGTCAGCTCAAATCACGGAACCGGTGTTTACCGAGGCGAAGCCGCTGCCTCCGCCACTGGCAACCTACACGATATCT
>PVMS01112981.1_pt1 | contig 18776 bp, 14 predicted proteins | sample 1853461 | NCBI WGS metagenome assembly PVMS01 (sample SAMN08582032, study PRJNA380276) | Marine sediment metagenome, whole genome shotgun sequencing project. | isolation source: ocean sediment barecode stripped | collected 2017 | reverse complement strand
CAATCGAATGAATAAGTTGCCTTATACCGCAGCTACCATGGTGGAAATACTTGGCCAAGAGGTGAGCAGTATTTAGCTCTACTGGCTCTCAACAAGAGGCAACTTATTCATTCGATTGGCATTGATCAAACTGAATACGAGTCACAGTAGTTCTATCACATTTATTATCAGAATATGATGCGTTGTTTGTTGTGGCTAAGCATTCTGCACTGGTGAATTTTATATTTATTCTTATTGATGTCTGTATTGTAATGATAGGAGTATATTGGCTGCTTTTGACTAATTTTCTAATTGGAAGGCTGCCAGGAGATTTGGCAGTCAAAAAAGAAGTATTTCAATTGCGTTTTCCAATCATAACCTTGCTTGTTGTAATTGTAGTAATGTTTGTAATCTCATGGCTGTTTAGAAAATGACATTCTGTCTAAAGCGTTAATATTTTAACTAGCGAAACGGAGTATTTTTTTCTTTTCTTCAAAATTAGTTTTCAACACCTGGTCCAAAGTAAGTGGTTTACTAATCGCATAACCTTGCACGTAGTCAACGCCTATTTCTTTTAAAGTGGATAGTGTTTCATCACTTTCGACATATTCGGCAATTGTTTCAATATTCATTAATTTAGCAATTTTATGCAGCGAGTGAACCATTTCATAATCTATTTTATTTGTGTGTAGATCTCGAATGAAAATGCCATCTATCTTCACATAGTCTACAGTTAAATACTTAAGGTTTTCAAAAGAAGAAAAACCTGTTCCAAAATCATCGAGTGCAAATTTGCATCCAAGATCACGTAAACGAGAAATAAAATTATTTGCCTCAGATAAATTAGACACTGCAACAGTTTCTGTTATTTCAAAACAAATCTTTTCTGGGGCCACTTCATATTGGTTAAATATAGAGTTTACATATTTTAAATAACTAGGTTCACACAAAGATGCGCCAGAGATATTTACGGATAAAGTGTTAACGTTATTTAATAGCTGAATATTTTCTTCAAGTATTTTGATGCAGGTCTTAAACACCCATTGGTCAATTTTATTGATTAGATTGTAACGTTCAGCTGCAGGTAAAAATTTATTAGGAGTTAGGAGGCTATTATTATCGTTCAGCATACGAATCAATACTTCATAGTGAGTCCATTTTTCTTGTAATTCATTAATTTTTGAGATCGGTTGAAAGAGAATAGTAAAATCATCATTTTCAAGCGCATGGTTTATACGCACGTACGATTGCGAAGCGGAGCGTTCAAAAGGCATTTCGATATCATCTACATTGTAAATACGTATTTGACTTGAATTAGACTGTTTAACAGCGCGACATGCATTATCCGCAGTTTGTAATATTTTGTCTGCATTTTGATTCGATGAGTCAATCGCAACAAGACCAAAGCTTGCGCCAACTCTAAATACTTCTTCATTCCAATGGAATGAATGCTTTTCAATAGATAATTGTAATTTATCTATAACTCGTTTTGCATCGTCTATTGAAATGTTTTCAAGTAATATTGCAAATTCATCGCCACCAAGGCGAGATACCATGTCAAAATTACGTACTGACTGCTTCATCACATTGCCTAGCTGACGCAAAAGATGATCACCAGCATTGTGCCCGCATGTATCGTTTATCACTTTAAAACGATCAAGATCAATGTAGCAAAGCACATGTGCTTCACGTGTTTTCTCGCAGGTCTGAATGAGTTTATCTAAATGAATTTCAAAGGCTCTACGGTTATTCAAACCTGTTAGTGAATCATGATTTGCAAGGTAGCTTAGTTTATTTTCATCCCAGGTTCTTTTAATTGCAGCACCAATTATTGTTGCAGAAGTTTTTATGACATTTATTTCTTCTGTCTTCCAATCTTTATTACTCCTACATTCATCGAAACTAATAAAACCCCACCAATCGGTGCCCACAAATATGGGTATAGAGAATAATGATTTAACATTTATTGATTTTAAAATTCTTTGTTCATCTTTGGAAAATGAATCGGAATTACCAAATATATAATCTCCATTGGACAGTATTTGTTCCCAGCGTTTTAGTTTTAGCTGATGGTAGGAGGTGGATATCATGCTGTACTCATATTCTGGAGCAGATTCAGATGCCCATTGGTACCGCGAGATAGTGGTAGTATGTTTTAAATTTTCATCATATCTATTCTCGAATATTTGAATCCGGCTTACATCTACTGCATGCCCAAGTTTTTTAAGTAATTCTGGAATGGCTAATTCCCATGAGTCTTTGAGTAAAATTTCAGCTGTCTCAGCAATGACGTGCAATATATTTTTTTGCTTTAAAATTTCTAATTTTTTATTTTTCTCATTAAGTGTGCTGGAAATATTTTCATCAATGACTTTATATAATTTTATAGCGCTCAAAGATGTGAATAAAAATGAAATAACTACCGCTACACAGATGTACAGATAAATATCTCCATTACTTAAAAAGTAGATGATAATTGGTAATGTTGCTGAGACTGAAAATAGCAAATATGTGCGTTTTAAAAAAGAGTATGATCCTATGGTAACTATTAATATCGCGCAAACCCAAAATGTGTTGGCACATAGATAAATTAGGTTTTCAACCGGCGGGAGAAATACAACCGAAAGCCCCCATAGAAGGCCAGAAGCTGAAATACCTGAATAAAATAATAGTCGCCATCGGTAAGAATTTATTGCTTCTTCTGGGAAATTTCTATAATAAAAAATATTAATAAATCGCAACCCACATAGAATCGCTACGGCAGTAAACCAGTTTATTAATAAAGCAAGGGAGGTGACTTGCCACAGCAATAGAACTAAAGGAGCGCTCATTACTAAGGTTGCAGCTATACCCAATAATGTTTGCTGTGCTAAGAGGTCTAATTTCGCTGCATATAGCGGAGTGAGTTTATTTCTATTGCCCATAAATAGTTGTTGCCGAATATACCTGTCTGCAAGTACTCACAACGTAATTATATTGTGAATTATTGAAAGTAACGCTAAATCAGCACTTTATCTGTATAAGTAAGGCTGGATAGGTTTGGTTCAGACCAAAGATTGGTACAATCAGACAAAGGGTTAGAGGTAACTATGCTCGTATCAAAAAATAGTCATTAATTGTTTTTTAAAGGTACAAAACAGAAAGTAGTTCAAAAAATATTTTCGTTTTTATTAGTGCATTTTAACCAATATTATTTGGTTTGCAAAGTGCATCAATAACTCGTTCACCAGTTCTTTATTGTCATATTATTTAAGTAAGCTAGAAAAAGTAATTATTTTTTAACTAACCAAATCGTAAAGACTAAAGTCAGTAGAGAGAGCAGGCCTGCAAGGGTAATAAGCCAGCCGTAGGTTTTGATAAGCATTGCCCAAAACAGAATGAGTGAGCCAAAGGTGATCAGCGCAAATAATGCTAGTAATAGATGTTTATTCAAATTATTTAATTAATAAAATTTAATTTCACTGACTATTATAATAGAGGTTTGCCGATAAAAAGTAGGGAAAATAATTCTTTTAAATGCTTGTAGTCTTTGTAGAAAGATTGAGTAAAAGTAACTGTAAGCTAGTTAAATAATTTATCGTCAACCACTGTGTATCGCATTTAGCATATTTATTGTTCTTTGCACATATTTTTCACCATTGGCTCTATTGGTTTTGTCAAACTAGCATCAACCAAGATATGGAGTACATGGTTATGATCACATTACTACAAACATGAATATGGCCAGCGTCGCTAAGATTGTTATTATGACCGTTATAGTCATTTTAATCGTAGACACTAATCTGTCTAAATTTAGCGAATCAATTAGATGGCGCTTTTTTTACGGCTTTAGAAAGGTAAGTGACTGATGCTACAGATTAAATCATCTGCATTTATACTTATTGCTTTACATATGCTGATGATTACAGGATGTGCAAGTGTAGTAGAAGATAAACATTCTTATCGAGAAGTAGGCATAGCAAGTTACTATGCAGAATCATTGCATGGCCGAAAAACTGCAAGTGGCGAGCGTTACAATATGCGCGCTCTTACTGCTGCACATAAAAAATTACCTTTTGGTACGGTTGTGGTCGTTACTAACTTAAAAAATAATAAATCAATAAAAGTACGAATTAACGATCGTGGCCCATTCGTAAAAGGTCGAGTTATCGACCTGTCGACTGCGGCTGCAAAGAAAATCGGACTATTAAAAGACGGGATTGCTAAGGTTAAAATTGTAGTCATAAACTGAATACCAGTTCAAATTATAGAACCTAAGATTTGGGATTATGGTAATAAGCTTAAAAAATACTTAAATGTATTGATGGTTATTTTATTTTAATCGTTCCAATGACTCTTTGTAGACATCCTTATCACGGGCAGTAATATGTCTGTTACAGATATCAACTGAGCTTTTGAATTATCGGCATACACTTTAATTTAAAGCATGCTTCCTTTTGAGTGGCATATGATTATTTGTGTATTTAATGAATCCCGTATAGCTCTAGGTTCCTGTGCTTCAATTGGTTCGAAGGTAATTCCTTTGCCTTTAGTATTTATTTCATTTTGGTATTGTAATGAATGTGTCTCAGTATCAGTCGGGAAGACCTTTGTATCGATTTCCATTTTAAAATCAATGCGCGTTTCTCCATATTCACATATGCAATGAGAAGAATAAATGGATGTTTTTGTTTCTATACCTTTAGAAGAGAAAATAAAAAAAGAGTTTCCAGGCACATTAATTAAGCTACCTTATTAAAACTATAAGCTCGTAATGCACCTAGTACCGCTGCTTTAATTTCTTGAGCGGCGTAGATTTGTCTGGCGGTAATTCTTACTAAGGGGAAATGCGCACTATCACATGCAGAATTTAGAAATTTATCACGTTTTTGTCTTGTAGCACGGCTATGACTGCTGTTGTCCAGTTCAATGGCAGCAATAATTTCGAATTGATTCGGACAACAAAGCACAAAATCAAAATGTTTGGATTTGATACAGTTAAATGCAGACTGCCAAGTGCTTTTTGCAAGACTTTGCTGAGGTTGCAACACATCACACACACGCACTTTTAATAGAACAAGAAATTGATTGCCGAGTCCTCGCTGCAAAGCTTTATAAAAAGCCTGTTCATCTTTAGATAGAAATGAAGGATTGACTCGATAATGAGTTGCAGGCGTATCTGTAAGGGGTAATTTCGCGCTAAGCTCAAGTCGAAGTTTTTTTGTATTGGCTTCTCGATAAGCCTGTTTCTCTGTTTTTCGAGACTTGCTTTCAGTGACGAATTTGATAAATAACGCGCAAACTAATACTAGCGCGCACATAACGATCCATTCCATCGCGAACCCCATTTGTTCTGGAAGTTTACATGGTCTCCTAGGTCAGGATTTGTTTAAATAAGTATCCAGATAACTGCTACAGCAAAATTGCTGAATGGTTGGTGCTTCTTTGCTAGGCAACAGGTGCTGGGAGGTCTGAGCGACCCATTAGGTATTTATCAATTCCGTGAGCGGCACTTCTACCCTCGGCAATTGCCCAAACAATTAGACTTTGGCCACGTTGCATATCGCCAGCAGTAAACACACCCTTCACACTAGTCATCCAGTTTGCATCGCGAACAACATTGCCACGCTGGTCTAAAGTAACCTTTAATTGCTCTAACATGCCGGGCTTTTCGGGCCCTACAAAACCCATGGCTAGTAAGGCCAAGTCACAAGGGATGGTTTGTTCGCTTCCGGGGACTTCTTCAAAGCTAACTTGACCCTCGACATTTTTCATTTCCACTGTCACTAGTTCCAATGCATTGACTTGACCGTTACCACCATCAATAAATCGTTTAGTAGAGACTGCGTAGACTCTTTCTACACCTTCTTCTTGTGCAGAAGCAGTGCGGAATATGCGCGGCCATTCTGGCCAGGGATTATCTTCTGTTCGCAGGTTTGGGGGTTTAGCCATAATCTCAAGCTGATGCACGGATATTGCGCCTTGTCGATTCGCAGTGCCTAAGCAGTCGGCTCCCGTATCACCGCCACCAATAATTACGACATGTTTGCCTTTTGCGCTAATCAATGTGTCTGGTTTTGCGTCTCCCTCGCAAATCTTATTTTGCATCGGTAAATATTCCATAGCCTGGTGAATGCCTTTGAGCTCACGGCCGGTTACTAGCAAATCACGTGCGGCGCATGCGCCACCGGTTAGGAGTAAAGCATCAAAGTCAGCACGGATATCATCGATGGATATGTTTTTGCCTACATGTGCATTGGTTTTAAAAACCACGCCTTCAGCTAGCATTTGTTCCATACGCCGATCTAAAACTCGCTTTTCCATCTTAAATTCTGGAATACCGTAGCGTAGTAAACCACCGATGCGATCCGCTCGCTCAAACACGGTTACATCGTGCCCCGCGCGTGCGAGTTGTTGTGCCGCAGCCAAACCCGCAGGACCGGAACCAATGATGGCAATTTTTTTGCCAGTTTTTACCGTAGCGATTTCGGGATGTATCCACCCATTTTCCCAGGCCTTATCAATAATAGTGAGTTCTACGGCCTTAATAGTAACGGCATCATCATTAATGCCGAGTACGCAAGAACCTTCACAGGGCGCTGGGCAAAGTGTTCCCGTAAATTCAGGAAAATTATTGGTGGCGTGCAATCGCTGTATGGCATCCTGCCATTGACCTCGATACACCAAGTCATTCCAATCAGGAATTAAATTCCCCAGAGGACAGCCTTGATGGCAAAACGGAATGCCACAATCCATACAACGTGCAGCTTGATCTTTTAAAGGATCTACCGGCCATGTTTGCATGACCTGATTCCAGTCTTGCAAGCGTTCTTCTACAGGACGGTAGGGTTGATTATCGCGCCCATACTCCATAAAGCCGGTGATTTTACCCATGCGCAGCCTCCATTACGGCAACATCTTCGGATGTGCCTTCTTCTCTAGCTTTTTTAATCGCAGCTAGCACACGCTTGTAATCTTTTGGCATCACTTTAATAAATTTTGATTGATATTCTTTCCAGTTATCTAAAATATTTTTAGCCACTGTGCTCTTGGTGTATTCAACATGTTTGTTGAGCAATGTTTTGATGCTATTGAAATCTTCATCATCTTCAATTTCTTCTAAATCGACCATGCCAAGATTGCAACGAATTTTAAATGAATCTTTATGTGCCAATACGTATGCAATACCACCAGACATTCCAGCGGCAAAGTTTCTACCGGTTGGTCCAATCACAACAACACGACCCCCGGTCATGTATTCACAGCCATGGTCGCCAATACCTTCAACAACGGTATTAACCCCGCTGTTTCTTACCGCAAAGCGTTCCCCAGCAATCCCTCGTATAAAGACTTCGCCTGCCGTTGCGCCATACAGTAATACGTTACCAACAATAATATTTTCTTCTGCTACAAACGTAGCATGGCGTGGTGGGAAAACAATGATCTTGCCGCCGGAAAGACCCTTGCCTAAATAATCATTGGCATCGCCTTCCAGAGTCATGGTTACACCTTTAGGTACAAACGCGCCAAAGCTCATGCCAGCCGAACCGTTAAAGTGAACACGAATCGTGTCTTCGGGCAATCCTTCTGCACCATAACGTTTGGTGATGTGATAACCCAAGATGGTGCCAACGGTTCGATTGGTATTTTGAACTGGCAAAATAATATCAACTGGTTTGCGCTCTTCAATCGCCTCTTTGCATAGCGGTACCAGGGTGGTGGTATCCAACGATTTTTCTAAACCGTGGTCTTGTGTATTTACACAATAAATACCAACATCTGGACCAGCTTCTGGTTTGTATAAGATATTGGATAAATCCAAGCCGCTTGCCTTCCAGTGATTAATCGCGGCATTGACATCCAAGCGATCGACTTGACCCACCATTTCGTCAACGGTTCTAAAGCCAAGCTGTGCCATATATTCTCTAACTTCTTCAGCAATATATTTGAAAAAGTTTTCGACAAATTCGGGTTGGCCGCCAAACTTTTTGCGCAGCTCTGGATTTTGTGTCGCAACTCCCACAGGACAAGTATTTAGATGACAGACACGCATCATCACGCAGCCCATTACCACTAATGGAGCGGTGGAGAAACCATATTCTTCTGCGCCCAGTAACGCGGCAACAATTACATCGCGGCCAGTTTTTAATTGGCCATCCGTTTGCACTACTATGCGATCACGTAATTTATTTTGCACCAGTACCTGCTGGGTTTCGGCCAGCCCTAGTTCCCAAGGTAGGCCCGCATGTTTCAATGAACTGATTGGTGATGCACCGGTACCGCCGTCATAACCCGAGATTAGTACTACATCAGAATGTGCTTTTGCTACTCCTGCCGCTACGGTTCCCACTCCAACTTCGGCGACCAACTTCACATGTACGCGTGCTTCTGGGTTCGAATTCTTTAAGTCATGGATGAGTTGAGCTAAGTCTTCGATCGAATAAATATCGTGATGCGGTGGAGGAGAAATTAAGCCTACACCGGCAGTAGAATGGCGTACTTTTGCAATCCAAGGATAGACCTTGGTGCCTGGTAACTGGCCACCTTCACCGGGTTTCGCACCCTGTGCCATTTTAATTTGTATGTCATCGGCATTCACCAGATATTCACTGGTCACGCCGAATCTCCCAGATGCAACTTGCTTGATTGAGCTCCTTCTTAAGTCACCATTGTTATCTGGGGTGTAGCGATCTGAGTCTTCGCCACCTTCACCGGTATTGGATTTGCCACCAATTCGATTCATGGCAATGGCTAAGGTTTCGTGCGCTTCTTTGCTAATGGAACCGTACGACATCGCACCGGTTGAAAAGCGCGGCATAATGTTTTCAATCGGTTCTACTTCCTCAATCGGAATAGCTTGTTTGGCAAATTTGAATTCAAATAGTCCACGTAAGGTAGCAAGATTTTCATTTTGATCGTTAACAAGATCGGTATATTCTTTGAAAATATTGTATTGTCCAGATCGCGTTGCATGTTGTAATTTAAAAACAGTATCGGGATTAAATAAGTGATACTCACCATCGCGACGCCATTGATATTCACCGCCCCAGTCCAGATCCGGTCTCTTTGCGGGGCGATCCGGAAAGGCATTGTGATGACGCATGCTCATTTCTTTTGCAACTTCATCTAAACCGATACCGCCAATACGCGAGGCAGTCCCAGTAAAATAACGATTAACAAATTCTTGGTTTAAACCAATGGCTTCAAACACTTGTGCGCCACGATAAGACTGCACCGTGGAGATCCCCATTTTCGCCATCGTCTTGGTCAGACCTTTATTAACCGCCTTGATGAAGTTTTTAACTGCGGCTTCGTGACTCATTTCTGATAAGTAACCTTTGCCAATCATCTTGCCTAAGGATTCAAAAGCAAGGTAAGGATTCACTGCACCAATACCATAGCCAATGAGAACGGCAAAATGATGCACTTCGCGTGGTTCGCCTGATTCTAGAATTAAACCAACTTTTGTGCGCGAGCCCGCACGCACCAGATGATGGTGCGCCGCCGCCGTGGCTAGTAAAGAAGGTATTGCGGTAAACTTCTCACTAATATTTCGATCGGAAAGAATAATGTTGGTGTAGCCTTCAATAATTGCCGCATCGATTTGTGTGCAAACTTTTTTTAATGCCTTGTCTAAACCAGATCCACCTTTTTCGACCGGATATAAGATTGGTACGGTCTTGGTTTTAAATCCTTCTAAATTCACATCACGTATGCGTGCTAATTCTTCATTCGTGAGTACGGGCGAATAAATCTTTATTTGACGACAACTTTCCGGTGTCGGATGCAAAAGATTTTTTTCTGGGCCGACCGTCGTTGCAACCTGTGTAACCAATTCTTCACGAATGCCATCCAAAGGTGGATTGGTGACCTGTGCAAATAGTTGCTTAAAATAGTCATAGAGTAGGCGTGAACGATCGGATAACACCGCAAGTGCAGTATCTGTACCCATAGAACCTGTAGGTTCTAAGCCATTGTTGGCCATAGGTGCCATCAGCACTCTTAAGTCTTCGTGTGTATACCCGAATGCTTGTTGGCGCTGTAGTAGAGTGTCGTAATCAGAGCCATGAATTTGCTTAGGATTGGGTAAATTTTCAACCGGTAATAAATTTTCTTTTAGCCAATCACCGTAAGGGTGTTGCTGTGTAAATTCTTTTTTGATCTCTTCGTCATCAATGATGCGTCCCTGTTTCGTATCCACCATAAAGATACGGCCAGGATGTAAACGATCTTTAAGCAAAATATTTTCAGGTGGAATATCTAAAACACCAACCTCAGATGCCATCACTACCATGTCATCTTTAGTGACGTAGTAACGTGAAGGTCGTAAACCGTTTCGATCAAGCACTGCTCCCATCACATTACCATCTGTGAATGCAATCGATGCCGGGCCGTCCCATGGTTCCATTAAGCAAGAATGAAACTCATAAAACGCTTTACGTTCATCATCCATGGTTTCATGGCCACTCCATGCTTCAGGAATCATCATTAACACGGCGTGGGCTAAGGGTCGGCCGCTCATGTGTAAAAATTCCATCACATTATCAAAAGTGGCGGAATCGCTGCCGCCTTCAATCACAATGGGGAAAAGTTTCTTCAGGTCACTGCCAAATAATTCGGATTCGCACAATGGTTCACGAGCACGCATCCAATTCGCATTACCACGGGCTGTATTAATTTCGCCATTATGTGCGATGTAGCGAAACGGATGTGCTAAGTCCCATGAAGGGAAGGTGTTGGTAGAGAAGCGTTGGTGTACTAGTGCCATCGCCGATTCAAAATCAGGCTCCGCCACATCTGGAAACATGGGTTCAAGTTGTGAACCGGTCAACATACCTTTATATATGCAAGTGCGTGATGATAAAGATGGGATATAAAAGTGGCCTCGTTCTGACAAATCAGAATTTGCAATCATATGTTCGATGCGTTTTCGAATAACATAAAGTTTGCGTTCAAACTCAGCTGCATCTTTTACAGCATTGCCACGCGCAATAAATATTTGTTTAAAGGACGGCTCGCCAGATTTTGCGGTGGGTCCAAGCAAAGCACTATCTGTGGGGACATCACGCCAGCCCAATAGCTGTTGCCCTTCTTCTTCCACAATTTGATTGAAATACTCTAAGCACTGATTTGCTTGCACGGCATCGTTGGGTAAAAACACCATACCAGCGCCGTAGTGTTCAGGTGCAGGTAGTTCGATATTAATATCTTTACACACACGCGTGAAAAATTTGTGTGGTAATTGTGTAAGGATGCCGACACCATCTCCGGTATTCTCTTCACAGCCACATGCTCCACGATGAATCAGGTTTTGGAGGATGGTTAAGGCATGGGTAACAATCTTGCGAGATTGGCGACCTTTGATGTCGACAACAAATCCAACACCACATGAATCATGTTCAAACTCTGGGCGATAGAGACCTTGCGTAGAGGGAGTATTTTTCTGCATATATGATTCGCTTGGTTCAGATATTTATTCTACTTATATGGTAAAGGTTTCTCATGCAAATCTAACTATTGCAAAAGAGTGGTTACACAGCAAGATTTGTTAGATTTCTTGAGCTTATTAGCATGGAAAATCATGGACTTAGCCTGCCCCTATATTCAACACAAAGGGTCGCGGATTATAGTGCAGAGTGAACGTTGGCACTATTACCCATACTATTTGTATGGGTAAAAAACATTTTTGAAAAAAGCCCTTAAGTAACCTGAAAATTAATGTTGGATCTAAGTTTTGTATCAAATAGGCAGTTTTGATACAAACTGCACAGTAGTAATAGGGTAATGTAATAAGAGGAATAAGATAGTGATTAGGGGTCAAGAAGGGGAGTGCTTTGGTGGGCGCAATGCCTCTACAGAAGCACATATTTTCAAGGAGAGGTGACAAATGAAGCAAAGAAGCCCTTTAAACTTAAATCGATCTACACAGGATTTATCACGACCTGCTGTGTTTATAAATAAACCCAAAAGGAAGGACCAATTAGAAGCACATGCAATAGCTAAACAAAAAGCTGCGTATAAATAAATTTTGTTACTAGTGAAAAGCTATTTTTTTAGGCTGCAGTAAATGCTAGCTGTATAGTGCATAAGTTAATAAATAACATAACAAAGTCTTAAAGGTTTTTGTGTTATAAAAAGTGTTTGCAAGGGCCTTTAATTCTGCTTCGTTGCTCTCGTATCTAGTGTTTATATTTTTAGTTCTCGGGACTGATCCTGTTCATGTGTGGCATTTTCGTAATCTACAAGTTCTTGTAATCCAATCAGCGATAAAGCGCTAAAATTATTAAAGGTGATGTAATAGATTATTCTATAAGATGAATTTTAACTTAAACGCATACCCATAATATTTTTTTAATATTACATACTAAACTGTTTAATCAGTTTTTTAATATCCGAAAGCTAATTTTCGGAAAACAAACTAGTACAGAAGATTTATTAGTCTTAAGTTTTAGTTAAATACAACGCGCTTAGTATTAGTATTACGGCGATGCCTTGAAGGGCTATGCGTATCCACATGAAGCGTTCACCGAAATCTTTATCAAGTGAGCCCCCAATTGCCATGGATAGTAGACCTAAACCCAATGCACCGATGGTTGCCAGTAATGCTAAAACTATAATTATAGTTGTCATTGTTATTTTCTCCGCTTATTTCTAATTATGCCATGACATGCATGCCATACCAAAATAATAGAATTACTAATATATTCTGGAGATAAGATGCTTTGTTTTTCTGTATTTTGCACCGTTTAGTGACTACCATTCCAAAAGGCACCTACTTGTTGTCAGCCTTATTTATAACTACTTTAGCAAACAGGTCGCCTTTAGTAACATAAAAGGTTGCAAATATAAACTCATTTTCAAAAAAGTATGCGTTGCAAATAATGTCCGCATGTATACACAGTAGCGTACAGGCTGAGAGTGCGTTGCACGGCTACCCGGAAGGTTATCGCTACTGGACGTATGGTAGTGCAAGAAGGTCATCCTCTGCATGCTTCATTTGGCGGCATTCACCACATTTTTGCTAATGCAAAAACCTTACATCACTATTTCGTCCGTTTAAGTCATTTCATAGAAATAATTATTTAGTTTAAGTGTCAATATAGAGTGCTTATTAGGTAGGTAGTTGACAATTTTAACTATGGAGTGAGTTATGAAAGATCTACTGGTTGCAATTATTTTTATGGTGGCCACTGTCTTTGCTGTTAATAGTGTGTTGGCCGATAGCCATAAAGGCAAAGGCATGGACAAACAGCAACATAAGGAAATGAAAAAAGCTGCGCAGGAAGATCGAAAAGAAAATAAGGAAAAAAACCATTCTGACGACGATGACAACGAAGATGGTGATTATGGGAAAGAACGTCACAAGGATAAAAAACATCGGGACCACGACCAAGATCACGCTATGGATGATGACGGAGTAAAAGGCAGCAATAAGGGTATAGAAAAACAACGCCAGAAAAAAGCAGAGCAGGAACGTAAAGAGCTAGGTAAGGGTTCAGAGCAGGGCCAAGCATCGCGGGAAGCACATAGCAGAAAGTGGTGGAAATTCTGGGAATGAGCTTGTTTTCAAGTTAAGTCACCTTCATGCGTTGTCATGCTCTAGAGGTAAAAGAAAGTCCTCTATGGCTTGGCAACTAAACCTAATTATGAATATTAGATTCTAAGATCTGTATTTATGACTTCGGCGTCGAAGTAAAATAGTAATAGAAATTTTTAATTTTCACGGATTAAAAATTAACATCAAATTCCTGATTCGCTTTAGCTGAGTCCAATTGCATTGAATTAAAATCAAATAAGCTTGTGTCTAACATGTGGCTTCGAGTTATATGTTGCATAGAGCGAAAAATATTACTCACGCGGTCTGAAGATTGCTTATCCCACTCGGCAAGCATTTGTTTAATTTTATTGCGCTGCAAATTAGGTTGTGAGCCACAAAGATTGCAGGGAATAATAGGGTAGTCACGTTCCTTTGCGTAATTGGCAATATCCTGTTCACGGCAATAAACTAGTGGTCGAATAACAATGTTACGGCGATCATCGCTAACTAATTTAGGCGGCATGGTTTTCAGTCGTGAGCCATGAAACATATTCAAAAACATGGTTTCGACTAAATCATCCATATGATGTCCGAGTGCAATTTTATTTGCCTTCAGCTCTTGAGCCGTGTTGTATAAAATGCCACGACGCAATCTTGAGCATAAAGAACAAGTGGTTTTACCAGGCGCAAGCTTTTCTTGGACAATGCTATAAGTATCGCGTTCGACAATGTGATATTCCACATCTAATGCATCTAGATAGCTGGGCAATACTTGTTCAGGAAATCCAGGCTGTTTTTGGTCTAGGTTTACCGCAACTAAATCAAATTTTATTGGTGCTGCACGCTGTAAAGCTTGCAACATGTCAAGCATAGTATAAGAATCTTTGCCTCCCGAAAGGCAAACCATAATGCGATCACCCTCTTCAATCAAATGGTAATCACTAATCGCTTCACCTGTTTGGTGGCGTAAACGCTTTTCTAGCTGTGTGAAGGTCTTAGCTTGCATAGAACATTATGTTACAGCGAAACATACGATATTATGATTCAATTTTTTCTTTTGAGGTGTTATTTTCTGTTTCCGATGATGGGTTCCAGGCTTCGCTAATCAACGGGTCTTCACTTGCTTCCTCTTCACCTTCCCATTCGTAATGCTTTACAGGCGGGGTAGGATCACGTCTGCGTAACAGCAGCGCACAAAGCACACCCATTGCAGCACCCCATAAATGTGTTTCAAAAGATATTCCTGCTTGGTGCGGGAAAACTCCCCAAATCATCGTTCCGTAGAGAAAAAATACCAGCAATGCCAGCGCAATGGCGAGCCGGTCTCTACGCAAAATTCCAACTATAAAAATGAAGAACATTAATCCATAAGTTAACCCGCTGGCACCAAAATGAAACACAGAGCGACCCGTAAACCACACCCCCAGCCCCGATCCGAACCAAACCACTGGCACTACAATCCACCAAGAACGTGGATAGCCATAGATGAGTGCGGTGCCAAGAATAAGAATCGCAGGTGTGTTGGCAATTAAGTGTTCAAATGAACCATGAATCAACGGAGCCAGTAGCACACCCATCAACCCAGACAATTGGCCAGGGCGCACGCCTAATATTGGTAAATTCAAACTCCATAACACTTCAATAAGTTTAATGCTCCAAAGAAGTGCTGTAAAACTCAATACGATAAAAAAGGCATGCTCTAGTTTTTTTGTATCGCGTTGAGAGGAATGTGTAGTGCGAAGACTTAACATTTTTAAATTACGATAAATACAGTGGGTGTTTGATACTTTTATAGCAACGATTCAAGTTTAATTTTTATTTTTCTTTCTAGCTCAAAATCACCTACATTTGTAGGATAGGCTTCAATTTCCTCGCGTGTAACACTAATCATGGCCGAACCTGTTGTGGCAACTGCAATTAGTTTGCAATAATCATTCATTAGTGTTTTTTTTGCAGCTAATACCTAATACGGTTCTTTGCTAAGTTCAATACTTAATTCATCAGCCATGTTTTCGCAATACTCTACTAATAGTTTTGCACCTTCTGACTGCTCAATATAATTTCTATTTAAGATCATATATGTCGATAATAGAGCAATAACTTATAAGCGTGTTGTAAATTACATAAAATAACCGAGTCTGCAATACCCTACAGGTCCATCATTATTTAGATAGATCATCGTATTAGAGGCTCCATCTATCTTTGCATTTAAGGCAAAATTTACTGAATTAGTCGATAAGGCCGATTGTCTTAATCATTACGATATTTCGACTAGAGGCGGATAGCATGATTTTTCTTGGAATTCGAGTGCAGGATGTACTCAGTGAATCGCAGTGAAAATTATTGAAGTGAGCAAGCGCGGAAATACCATAGAGAGTTATCGTATTCAATTAGATAGTGGCCATGTGGTCTCGCGAAGTCGCGACGAATTATTTACCAAAGAAAAAAGAAAGTCGCTGTTCATGAGTTTGGTACGGGGTACAGATAAGTAAGATACCTCGACTATTTTGTTCTGCTGTCAGGTAACCATAGTGCTACAAATCAGCGCTGAGGTATAATTTACCTTTTTAACTAATTTTCATGTATAGTGCGATTTCAATTTTAAGTGCACAGTGGTCTGCACTTTCATTCAACGCGGTAATCCTTCCCGATTTACCCCGAACTAAAAATATAGTTTCCGCCTAGACCGTCCCAAACGAATTGTATTGGGTAGGCTGATCTCTGGAGAATTTTCCAAGTATGTCATTTGAATCCCTCGGTCTTAGAGCCGAATTACTTCATGCTGTGTCTGAAAAAGGCTATAGCAAACCCTCACCTATACAAAGTCAGGCTATTCCCCTTATCTTAGAAGGACGCGACATCATGGGTGGCGCACAAACAGGCACGGGTAAAACTGCCGGTTTCACCCTGCCGTTGTTACAAAGATTAATGTCGGGCAAAGCAGAAAAAGGGCGTCGAAATATTCGTGCTCTCGTTTTGACCCCAACTCGCGAATTGGCCGCACAGGTTGCCAATAGCGTGCATGATTATGGTAAGCACCTACCATTGCGTGCCACGGTGGTATTTGGTGGTGTTAGCATCAACCCACAAATTAAGAGATTACGTGATGGTGTAGATATTCTAGTGGCGACACCTGGTAGATTGTTAGACCACGTAGGCCAGCGCACAGTTGATCTTTCGAAAGTAGAGATCCTCGTACTTGACGAAGCAGATCGCATGCTCGATATGGGCTTTATTCATGATATTCGCAAGGTGCTTGTTCTGTTACCAAAACAAAAGCAAACCTTATTATTCTCAGCGACGTTCTCAAATGATATTAAGCGCCTGGCTGATAGATTGCTCAAGTCGCCGGAGTTAATCGAAGTTGCGCGACGCAACACCGCAGCAGAAAGTGTTACGCAAATTGTGCATCCGGTAGATAAAAGTAATAAACGTAAATTGCTTTCTTTCTTGATTGGTTCCAAGAACTGGAAACAAGTATTGGTATTCACCCGTACTAAACATGGCGCAAATCGTCTTGCAGAACAGCTAGAAACCGATGGCCTCGCAGCTTCTGCAATTCATGGCAACAAAAGCCAAGGCGCGCGCACCAAGGCATTGGCCAATTTTAAAGCTGGTAAAGTGCGAGTACTGGTAGCTACCGATATTGCTGCACGAGGACTCGACATCAATCAGTTGCCGCATGTAGTCAATTACGAATTACCTAACGTTCCGGAAGACTATATTCATCGCATTGGCCGCACCGGTCGCGCAGGTCATGAAGGTGAAGCGATGTCATTGGTATGTGTAGATGAACTGAAGTTACTAAAAGATATCGAACGTCTTCTCAAGCGCGAGATTCCAAAAGAAGTAATCGAAAATTTCGAACCCGACCCAAGAATTAAGGCGCAACCAATTAATAATGGCCGCGGTGGTCGACAACAACAGGCAGGTAGGAAACACGCTAGAAAAAAAACCGGCAGCGGGGGGCGGTAATAACCGGCAGACACCTTTCAAGTGGAATTCAAAAAGCCAGGGTCGCTCTGGCAATCGTTCTCGTAATTTCCAACAAGAAGCGCGTTAGAGATCAGCTGAGCAGGGTTCACTCCCTGCTCGGCTTAATTGTTTTCAGTCTTTAGCCGCGATTACATCGCATTTTTTACATTCAAGTTTGTATCCGAGCATAGAAGTGCGTCCTGCATCTGTCAGCACCCATGGGCGGCTCACTAAGGGAGGGTTGTGCCGAACATGTTGGAAGTGACCGCAGGTTAATTCAGCGACCCAATGATCTTCGTCATCTATGTGGTATCCAACGATGCCTTGTTCCATAGGCTCTCACTATAGCTATAAATTTGCGGTGAGCTTGAGTTCATCATTCACGCCATGCCACTGTGGCATGTATTGGCTCATCAGTGCATAAAAGCGCCTATTATGTTTGCGTTCAATCAGGTGTGCCATTTCATGCAGAACTACATACTCGAGACATTCGGAAGTTTTTTTAGCGAGCTCTAGATTTAGCCAAATTCGTTTCGCGGTCGGGTTGCATGATCCCCACCTTGTTTTCATCTTCTTAACCCCAAATTCATTCACTGATACCCTCATTGGTTTTTCATATTTTGCAATCAGGTTGGGGATTTCTTGCTTAAGTTCGTGGCGATACCAGGTATCGATCGCAGCTTGGCGTTTCGTAATGGGCGCAGCCGAGCGAATGTGTAATGTTAAGTCATGTTGATGGAGTGCCACACATGCTGCACCGTTCGTAGCAATAATCTTTAATTTATATGCCTCACCTTTAAAGTAATGTATTTCTCCATTGGTATACTTGTATGGAGCAGCCTGTGCTTGGGTAAGTGCTATAGCTTGCTGGCGCTGTATCCAATCAAACTTGGAATGTACAAAGATGCGAATGTAGTCTAGCGACATTTCTCTGGGTGCAGAGACGCGAACCTGGCCATCAGGGGGGCGCACGCTTAAGTGGATATTTTTAATATCCTTTTGTATCACCTCAACCTCGAATTCCAATAATTTTAATAGCGTGGCGATAGGTTTTTTGTTCTTTTTGCGCATAGATAAGATCTTGCTACTGCCTTTTCATGGTTTTGTATTGATGGCCACTTGAAATTGGTTTTATTATATTTGTTCTTAACGTAGCTTACGCACTCTGAATTTGCGACCCTTAATTTTACCCTCAGATAGAATTTTCAGGGCTTGTTTGGCAATTGGGTAAGTGCTATAGCTTGCTGGCGCTGTATCCAATCAAACTTGGAATGTACAAAGATGCGAATGTAGTCTAGCGACATTT
>PVMS01049206.1_pt1 | contig 18793 bp, 13 predicted proteins | sample 1853461 | NCBI WGS metagenome assembly PVMS01 (sample SAMN08582032, study PRJNA380276) | Marine sediment metagenome, whole genome shotgun sequencing project. | isolation source: ocean sediment barecode stripped | collected 2017 | reverse complement strand
GCATCTTCTGGATTCAGGAAAAAAGACTGAGCAAGAGGCGCTGCTGGGACTCTTTTGCAAACTGCTAGTCCGACTTCACAATCTTGATTGGCGGCCTTCAGTTGCGGAGGAGGAGTGGGATGAGTACGAGAAGCCCTATCATTTTATGGACGCCTGGTTCAATAGGGCAAGTCGGTTTCTTAAACAATACCCGACGGTCAATTTGCAGCCCGTCATCGAATGGTTGGAGGAGAGACGGGAGGCCCTTCCTTGCCAGCGACCTTCGCTTATACATGGCGACTTTCATCCTGCGAACATTATGGTGAAAGCAGATGGTTCAACAGTGGTAATCGATTGGACCGGATTCGCGGTCACAGATTTCCGGTTTGACCTGGCCTGGACATTAATGCTGACCTTCTCTTATTCGGGTCACTCTGTGCGGGATACAATTTTGACTGAATATGAACGACTGATCGGAGCCAAAGTGGCCAATATCGAGGTTTTCGAGGTGTTAGCCAGTGCCAGGAGGTTATTCGATGTCTGCGTGTCCTTATCGGAAGGAGCACAGAAACTGGGCATGCGTCCCGAGGCGATTGAGGCAATGGCCAGTCAGATGGGGGCGACACGTCGTGTTTATGAGCTGATGTCAAATCGCACTGGTCTTGTTCTACCTGATGTGGAACGGATACTCAACCAGGGTAACAATTAGAGAATCTCGATCTGCAAGATCCCCGACCATCGTTCCCATTTCTGAAGAGTTAATCGTTATGCACTTCAGCTCTTCTTTTGAAACCCGCTCTCGACAATCTCCATCTCGTAAGTCGTAACTTCAAGCCGGTGCCCGTAGGGATCTAAGAAATATAGCGAAAAAGATCGGCCGTGATCGGCAACCAACTCGCGTGAGAGACGCCGCTCCTGATGATCATATAGCTCTAGAACTTGAAGTCGATCAAGGAATGCTAGAAAAGCTTCACCAGACACGCGGAAGGCGACACGATGAAATCCGATCGTCGTTCGATTTCCAGGGGGATTTCCTCTAAACAGGGCTAGTTTGGTACTGCCGCCGTCGCTAGAGATCATCAGGGGTCCCCCAGGATCTTCTGCCCAGAATTCATATTCTGGGATGATACGTAGGCCAAGCACCTTTTGATACCACTCGGCCGCTTCGTATCGACCTGGTACATACATTTCCGCGTGATCAATCTGAGCAACTCGAAATTGCGTTTCAGACGTCATCATTAACTCCTGTGATCTGCCATCGGTCGACAGAATTCTGGCACTTCGAAAATAGATAATGAAGAAAACCGGAATGGTGCGATTTGTACAATCAATTATCCCACCCAGCTATCTCATGTCTAATAGTGATGCTTAGATATCTGGCGATGATTGGCCAATCATGACATAGATCATATGAGCAAAGGGGATCTATGTTACTAGTGAAACGACGGAAGTTCCTCGATAATGATGATACTAGCAGGCGCTAACTAACTGTATGATAGCTATATATTTCGTCTATGGGCTGGCTTTCTTCAGCCTCGGATTTGCTGTTGCGCTCGAGAGCAAGCGTAAGAGCGATCTTCCATTGCGCAACCAGCTTGCCTGGTTGGCTGCTTTCGGCATAACACATGCCATAGTCGAATGGGCCGACATGCTGCTGTTGACCGAGCCCGGAGAGCCCTACAATTCCTTTCTCAACGCTTCGCGGACGGTGTTATTACCCGTTTCGACCATATTGCTAATTCGCTTTGGAGCTGGGCTGATTCACGAGGCCGGACCTCTTCCGCGATGGGTCTTGTATTTGCCAGTTATTTTTACAGTTCCAGTCGCACTCCTTGTCGGATTCGCCATCATTAGCGCGACAGCCGATCCTCTGCTTGCCACCGATGTGTGGACCCGATACTTGCTCTATTTCAGTGGCTGCATATTGGCATCTTTAGGTTTCATTCGACAGCGCAAACTTCTTAAAGGGGCCAACCTACAAGAAGCTCGACATCTGATGCTCGGGGCCGCGATCGTATTTGCCATAAATGCCGTAATCGCCGGTCTGATCGTGCCTCGGGCATCATATGGAATAGCCCCTTGGTTGAACTACGAGTCAGTCATGGACGCCACGGGTATACCCGTCCAGGTTTGGCGAATGGTCTCCGCTGTTCTGGTCACGGTATTTGTAATCCGCAGTTTGGATATTTTTGAAACTGAGCGGATTCATGAGCTCGATCGTTTACAATCCAGGCAAATGAAGGCTGAAATTGATCTGCACGAAGAACGGGAGAGAGCTCAGAAATCGCAGTTGGTTATCCAAACCAGGGCTACCAGGGCCGCGCAAGAATGGGCAGGCGGATTGATAGATATCAGTCGCCAGATTGCCAATATGGAAGGGGTGAACGATGTTCTGCGACATATCGTTCGGCAAGCAAAGTTTTTATCTGATTCAGATTGTGTCTACGTTGGATTGTTGGACGAGGGTGAAATCTTCCTGGAGATTAAGTGCCATGCGATTGGTAACCGGATCCATACCCTTTCGGCAGGATATAAAGTCGACGACGCGCTAATTATGCAATATCTGGGGACGTGTCGATCCCATCGCTATCCGGGAGATTTCAATGGTCGAGAGATAAGCTGGCATTGCCCGACTTTAGCTCGAGGTATTCAGGCGGCTGCGATTGTTCCATTCCAGTTCGATGGGCAGTTGGTAGGAGGTTTGTGGACAGGTCGATTTCGAGATAAGGAATTCGACCTGAATGAAATCGCTATCTTGGAGAGCCTGGCAGATCAAGCTGTCATCGCGCTCCAGCATGCCTTAATGGCCTCACGCATCCAGTCGATGGCTGTCGTCGATGAAAGAACTCGAATTGCAAGAGAAATGCATGATGGCCTGGCTCAAGTGTTAGGATATCTTAGCATGCAAGTACAAGCGCTAGAGGCTTTGACACGCCAGGGCAATGTTGAAGGGGTATTGGAAGAATTAAGGAACACGCGCGAGAACATTAAGATAGCCCATGCTGACGTTCGCGAGAACATTCTTAGCCTGCGAACGACGCTAGCCGGTGAGTCAGGCCTCATACCGGCGCTTGATGAATACATATCGGAATTCGGAGTTCAATACAGCTGCGATACGAAATTAATCGTTGGCGTCGATGGAATCCCGAATATCTCCCCACTTGCCGAAGTTCAACTGGTTCGCATTGTCCAGGAAGCGCTTTCAAACATCCGCAAGCATGCGCAGGCAAACTTTGTAAGTGTTAGCCTGCAAACGCATAATGGCAGCTTGCAAGTGATAATTGCTGATGATGGAATTGGATTTAGCTCAACTGACGATCACCATCAATTTGGCCTGCAGACCATGCTTGAGCGCGCTGAAAGTGTTGGTGGCTCATTGTCGGTGACTTCTCAGCCTGGCGATGGGACGGAGATCGGACTCTATCTTCCACTGCTTCCGGAGTAGAATACTCGACGAGGGATATTAACGATGCTTCCTATGAAAGTGCTTGTAGCCGATGACCACCGTCTATTCAGACAAGGCCTCATCAGCCTTATGCGGACTAGACCGGATCTGGTCGAGGTAATCGGCGAGGCAGAAACCGGGTCAGAGGCCGTCTCATTGGTTCAAATGCTCCAGCCGGATTTGGTTCTGATGGACATCACTATGCCCCAGGGTGATGGGTTAGAAGCTACTCGAAAAATACGGGAGCAGGACCCAAATGTCGACATCGTGATTTTGACTGCTTCTGAAACGGATGAACACCTTGATGAAGCTGTTAAACTTGGTGTCTCCGGGTATTTGCTAAAAAACCTCGACGCTGACGAGCTTTTTGACCTGATTGAAGGGGTCGATCGGGGTGAAGCGGCCCTTACAAAAGCAATGGCGGCAAGATTGCTAAAGGGAATTGCCAGGCGCGAATCAAATACCTACCAGGTAGAAGACCTGCTCACTGCGAGAGAGGTAGAAGTTCTCCGGTATCTGGCCCGAGGAGACAGTAATCCCAAGATTGCGGGCGAACTCAATATTTCAATCAACACGGTCAAGAGCCACATCAGTCATATATTGGATAAATTGCAGTTGGAAAACCGCACCCAGGCGGCCACATACGCAGTGCAAAAAAGACTTGTGGGACCGGGCTAACTAATGTCGATTTACGCTTGCGAAGCGGTCGCCGCGTGAATGTGAGCATTCACGATACGACATTAACGATTGTTACTCGCTATTCGTTTGCACGGCTGTCTCAGATATTTGGACAATCTTATGTGTAGCACCATAGGCTATTGCTACACATTATGGGAGCTATTTTTATAAGATCTGTCAATGAGAGAAGCTCTAAAAAGGATCTGCCAAGTGGGGTGTGAGCGTCGGGCAAGGTGTCTTATCTCGACCATTATGATTGCGATGTGGATACTATTTAGTCGCTCATAGATAGGGGGCTACATAAGGACATGAATCCAATCCAGGGTAAAGCTGGCCAACTAGAGCCACTCCTGTAAGTGGTTTACCTGTGGATGCTGATTGGAATTTCAATTGGCAAGGCGATTATTTGCAGATAAGCCCGCATAAAGAAACCTCAGTGCTCAGGCCGACGTGAATCGGCTCTTCCCAAGGCTTTACCAACTAAATCACCCAATTGGGTGACTAAAAACTGCTCCATCGAGCGATGGGGAATGACCCTTTTCACGATAAGCTAGTGGTGGCGCTATGGATCCCAGGCGGATCCAAAGAACTCTCGATTATTAAATCAATGGAATCCTTATCTAAGGTGGCAGCAGGAAACATTCTTCATCGGATGCCGCCTATCAACATGGGAGGTGCATATCGAACCAGGATGAACAGTCTTATTGTCGATACCAGGTCAATCCAAAGACGGTGATCTGGTATGTTCATTGAATCGGAAAGACGATGTTTTTAAGACATCAAGGAGGAAAGTTACATGAGTGAAAACAACTTCCTCAAGAAAACCCTCGACGACACCGTCCTAACCCGGCGCAGCTTCCTTAAATGGAGCGGCGCCCTTGGTGGTACAGCGGTGTTAGCCGGGGGTCTTAACTATGGTTTCAAGACCGTCAAAGCCTTTGCTCAGGACACCGGAAGCAAAGGCGAATGGATCACAGCGGCTTGCTGGCACAACTGTGGTGGCCAACGCTGTGTGCTCAAGGCGCAAGTGGTCGACGGTGTCGTTCAGAAAGTAAAAACGGACGACACTCATCCGGACTCAATGGCGCTACCTCAGATCCGAGCCTGCGCTCGTGGACGGTCACAGGAGCAGCACATCTTCGGGGAGGATAGATTGAAATACCCCATGAAGCGTGCGAACTGGGAACCGGGTGGAGGAAAGAAAGAACTCCGCGGACAAGACGAATGGGTACGCATCTCCTGGGACGAAGCCCTCGACATACTAGCAAGCGAGTTCAAACGTGTAAAAGACACCTATGGAAACGAGAGCATCATGAAGGTTGGTGGGTATCTTAGCCGGCCGGTTAGCCAGCTTGGAGGTTCGGTAGGTACATGGGGCACCACTTCGTGGGGCACCTGGCGAGATTCGGGTCCGAAGTGTGGGCTGGGCGATGGACTGTCCTTCACCAGCCACAACGATCGCCTGGACATGCAAAACGCCGAGCTGATTGTTTTGTGGGGCTCCAATACAGCGTGGAGTTCTCAGGGAAACAACATGTCCTTCTATCTCGATGCCAAACGGGCTGGAACGAAATTCATTTTTGTCGATCCTTTTTACAACGACACCGCCATGATCTTGGCTGATGAATGGATTCCGATTAGACCGGGCACCGATCACCCGATGCTGCTCGCGATAGCATATACATTGATCACTGAAGATGATCCCGAGACCAATCCGCTGATTGATTGGGACTTCCTTGAGCGATGCACGCTCGGCTTCGACGATGATCTCATGCCCGAAGGCGTCGATTCAAAAGAGAACTTCAAAGATTACGTGCTTGGCACCTACGACGGTGTTCCAAAGACAGCAGAGTGGGCGTCTGTGATATGCGGCGTGGATCCAGAGAAGATCCGTCAACTGGCGCGAGAGATTGGCTCAAGAAATCGGGTCACTCTGATGACCGCATGGTCAGCCGCCCGCACGAATAACTCTGATTCATGGCCCCAGATGTTCATGACCCTTGGCGCCATGACGGGCAATATCGGAAGGCCTGGTTGCGCCACTGGTGTGAGCTGTTGGGAGAAGGCGGCCGATGGCGGTCCGGCACTCATCGGATCTGGAGGCGGCGGTGTTCCTGGAATGGACACTGAAGGCCTAGATCAGGTCGGAATTCGCGTCAACAATAACGAATTGTGGAGTTCTGTACTCACCGAAAAATACACTGCTGGCGTCGACGATGTCCAAGATATTAACATCCAGATGATCATCAACGATGGCGGCTCAGCTTTAAACCAAAAAGTCGGCATGACCGAGGGAATTGCTGCACACCGTAAGGTTGAGTTCGTCGTTTCGCAGAACTTTGTGCTTAATACGAGCTGCAAATACTCGGATCTGGTTCTGCCCGTGACCACTCAGTGGGAACGCTACGGCTATATGAAAGGCAATCGCGACCACTTGATTTGGGCCAGGCAAGTAACCGATCCACTTTGGGAGGCGAAGGATGATATCTGGATAGCCAAAGAATTTGGCGCCCGCATGGGCCTGGATCCAGTTGAGATCGATCCTGTGGGATTGAACCAGCAAATCTATAGCCGCTTGGCGGGTTCTTGGGTGATGAAGGAAGATGGCTCAGATAGAGAACCTCTGCTCACAATCACAGCTGACGATATCGCCGAGATGGGAGTTGTAGGCGAACCGCAGACGGGTCGCATTACCCTTCGGGAATATAAGGACAAGGGCGTCTATACTGTACGGCGCGAAGCGGGAGACAATCTTGGGTACATTGCCCACGAGGCATTCCGTGAAGATCCAGTTGCAAATCCATTGGAGAATCGAAACGCCGGAACGCCTAGCGGCTTGCTGGAGATTCATAGCCAGTCGCTAGCCGACTTCGTCAACAGCAAAGGATTCACAGAGATCCAACCTATCCCGACCTACAATCGACCGATCGAGGGATATGAGGATACGTACGCAAATTGGGATACAAAAGAGAAAGGTGACTACCCCTTACAGCTCTTTACAATCCACTATCGCCGTCGATCTCACTCAATCCTCGACAACGTACCCTGGCTGCGCGAGCTGTTCCCACAGGAATTCCTGATCAGTCCGATGGACGCTGAAGCGCGTGGGATTGAGAATGGAGAGTATGTGGAGATCACGAGCAGACACGGTAAAGTCCTCCGTCCCGCTTATGTTACCGAGCGTTTATTCCCAGGCGTCGTTGCATTGGGAGAAGGAGCATGGGCACAGGTCGACGAGGAGACAGGGATCGATGTGGCCGGGGCGACCAACACGCTCAACGGAGCCATCCCCACTGGGCAAGGACATCAAGGATGGAACACCTGCAATGTCCAGGTTGAAAAATACGAGGGCGACATTGAGGTAATGCCAGATTACAAGTGGCCTCAGAGGATCGTCTTTGAGGAGGAGGCATAAGCGATGGCTGAACAACTAGGCTTCTATTTTGACGCGAGCGCCTGCAACGGCTGCAAAGCCTGCGTAATCGCTTGCAAGTCAGAGAACGCGCTACCGGTTGGAGTCAATTATCGCCAAGTTCTCCAGTATGGTGGTGGCCATTGGCTGCCTCATCCTGAGGATAAAACGATAATGATTCCAAGCGGCCTCTTCGTTTACTCTATGTCCTCGGCCTGTATGCATTGTGCAGACCCACTGTGTGTGGAGAATTGCCCGGCAAGCGCCCTGACAAAACGAGATGAAGATGGCATAGTCCTGGTAGATAGCGACAAATGCATCGGCTGTCGCTACTGCGAATGGTGCTGCCCTTATGGGGCGCCCCAGTTCGACGATGATACGGGCACGATGGTGAAGTGTGACTTCTGTGTCGATTTACTGGATGCGGGTGAAGAACCGTTCTGCACCTCGGCTTGCGTTATGCGAGCCCTGGAATTTGGCCCTATGGACGAACTCCGGGCCAAGTACGGTGGCGTCAAAGCCATTGAGCCCTTGCCACCGAGCGATATCACCGGACCCTCCATCGTCATCACGCCCCATCGGGATTCTCAGCCGAGCGGCCATGGAACCGGCCGTATTCTTGATATGGAGGAGGTGTAGTGATGATACTCGAAGAATGGGCGCTGATCCTGTTCACTCTACTAGCCCAAATGTCAGTTGGTTCCTTCTGGGTGCTGGGCGCAGTGCATTACTATGCCAAAAGAAAGGCAGGAGAGGACGAAGCTGATCGCATGGCCGACCGGGCGTTGCTCGCCGTAGGTCCCCTGCTACTCTTGGCTCTCCTGGCCTCACTTTTGCATCTTGGAGATCCCCTGAATGCGTTCAAGGCGGTCGCTAACATTAGCTCATCGTGGTTGAGCCGGGAAATCCTGGCGGGTGTGCTATTCGCCATCGTCGGCGGGTTGTTTGCGATCTTTCAATGGCGCAAGATCGGTAGCATTAACCTACGAACGGTGCTAGCAGTTCTCGCTGCTATCATCGGATTATTCCTGGTCTTGAGTATGTCGATGGTATACATGCTACCAACGCAGCCATCGTGGGACACTGTCGCAACGCCAATCGCCTTCTTCTCGACGACATTGTTATTGGGTTCTCTAGCGATGGGCGTAGCCTTTACCGCTAACTACCTGTACACGCTTCGAAAGGAAGAAGAAGGACAAGAAGTCCAGCTACAATTGCTCCGTGGCTCATTACGCGGCATTGCGGCTACTTCACTTCTTATGCTGGCCATTCAGTTGGTAGTAGCCCCGTTATATATTGCTACTTTGTCAACAGGCGACCAAGCCGCGCAGCAAAGCGCGTCAATGTTGACCGGCGATTACAGTACGGTCTTCATCCTTCGTCTGATCTTGTCCGTTGTCGGCGCTGGGCTCTTTGCGCTGCTCCTTTACCAGGGTGCATCGGGAGAAACCAAAGTCGGGACCCTGGCAAATCTAGCCTATGTAGCTTTCGCTATCGTGCTTGTTGCCGAAGTCATGGGCCGTTACCTGTTCTATGCAATTCAGGTGCCGATAGGTATCTAAGTTAAGTGACAGTCACTTTGAAAGTGACTGTCACCTGATTCCAAATACAATGATCGCAGTAGAGGGAGGTAGCAGAGGGTACCTCCCTCTCTTCTTTTTGACTGACTACTTTTACGGGAGACTGGTATCGCAGCATAACGTCTGGGTATCTACTGTGTTCTATTTAACCATCTGTTTCTTGTTCTTTTACTTATTGATGATTCAAGTAATCGCATCCCGAGCGAAAGTCAGGAAGGTCATTAACCTCCAGTGAGCGCATGATGAAGAGCCGACCGTTCGGAATCCTATCTGTTTCCCTAGTGCTTTTCGCGCTAATCATCGCTTCGGTATTCTTCCTTCTATCTGATCCTCTAGCAAGCGCCGCCAATAGCCAACCTGAGACCGAGGGATCCATCGCCACCGAAGCCCAATTACGTCTGGCTCATGAAGCCTGGTCTCGTTCAAAACACGCCGACACCTATGACGATGGTCTGGGGGCGAATACAACGTGCGCACGATGTAAATCGCCGACGAATTGGGATCCGACACAGGACGTGGCTCAACAACAGGCCTTGGATTGTGGCGCTTGCAAGCGCGTTCCAGGAGCCCCCCGCCCCGAGTTATCGTCGGGCATACTCGTCCCTGAAGACGAATGGGGAAATATCACCTGTGAGATTTGTCATATTCCTGCCGGCGACTCTTACTACACAGACATTGCTTATTTGAACCAGGCAACTGGGCAATACGACGAAGTTGATAAAGTTGAGGCATTATGCGCCCATTGCCACGAAGGGCGGCATGGTTTTCATGTGATCGAGGAGATGGCCGAGACGCCAATTCATAGTGGTATGACGTGCACTGATTGCCATGGATCGCATGGTGGACCTTCATCATGCGACGACTGTCATAATCCTGAGAGTGGTTCGGGATCGCCCGAGCACACGCGTCACTCAGGTGTAAACTGCACTGGGTGTCATGATGGCGGCCGGCTGAGCATTTGGAAAGAGACGAATCCATCATCAGCCCACTTCGGGGACTATATACCCGTCCGGTTTGCTCACACATTAACTTCATGGCCATCACATAACCTGACGACTGAAATAGAGTGTGAACGGTGTCACCATCCCCGAGGGCACAGGGAAAGCACCCTCGTCCCAGGTGTATCGTGCGATGAATGTCACGACCACCCTTTTGGGGCTGTATCTAATTGGTGCACATTCTTCCCTCGTGATCCAGACCCGAATGATTCAGATTTTATCGAGCCTTGACACAATCATGATTTGTGACCGATCTCGCCTATCAGGATACGAAACGACCACGACCTGGTCTTTGATAATGACAGCCATCATCCTTCTAGCTGGCTGCAAGAGCGAAGCAGCTCCTGCGTCTACAACTGAACCGACTATCGTTGGTTCTCCAACCCCAGACCAGACCCAATACCTTCAGGCCTGGATCGATGGACCTCATTCTGATACTTACGCTTTGGAAAAAGGACCCAATACCTACTGCGCACGTTGTCATTCGCCTGCAAATTGGGATTCGTCAGCTCGAATAGATCTACCTCCAAATTGCGTCACCTGCAAATTCCCTTTCGAAGCTGAATCCCGCATTGCCAGCGGAAACCCGTTAGTGGCGAAATCGGAATGGGAGAATATTGGTTGTGAGACGTGCCATCGAGTTCAGAACGGGCACGTCGATCCTGAAATCGCTTGGTATGATCGTCTAACAGGGTTTTATGAGACAGTGCCCGACTCAACGGCTTTATGTGGAATGTGCCACTTAGATAGTGAAACGTTGAACCACGAACGTAAACTTGGTGATGGCCCACATGGTGAATTTGAGTGTAATGAGTGCCATGACGGGCACAGTGCCGAAGCCGCTTGTTCAGACTGTCACCCAATTAACCTCGCGGGAAAGCCAAAATTCATTGATGAACATGTAGATGTGATCGGAAACGGAGAGTGCGTCGAATGCCACGCGGGGGCTTTTCAGAACCATGATATGTCAATCAAGCAGGCTGGAGATGATAATTGCATGGGTTGTCATGGACGGCTGATGGGTCAGACGTCCACCGCCCTGATCCAATATGGACATAGCGACCAACATGGGGATGTCCGATGCGTTGCCTGCCACGACGCGTCGGGATATGAAGTCGGGCCGGTAGAGGATACGAATGTATGGATTACCCACCGAACAACAGAGTTTATGGGTCAACTATCCACAGCGCCCTACCAATCTCACACTCTTCAGTTACTCGTAGAGTGTCAGCGTTGCCACTATCAGGACAATCCATGGGACCTGGTTCCAGAAATCTGGGAATCTACTGATGACCCAGGCGACTGAGCCCTACCGGGTATCAACCCGAGTCCTGCTGATTTCTGTATTCCTATTCTGTATTATCGGTTTAGTTTCACGGGTTTCGGCCCAGAATAACGAACTGGAAATTATCATCGAGTGGCCGAACGAAGGGGAAACATTGTACGCTGGTCCTGACTCCTTACTTCATAAGATCCCGGTTCGGGGTCGCATCGTCGCAGATGGTTATCCTTTGACTGACCTGGAAATAGGGCTCGAAGTGATCAGCGAGGGAATAACTGTCGGAAATATGGTTGGCGTTCCGGGTGATGATGGCACTTTCGAATTTTTCGTAACGGTGAATCCTCACGGATCGACACAACAGTTTGAGATCGCTTTCGCCGAATGTGGCTATGAATGCCACAGCTCCGGATTACTTGATTTGCCGCCGGGTGAGATCAGCCTTGTAGCTAGAGTCTCCGCCCCGAATGGAGATAGAGCTGAAGCCTACCGTCGAATCCAGGTAGATATTTCTGGCGAGGCCATCGTACCGGTTGAGCTGTCTGTAGGAAATGAACTTGGGCAGAACATTGCCGGGATATCTGTATCGGCCTCAACCAGGATCTATTTCTGGCGAGCGCGCTTCTTTAGCGGAACCAGTGATGAAAACGGGATCGCGTCAGTTATTGTGGAGGCTCTCGACCATGCTCCAACCGAGTATGTCTTCGAAGTCGACCGGCAGATCGTCGACGGAGTACTCTACGAGGGTAGCGAATCGCAAAGCGTAGTTCTATCCCCTGGTGCGACAGGTGCTCCCAAGATTATGATCCCCGTAACAGGTCGTGGGGGGACAATTTCAGGCGACCTGGTGGCTGAAGATCTGGAGCAATTTACAGATACACCAATTTGGGCAATTCGTCGGCATAACGGTGAGAGCATACAAACTACATCCGAAGACAACGGCGCTTTCACGTTCAAGAACATATTCCTGGATCATTATGTGGTGACCCTTGATAAGGTTTCTCTCTTGTCAGATGGTTTCGCATCTGAGAACCAATACTTAGATCTGTTGCAAAATCCTGATGGTGAAGTCCTAATCCCAATTATTGATGAGCGAGCTATAGTGATCGACGGCAGCATTACCTCGGAGGATGGCGTCCTACTGCCCTTCGCCTGGATCTCGGTTGAGGAACAAGATATTTACTCAAGCAATCTCCCTTCAAGCGGCCGCTATGCATTATCTTTGCGGCCTGGGAATTCTGCTATTGTAGTCACTCATGCTCCCGGTTTCTACGGTAAATCCCGGCAGTTAGATCCTTCAACGGATCAGGATGCAGCTTTTGATTTTGTCTTGACGCAGCAAGAAGAAACTGAGGTTCTTATCTGGGGGAGCGGTGAAATCGTCATACCAGCTGAATCCGAGGTCGAACGCGATGATTTCGCCTTAACTTTGCGGAGAGGTTGGCTTTGGGGAGATATCGAAGGAGAGCCGCTAAGAGTGAGCGTGGCCGGAAAAGAGCTGATCCTTTCGGATGCATCGTTTTCCATTGAATATCTCCCAGGGGATCGCTCGTGGCTGTATGTCAATGAGGGATCAGCCCAGATCCGCCCGATTGGCGGTACAGAGATCGCTGTACTCGAGAGCGGGCAGATGATCAACTTACTCAATGACGGAGAGCTTACCCCCGTGCCGATGGATCCCGTGGTCATACACGCTCTCCAAGACGACGGCGAACCTCCGATTCCAGTCACCTGGGAGCCTTCCCTGGGCTCTCGAATTAGGAACGGCCTAACCCGCGTAGGCGTCGGCATGGTGCAGATGGTTACATTCGTCACCTACTTTATAGTGTCTTTAGGCGTACTTCTCATCCCATTCCTTGCAGTATACTGGTGGTGGAAACATAGGAAGTAAAGGGTAAGCATTTCAAAGCAGATCTGGGGAAAACACAGCTTCCGAATCGATGCCCAAACACCGCAGACCTTAGCTTTACGTATTTGGGAGGTAACATTGTCCGAGACAGTTTGGACGCCATCTGATGGGGACTGGGAGACAACCCTTACAGGCGAGATGCTCATGTGCGGTCTATTGGCCAAAATCCTACTCTCTATTCCAGAGCCCGGCTGGTTAGACCCCTTGATAAAGGCTGATGTCTTCTCCGAGACACCATTCGGCGCCAAGCAAATAGATATCCTGGACGGTCAGCAAGAACTCGCCGAGTGGTCCGATATCCATCGAGATGGTATCAGTGAACAAGAGCTGAAGGACGTCAAGATTGACTATACGCGTCTTTTCACTGGCATGCGTAACTTACCAGTTGTACCCTGGGAGTCTGTTTACTTCTCTGATGAACGCCTGGTCTTCCAGGAAAGTACATTGAAGGTCCGTTCCTGGTACCGGCGATATGGTTTGGAGTCAATCGACCTTTACAAAGAACCCGACGACCATATAGGTCTGGAGATCTCATTCGTGGGACATCTAGCCGGGCTGGCCTTGACGGCTCTCCAACGGGAGGACTCGAACGAGGTCAATCAGAAATTGAATGCCCAGCGTGAATTCCTCGCCGAACATCTCATACTTTGGGCGCCTTTATGGAGTTCGTTGATGATCGAGCATGCTCGGACATCCTTCTACCGAGGCGTCGCCTTATTGACACGGGGCATGATGCTGGAGCTGGCTGCAATTTATGAGCTGAAGGTACCCGAATACGGTTAGATATGAACCTTATATCGCTTGCCCAAAAATTTGCCGAAGCGGCCGATCAGCGGATCGAATTCAGCCCTGAGTCATGCTTACACTCCAAAGATCGCTTCTCGAACTGTGATCTGTGCTATGAGATATGTCCTGCCATGGCGATTCAGCCGGGCTCGCCACCAAGTTTTGATGAAGAATTCTGCCAATCGTGCCGAGCCTGTCTTCCAGCCTGCCCGACCGGATCGTACAGTTACAGCGGATTCGATACGGTTCAGGCCATATGTAACAGTATTGACAGACAGGAATTGAAGAGCTGCGATCTGAGTTGTGAATTAAATCCGAATGTTAAACTAGGACCTCACGCTTCTCAAGCAGGTTTGCGAGTTAGGGGATGTCTTGCCGGGATAGGTCTTGGCGGCTATCTGACACTGCTGACGCATGGTCTTGATCGACTCTTCATCCGGCTGGATGCCTGCGATGATTGCCCTTGGAGAATGCTTCGTCCACAGATAGACGAACGATTAACCCATACCCATAGGTTGCTTAATCTCTGGCACCGGGAAGAAGTAATCGATGTGATCCACCAGGAAGATGAGCTGGAGATTGTCTCAAGACCGTATTGGAATGCAGAGTCACCTCCCCGCTCCAGACGTGAATTGATTCAACCCAGAATATCCAACACCTCGGTAGGTCCAGAGGCGAATTATCGATTCCAAGACAGACTTCGGATCATGCGATCCCTCGGATTATTGCGGTCAAACTCTCTAAACTCTGAAGGTAATACAGATCTTGAGGGGATGGGGTTTGCTACTATTGCGGTAGATGATGCATGTACGGTCTGCGGTACCTGTGCTCGCGCTTGTCCAACTGAGGCTATCGAAATTGAGTATACCAAGTCCCACTTTAGTTTAACTTTCACTCCTGAACTCTGCATTGGCTGCGAAATCTGTAAACATGTTTGCGCTCCTGAGGCAGTTTCGATTGACAACAGACCAAAGGTTAGTCAGGTGTTCGGGAACGAAAGGGAGAATTTGCTGCTAAGTGGCGAGTTAGCTCACTGCGGTAAATGCAAGGCTCCATTCCCTGCGGGGCTCGGTACGGATTTGTGCCCGGTATGTGACTTTCGGCGCAAGAATCCATTTGGCTCAATGATCCCTCCCATTGCTAGAAAACACCTGCAGGATTCTTAAACAGCTGGCAACCGACTATTCCGAGAAGGGACGATAGATAGAGAAGTAAATGATAGGGGATTGGGGTGGATGAACGAGCAGTGCTCAATGATTACAAATCCCCGTTTCCCGAGGCTGTGGTATTTGGTGATTTGTGATAGTTGACATAACTAGCAACACTTTGGATCAGATCCATAACCCTGTGTTCGCTGATTACGCAGCAATATACCTGGGCATCTATTCAGATTTTATGCGACAAATTCAGGCCACGGGAATTGAGATCGATGCATGTAAATACTCCCAGGAAACTGAAGACCAGCTGCAAAGGTTAGCGGATAAGGGTGCGCTTTTCAGAAACGGCGGCCGTAGCATCCATATGAACGAGATATCACCGGCTTGTGTCGCCTGTAAAGAAGGGATTGGCAGCGCTACATTCTTCGTTTCTTTGAAGTGCCATCGAAATTGCTACTATTGCTTTAATCCGAATCAGGTTGAATTTGAACATTATAGCCAGCATAAACGCGAGCTGGTGCAGGAATTGGAACAGATTCACGAAAGCGGGCAAAGGATGAGCCATCTGGCCATAACTGGTGGTGAACCCCTATTGCACAAGGACGAAATTGTCGAATGCTTCGAATACGCCAGAGAGAAGCTCCCTGATACTTACCAGCGACTTTATACCTGTGGTGACCAGGCCGATGAGGCAATCCTGGAAAGACTCCAGGCGGCCGGTTTAGACGAGATCCGTTTTAGCATCCGGATGCACGACCTGGAGAAAGGGCACCAGCACACGCTGGATCGTATCGCCTTGGCAAGAGAATACATCCCAACGGTCATGGTTGAAATGCCGATTCTGCCCGGTACCTCGAAGGCGATGCAGAAGATCTTGCTGGAACTGGATGAGCTCCAAATTCACAGCATAAATCTTCTCGAGTTTTGTTTTCCCTTCATCAATGCCGACGAGTTTAACCGGCGATCCTTTAAGGCCAAGAAGCGTCCGTACAGAACCATGTACAACTACTGGTACGCTGGAGGAATCCCAATCGCCCAAAGTGAATTGACCTGTTTATCCCTTCTGGAGTTCGCTATAGACGAGGGACTAACGATTGGCGTACATTACTGTTCGTTGGAAAACAAGCTGACAGGACAGAATTACCAGCAGAATCATGATAAGACGACTCCCGATACGGCATATTTCTCGGAAAGGGATTTCTTGTTGAAGTCAGCCAAGGTTTTCGGGCGAGACATTTCACGGGTGAAGAGGCGACTTCAAAGAAACGGCTATGGAGAATCTGTACGAAACCGCGATCACGATTTTCTGGATTTCCATGTCAGCCAAATTCCTGTGCTAAGCGGACTAAACGTCGAAATCGGCATTTCTACAAGCACCATGGAGACACGATCCGACGGCGACTATTTAAGAGAAATGAAAGTGGATCTTACCTATCCGGATCGCTTCGATCTCGTAGTTGATGTTTGATCTTCTGTTTTATTTGCTTTACATAAAAACCGATAAACGCTCTTCTTAACAACCTATATCATTCTCCGAGCCCTGGAGCCTAAGGCGCTAGATATTATTGTGGCAGCGTTAAGGCTGTTGGGCCGGGCCAAGCCTGGTACAACCGGGAACGGCGAGGGATGTCCGCAGAAACGCGACACCCCCCGAAATCCTTTCTTCAGGAGGCGAATTGATCGCCTTTAGATTTTGTTCTAACCGGAAGGACGGATGGAATTGGAAAGGAGAATCTGTGCACCATCAAAGTGACTCGCCAGCTTCTCTGCATGCGAGTCTGTTTTTTACTGAAGAACCAGCATCAGATCTGGTGCTGATTACTGGGCCATCAGGAGCAGGGAAAACCTTCGCCTGCCAGGCTCTTGTCGAGAAACTCGTCGCCCAGAGCGTAACCGTCACAGCTCTGATCTCGCTTCCAGTATTTGAAGGCGGTCGAAAAGTCGCCATCGACCTACTTGCTTTCCCTACCGGGGAAAAAAGGAGGTTGGCAGCCCTGCGACAAGATTCATCGACTCTTCACGGCAAGCCAGGAGATCCTCAGAGCGACATATCGTATGGAAGGTGGGACTTCGATACCGATTCGTTTTCGTGGGGAAACTCCATTCTAAAAACTCTCACCAATAGCGATGTCCTGATTTTGGATGAAATTGGACCTCTCGAATTCCAGATTGGAAAGGGATTTCAAGACGGACTTGCACTTCTGGACGAGCGGCGTATTCAAAAAGCATTTGTTGTCGTTCGCGCGGATTTGGTGACACTTGCTCTCGAACGATGGCCCTGGGCGATGGTGATAGCCCTTCCGCAAGATGATATTCGTAGTGAGCTTGCAGAGGAATCAGCATGATTAGCGCTCGGGATCTCTCGGTAAGCTACGGCGCTTATCCGGCTCTTAACCACGTGAATCTGCAGATCGAAGCCGGGGAGTGCGTTTTGGTTACCGGCCCGTCGGGTTGTGGGAAAAGCACCCTGGCCCGAGCTACCTGTGGCCTAATCCCCCATGCGATTCCGGCTACTATGGAAGGAGACCTGTGGGTGGCTAATCTTGAAGTTAGCCAAAACCCGATTGCGACTCTAGCAGGACACATTGGCGCCGTATTCCAGAATCCATCTTCCCAGCTTTTCCATCTACAGGTGGAAGATGATGTCGCCTTTGGACCGCGGAATCTTGGTCTCTCTGAAGAGGAGGTTTCCGAGAGTGTTGAATGGGCCCTGGCTGCTGTCGGGGCGACCTCATTGCGAGGGAAGCATCCGGCCAAGCTGTCAGGTGGCCAGCAGCAGCTTGTCGTCATAGCGGGGGCGCTTGCCATGCGCCCAAGTGTGTTGGTTCTTGACGAGCCCACGGCCATGTTAGATATTGACGGCGCGACCCGCGTGGTTGACACGCTGGAGAGACTCCGCCATGAGCTAGGCATTACCATCATGTTGATCGAACATCGCCTGGCGGAAGTTAACAGGATCGTTGACCGGGTTATTGTCCTCGATAAAGGCCAGATCGTGGCCGAGGGAAGCACCTCTTCTGTGTTTGACGACATTGGTCTAGTACGTGCGTTAGGCCTACGGCGACCTGTCGGACTGCCGATGGAATCCTGGGAAATCTTGCTGACTCCAAATGGAAAATCGTCGTTGTCGTCGCAACCTCTGCTGGAACTAAAGCACATCAAGGCTGGTTATGGTCCTGATCTCGTGCTCGATGATGTTTCCCTGACTTTATATTCGGGAGAATTTGTAGCCCTCGTAGGTGATAACGGGGCCGGCAAATCGACCCTTGCCCAGGTGGCGACCGGGTTAATAAAACCGGTTGCGGGTAAAGTAATCTATGACACTCGCCGGCGACCTCGATTGGGATTGGATATCTCCTTGCTTTTTCAGGATCCCATCGACCAATTATTCACCAACTCGGTTGATGATGAAGTCTCGTTCGGACCGATAAATTACAGACAGTTTAACCGGGCAAATCACGAGCAAACTCTGTCTAAGGCAGATCTACTGTCACTCCGGTCAAGACGACCCTTGGCTCTATCGGCCGGCCAACAGCAGCGAACTACGGTAGCAGCCTGCCTAGCGCTCCG
>PVMS01079489.1_pt1 | contig 18794 bp, 14 predicted proteins | sample 1853461 | NCBI WGS metagenome assembly PVMS01 (sample SAMN08582032, study PRJNA380276) | Marine sediment metagenome, whole genome shotgun sequencing project. | isolation source: ocean sediment barecode stripped | collected 2017 | reverse complement strand
GAAGTCGGTCCACGCCTTCCCCGTAACAATTCGATGGTCATGCAGGTCCTGTTCTGTTTTTCCACGGATACGAAGGCTTAGCTTTCTGACTGCCCCGGTGAAGCGAAGGAAAATAAATAGAAGTTTCCTCATATCCTGAATCAGCTTTTAAAATGAATCTCAGTGGCCAGGTAGGTTTCAATTCTCCTCATATCAATGAAAGATCTTGTATCCATAAACACCTGATACATATGGACTGGAACTTTATGGGGTGGACCGAAGAATACGAAGGGATTCAATAGATCGGAAGAGTTTTGGAATTGTTCCTCCACAATGCCGTCATACCATGCCGAGTTATCGGACAGGACACCTTTTACCACATTTCGGTTGTAGTTCCACAGGGGGTGCAGCTTAAGGGAAAGGGGGGTGTGTCCTTCATGCCACCGCCTTATAAAAGTAGATTGATCGATGTTCTTTTTTTTGTGAAAGAGGGTTAATAGACATTCCCCTGGAGTGGCTTCACCATCCTGCCAGGTTTTTGAATAGCTTACAGGGATGGCTTCTTCTACCGTATATCCACCAGCATAACCGGCTTCTTTTGTAATCAGTTCCATTGGGGGCCCTATTTTCCGGATGATGGATATCACGGCTATTTTATTATTCTTAAATGGGATGACTGAGATCCTGGGAGGGCGTTTCAGGGTCAGACATGTTTTCAGGCTCTCCGGACTATACTGATTAAGAATTGCTTCAGAAAGCCTGAATACCCTGTTCCTGAAAATTTTATAATCTTCATCTGGGAGTCCGCATAGAATATATATCTCTTTCTGCATCTACTATGATCGCAATTTACTATTTTCAGGAATCTAAAAGTAAAACTTGTTTCGAGATATTCAATGGCATCACAAAAAACCTTACACCCGAACACAGTAGTGCTTATCACCGGAGGTTCTGGCTTCCTGGGGAGCTCCCTGGTTCATGAGATTCTGGAGGAGTCCTCCCCGGTGCAGGTAAAGGAATTGAGGATTTTTGACCTGAATCCTATAAAAGAACCTGTGGATAAGCGAGTTAAGTTTATTAAAGGAGATGTAAGAGATCGGGAGGCTCTTCTGGAAGCCTGTAAAGGAGTGGATCTGCTTATTCATTCGGCTGCCATTGTGGATTGGGGGACAAGATCAGAAGCAGAGGTCATGGCCGTTAATTACGGGGGCACACAAAATGTGATTGAAGCCTGCACCTCCAGCAAGATCAGGGCCCTGGTGTATACCGCTTCACTCGATGTGCTTTACGACGGGAATCCCCTTAGAGATGTGGATGAGGAAGCACCCTATCCTGACCGGCATGCCACCTCTTACTGTGCCAGTAAGTACCTGGGAGAAAAAAGTGTACTGGAAGCCAATGCTGAGACTTTGAAAACATGCTCTTTGAGGCCTGCAGATATTTTTGGAGAGGGGGACCCCTACCACATTGGTTCTCTAATAAATATGGCCAAAGGAGGCTTTTATGTGAGGCTGGGAAACGGTCGTTCCAGATGTCAGCATGTGTATGTGGGGAATATGGCTCATGCACATCTGCTGGCCTCGGCGGCCCTCCTTTATGGGAGTAAGAAGGTAGAGGGACAGGCCTATTTCCTTACGGACGGACCGCCTGCAAATTTCTTTGCTTTTTTTGATCGCTTCGTTCTGGCCTCCGGTTACCGGATCTGGCCGAAGAATATCTGGCTTCCCCGCTGGTTCGCTTACGGCCTCGGATGGATCGCAGAATCGATTGCCCGCTTACTACGACCCATAAAAGAATACGCTCCCAAAATGAGCCGGTTTGCAGTCACCTATACGTGCACCGACTATACCTTTACTGCTGATAAAGCCAGGAAGGACTTCGGATTTATTCCGAAGTATGATGAAAAGGAGGCCTTTGACAGAACTGTGGATTTTTTCAGGAATCAGGGATATTAGAAGAGGTTTTGTAACTTACATCTTATGAAAGACATGAATTATCTGCCCATTGATGACTATGGCATCATTGGGAATATGCGTTCGGCTGCCCTGGTGGGACTCAACGGCTCCATTGACTGGTTTTGCTTTCCCCATTTTGATTCACCCAGCATCTTTGCAAAGATTCTGGACCATCGCAAAGGGGGATTTTTCTCCATTAGTCCGCTAGGCGAATTTAAGACCAAGCAGTTTTACTGGCCAGACACCAATGTGTTGATTACCCGGTATTTATGTGATGAGGGGATTGTGGAAGTATCAGACTTTATGCCAGTGGGCGCAGGCATCAAGAACGAAGGAGATTACCGGATTATCAGAATGGTCAGGGGGATCAATGGCCATGTGAAGATGCAGATGAAGTGTCTGCCGGCATTCAATTATGCCAGAGATCCTCACACTTTGAAGGTTTCTGAGCATGGTGCTACATTCTCAAGCAAGGGAGCTTCCATGGTCCTGGATAGTACCGCTCCTCTCCAGGCATCTGCTGAAATGGCCCTGGCTGAATTCACCCTTGGTCAGGATGATTCTCAGGTGTTCATTCTTCATAAAAACCTGGAAGCAGATTCTGCTCAGACAAAATTAGACTATAGGCAAACAGAGGCAGATATGCGTGCCACAATTCTTTACTGGCGAAACTGGATTTCCAGATCCACCTACAAAGGCCGTTGGCGTGAAATAGTACATCGCTCTGCGCTGATCCTGAAATTACTCACTTTTGAACCCACAGGCGCAATTGTGGCAGCAGTTACCACCAGTCTTCCCGAGGGCATTGGGGGGGAGAGGAACTGGGATTACCGCTATACCTGGATCAGGGATGCAGCTTTTACCGTATATGCCTTTATGAGGCTGGGATTCACCGAGGAGGCTTATGCTTTTATGAAGTGGGTTGGGGAGCGCATTAGTGAATGTACAAGAGAAGAACCATTGCAAATCATGTATGGCATTGATGGCAGGCATAAACTGGAAGAGCTTGAGCTTGATCACCTGGAAGGCTACATGAAATCAAGTCCGGTCCGAATTGGAAACGGCGCCTATGATCAACTTCAACTGGACATTTATGGTGAGCTGATGGATTCCATATATCTGTTTACTAAGCATGGAGTCGCCATGAGCTTTAATGCGTGGCAGAAAGTGAAGAAGATTGTCAACTGGGTGGTAGAAAATTGGAAGCTGAAAGATGAGGGAATCTGGGAAGTCAGGAGCGGGAAACAGGAGTTTGTCTATTCCAAACTTATGTGCTGGGTGGCTCTTGACAGGGGTATTCGTCTATCCTTAAAGGGTTCCTTGCCCGCAGATATGAACACATGGATCACCACCCGGGATAAGATATATAACGAGATAATGGAAAAGGGCTGGAGCGAGGAGAGACAGGCATTTATCCAGTACTATGGAAGCTCCAGCCTGGATGCTGCAAACCTGATGATGCCCCTGGTATTCTTTATTGCTCCCACAGATCCTCGAATGCTAACGACCCTGGATGCCACCCTTCAGTCGCCCGAAAAGGGAGGGCTGGTGACCAATAGTCATGTCTACAGGTATAATGCGCTGGAATCGCCGGATGGCTTGCAGGGACATGAAGGCACCTTTAATATCTGCACCTTTTGGCTGGTGGAAGCTTTAACCCGGGCCGGCAAATCAGATCCCTCCAAGCTGGAGGAGGCCAGACTGATGTTTGAACAAATGCTGGGATACTCCAATCACCTGGGGATCTATTCAGAAGAGATCGGGATCGGAGGGGAGGCTCTTGGGAATACCCCGCAAGCCTTTACACACCTGGCCCTGATCAGTGCTGCTTTCAACCTGGATCGCACATTAGGATAAGCAGTTGAATTATACTAGCTTTGCGCACTTTTTAATCTGAGCACAGCTAGTATGGATTTACGAAATATTGCGATTATCGCACACGTCGACCACGGAAAAACCACCATGGTGGATCGTATTTTACACCAGGTAAACCTATTCAGGGATAACCAGGAAATGGGCGACCTGATTCTCGATTCCAATGATCTGGAACGGGAACGGGGCATTACCATTCTTTCAAAAAACGTTTCAGTCTCTTACAAGGGAACAAAAATCAATATCATAGATACTCCGGGCCACTCCGATTTTGGTGGAGAGGTTGAACGGGTTCTGAATATGGCTGAAGGAGTGCTCCTGCTGGTGGATGCTTTTGAGGGTCCCATGCCCCAGACTCGTTTTGTACTTCAGAAGGCTCTGGAGCTTGGGAAGAAAGTGATTGTAGTAATCAATAAAGTAGATAAGCCCAATTGCAGACCGGACGAGACCAATGAATTGGTTTTCGAGCTGATGTTTGCACTGGATGCCACCGAAGAGCAGCTGGAGTATCCCACTGTGTACGGCTCTTCAAAAGAGGGATGGATGGGCCCCGACTGGAAAAATCCCGCCGATGATATGGCTCATCTCTTGGATACCATTGTGGATTATTTCGATGCACCCAAGGAGAACCCGGGAACCCTGCAATTGCAGATCTCTTCGCTGGACTATTCCTCCTATACCGGCCGGATAGCCGTGGGGAAAGTGCATCGGGGTAGCATCACGATGGGCGACCAGATTTCCATCGTGCAGCGAAATGGCCTGAATCATAAATCCACGGTGAAAGAGCTTTACACCTTCGAAGGATTGGGTAAAGAGAAAACCAAGGAAAGTGTTGGATCAGGTGAAATTGTGGCTGTACTTGGACTGGAAGATTTTGATATCGGGGATACCATTGGCGATTTTGAGAACCCGGAGGCCATGCCCCCCATCTCCATTGATGAGCCCTCCATGAGCATGCTCTTCACCATCAATAACTCTCCGTTTTTTGGAAAAGAGGGTAAATTTGTGACCTCCAGGAATTTGAGGGATCGTCTCTATAAGGAGACCGAAAAGAACCTGGCTCTGAGAGTGGAAGACACCGATTCGCCCGATCGCATGATAGTATTTGGCAGGGGCATTCTTCATCTCTCCATTTTGATCGAGACCATGCGCAGGGAGGGATATGAACTGCAGCTGGGGCAGCCCAAGGTAGTGATCAAGGAGATTGATGGATTCAAACACGAACCAGTGGAGCTGCTCTACATCAATGTGGATGAGGAGTTCTCTGGGAAAGTGATCGAGATTGTTACGGGTCGTAAGGGTGATATCCTGAATATTGAGAAGAAAGACGACCGGGTGAACCTGGAGTTCAAGATTACTGCCAGGGGCCTGATTGGTCTGAGGCAGCCCATCCTGACATCCACGGAGGGAAGTGCGGTAATATCTCACCGGTTTTCAGGATATGAACCCTGGAAGGGTGAGCTGGTACGCAAACGCAATGGGGCCCTGATTGCCATGGAGACTGGAACCTCCATCTCCTACTCCATTGATAAGCTGCAGGACAGGGGCAAGTTTTTCATCGATCCCATGGTGCCGATCTATGCCGGACAGGTGATTGGTGAACATACCAAACAGGATGACCTGGTGATCAATGTGACCAAAACAAAGAAGCAGACCAACATGCGGGCCTCCGGTTCCGATGAGAAGGTATCCATTGCACCTGCTATCAACTTTTCACTGGAAGAGTCCCTCGAATATGTGGGTGCGGACGAATATGTGGAGGTAACTCCCAAATCGATCCGCCTGCGAAAGATCCTGCTGGCCGAACATGAGCGGAAGCGGGAGAAAAATGCTTAAGCTGATCAGGCCTGAAGCCTGCTGCCTTAAGTGACTTTCGAATAGACCGCCTTTCGGGACATCAGCTGCATGGTGACCCCCCGGGCAATCATAAAGAGTATGAAAGCGAACCAGAGCCCATGGTTGCCCATAAATTTCCCTGCCAGTACGTAAGCTGGAAAGAAGACCAGCAGGGTGGAGATGAGCATGGCATTTCGCATCTCGGGTCCGGCAGTGGCCCCGATAAAGATGCCATCCCACAGAAAGGCAGTATAGGATAGCATCGGGATCAAGACCACCCAGAAGAAATAGGGTTTGGCATTGGCAATTACCTCCGGATTGTTGGTCAGTGCCCTGAATATGGCATCTCCCCCAAGCAGATATATCAGGGTAAAGAGTACACTGATCCCGGTGCCCCAGAGGAAGAGCAGTTTAATGGAACGGACAAGGTCCGGCTTGTTGTTGGCACCAATAAGTTTGCCTGTAAGCGCCTCCGATGCATGGGCAAAACCATCGATCAGGAAGGAGAAGAACATAAAGAACTGCATCAGGATCGAGTTTACTGCCAGGATGGTGTCATCACCTTCATTCTGCAGATCAACGCTGGCCGACCGGGCAGTGAATATAGAAAAGACCACCACCAGGCACATGGTGCGGATAAAGATATCGCTGTTAATTAAGAGGAAGTGTTTTAGCTTATCCCATTGGATGGTGGCTTTCAGCGACCAGTACTTAAAGAGTTTTCTAAAATACTTTCTGAAGAAGAAGATCGCAGTAAAAAGGCCACTGTATTGTGCAATCACGGTGCCCAGGGCCACACCATCGGAGCCCATTCCAAACTTCATCACAAAGAGATAGTTACAAATAATATTTATCACATTGGTTAGCACCAGTACCACCATGGGGAGCCGGGCATTTTGCATGCCCAGGAAAAATCCGAGCAATACAAACTGTCCAAGAGCTGCAGGAGCAGCCCAGACCCTGATCCGGAAATAGGTCATGGCCAGCTCTTCCACACGGGTTTCACCCTTTAGAACAAGGAAACTAAAACTTTCAATGGGGCCCTGCAGTACCAGCAGTAAGAGGCTCATGACTATGGCTATAAAGGCTGCTCTGGAGAATACCAGGATAGTCTCTGGCAGATCCCTTCTTCCCCGGGCCTGTGCGGTGAATCCGCTGGTACCCATCCTCAGGAATCCCAGGCTCCAGTAAATAAAGTTGAAGATCAGAGACCCCAGGGCTATGGCTCCGATATAAGCATCCGATTCCAGATGTCCCATCAGCGCCATATCCACAATGCCCAGCATGGGTATGGAGATGTTGCTGATGATGTTGGGTATGGCCAGGTCCAGGATCTTCTTATTCAATCTTATAAGTTTTGGTTGAAGATAAGATATCACAAGCGAATCATGTATATTTACTTAAACTCAAAACTTTAAACACCATGTCTGTAAAACGCATCTGGCACGAGTGGACCACACCCGAGAACGCAGCGGTATACCAGGAACTTTTGCACAGGAAGATCTTTCCGGAGATCGAAGCCAAGGAAATGCAGGGTTATCAATGTGCTGAATTATTCAGGAGGGACCTGGATAAGGAAGTGGAGTTTATGACCATACTAACCTTCGACTCCATCCAGGATGTCATTGAATTTCAGGGGGAGGATTATGAAAAATGTTATGTGCCGGAAGATGCTCAGAAGGTATTGAAGCGCTGGGACAAGGTAGCTGCACATTATGAGTCCATCGAGAAGAGGGTGCACAGACTATAGGGGTAAGTCCAACGTTTAGAGTCTCCTTGCAAAGCTTACAGCGAAGGACCAGGTATTGTAGTTTTCCTTAAAGTCCCAGTGAAGTTTGGGAACCAGCGCCCAGTGCCTCCCCACGTCAATGGAGTATTGAGTCCCAAGCCTGAAAACGGCCCGGTCGTCATGCTTCTCCACTTCCACACCACCCCCCACAAAAAAGTCCAGGTATTTGGTAGCACTGAACATACCCACAAGTGTGAGGATCATGGCATTTTCTCTTTCAACCTGCTCATCGGTGACCACATAGTGGTCAAGTTCGAGAGCCCCCAGGAAACCAGCGCCCCACCTGGGATGGAAGTTATAAAAGTAGTCTATTCCAACAGTCTTGGTAAACACTCCACGCGCATCAGTATCCCCCAGCTCATCACCCAGGGGAACAAATGTGAACCCAAAACCTGCACCCAGCATATGTTTTTCATTGTGTTCCGGTTCCTGCTGAGCTGTCATATTCACCATGGAGAAAAGGAGCATAAGTGGCAGAATCCTGCGGATTATTCGAAACATGCTTAGCATGAAGGAAAGATACTATGATTTTACTAATTTTAGAAGTATGTATATACAATCTCGCAGATCACTGCTTCTCATTCTGGTGTTATTAGGTTTGATTTGTAATCCCTTACTGATTGCCGGTCAGGGCTTTGGTGGTGGTGGGAATAGCCGAATCGATGGCAAGCGCAAGTTTATGCCCATCCCATATCTGAGTTACGACCGCTCCTTGGGATTTGCCGTGGGAGCAGTTCCCATGCTGATGTTTAATCCTTCGCAAAAGGATACCATCTCTCCTTCTTCCCTTATTGGTGCTGTGGGTACCTATTCTACCAACAAAACCTGGTTCCTGATGGGCTTCGGGAAGTTCTACCTGGATGAGGACAGGTGGCGGATCACCACCGGCGGGGGTATTGGCACCGTTAATTTCCAGTTTTACCTGGATAGCCCCGTTAGTTCCTGGATCCCCTACAGGAGTGAAGCGGATTTCTTTATGTTCAAAGTCGAGCGGAAAATTTATAAAAATCTATATGGAGGACTGAGTTATATCTACGCAGATGTGGTCACCACCAGTGAAACGACTTCGCTTACCGACAGCCTGACCTTACATGGAATAAGTCTGAATCTGTCCTTGGACACCAGGAGCAATCCCTATTATCCCCGAAGCGGGTATTACAGTACTGTCAAGTACAATACCTTTCCTGAATCTCTGGGAAATGAGAACGCTACCAAGAAAATTGAAATTGATCACAATCACTACTTCTCTTCCAGACAGCAGAAAGATGTGGTGGCTGCACGTTTATATGTTGGATTGGGACTTGGCGACCTGGCCTTTAACCAGCAGTTCATCGTTAAGGGTACCGATATTCGGGGTTACACCCAGGGTGCCTTTCGGGGGGACAATCTTCTGGCTCTTCAGGGAGAGTACCGGTGGAACTTCCATCAAAGATGGGGTGCTGTGGGTTTTGCTGGTGTGGCAACAGTTTTTGAGGCGATCAATGAGTCTGACAACGGAAAACTTCTGCCGGGTATCGGCACGGGAATTCGCTTCAGGGCTTTTACGGAGACCAACATGTCAGTGGGCATTGATGTGGCCGCCGGGATAGACGACTGGGGTATCTATTTTCAGATAGGGGAAGCCTTTTAGTATTGCCTTCTTATAACTTTTCGGCCACCTTCTGATACAGGGCCTTTACCTTGATGCGTGGATCGCCTTCACCCAGGGTCTTGAGGGGAAGGAAGCCGTGGTACTGATGTTTATGAAGGAGGTCAACCAGCCGCCCGACATCTAAAGTTTCGGTGCCCTCACCGGTGCGGATGCGCTCTTTTACCTGCCAGGTGACTGCATAGGGTAGAAGTTTTTCGATTTCCCGATACGGATCGGACCCTACAACGCTCCCGGTATCCAGCATAAGTCCAAACCATTCCGAATCGACTTTTCGGATGATATCAATGATCTCGTCTGTTCTTATTAAAAAATCATGATGATTTTGAAATGCAACATTCACTCCATGTCTGGCCCCGAATCTTGCGCATTCACGGAAGGCGTCCACCATCTGCGTGTGTATGCGGCTGCCATTTTCTGTTGAAGGAGCTTTCCCGTCAAAAACCCTGATGTTGGGCGCACCCAGCTTGGAGGCTGCAACAATCCACTGCTTCACGTGGTCAATCTCTATTGCCAGAGCCTCAGCGTCGCTCACTGTAAAGTCATTTCGAACACCCGTTCCGGAAAATGAGATCCCTGTCCTGAATGCATCTCTTTTAATCTCGTACAAGGTCTTGTCGTCAGGAACCTCAGGGTATCCGGGTATGTAATAGGCAGTCAGATCCACAGCTGTAAAGCCGGCCTGTGCGGCGAAGATAAACAGCTTATCAAGACTCATACCCTCCTCCAGCAGAGCCTGATTAAAACTATAGGCATTGAGGGAAGGGGTAATGCCGTATCCGGACGAATTTTGCACCTCTGCAAGCGAAGGACTTAACCCGGCTGTGCCTACCAGTGCAAAGGATGATGCCTTTATAAATGACCGCCTTTTCATAAACTAATATTAGTACAAATTAGAAATGCTTTGGAACTATTTTATTCACAAGCTCGAAAAAAGTATCTTTACTATCCTTCACAATAAATCTTACATCTTAATTAATAGACTATGAAAACAAGAAATTTTCTCACTATTGTGCTGATAGCACTTTTCTGCGGGCTATCAATTCAGTCTTATGCTCAAGAAGAATCTGCTGATCCCTTTCTGGGAATGTGGGCGCTGACCCTTGATTATGAAGACAGCAATGCAGGTTGGCTGGAAGTACGACAGGAAAAAGACTTCCTCGATGCGGACCTGCTATGGCGCGGGGGCAGCGTAACTCCGGTTGGTCATACCCTGCTTACAGGTGATATGCTCCTATTGGTGCAGGGCAGGGATGTAGTGAGAAAGATAGCAGGTAAACCCGAAAGAAAGCTTCACCCCATTCAATGGATTGAAGTGGCCAAAACAGGAGAGGATCGCATTGAGGGTGTGGCCAATTTCCCAAACAGGAATGGCGTTGGCGTTGAGGCGGTCTCATTCACAGGGAAGCGGATTCCACCGGAAGGAGAGGCTCCAAAGCTGAAGAAATCCATGTTCGGCGATCCGGTAAAGCTGTTTAACGGAACGGATATGGAAGGCTGGGAACTGGTTGAAAAAGGGGCTGTTAACGGCTGGAAAGCTGTGGATGGGGTGATGGTAAACGACCCGGTTCAGAAGCAGGGCGAAGCGCATATTCGATACGGGAACCTGAGGACTACTGCCACCTTTGAAGATTTCAACCTGAAACTGGAGGTGAATGTACCCAAAGGCAGTAATAGCGGGGTATATCTGAGAGGAATCTACGAAGTACAGGTAATGGACAGCTACGGAAAGGAGCTTGATTCGCACAATATGGGAGGCCTTTACAGCCGGATTACTCCCTCCGAGGCCGCAGAGAAACCGGCAGGAGAGTGGCAGAAGATGGATATTACCCTTTACAAGCGTTATTTGACAGTCAAGCTAAACGGAAAGACTATTATCGATATGCAGCCAGTTAGAGGAGTTACAGGGGGAGCCCTAACATCCGACCAGTTCTCACCCGGACCGATCTTCCTGCAGGGCGATCATGGTAAGGTGAGCTACAGGAATATAGTACTTACACCAATTGTTGAATAGCAAAGCTTAATCAATACCCACCTATGTCTATCCAGAGATTAATCAGCCTTCCGGCAGGAATGAGTGAATACTTTTCCCGGCTGGCTCACCCCGATCCAGATTCATGGTTTTGCGCTTCGGATCCTGTAGAGAAGAAGGTGGGCTCAGGAGGAGGAACCGCCCATCTTTTATGGTCGGCGTACAGTGCGTCTGGATTTGATGGAACGATGGAAATGTGGTTGCAGGAGAAGAAGAGGCTTGTGATACATTCCGGAGGAGAGAGCCGGAGGTTGCCCGCTTATGCACCCTATGGAAAATCACTTCTTCCATTGCCCGTATTCAGGTGGTCTAAGGGACAACACCTGGATCAGAACTTACTTGACTTTCAGGCTGGGTTTTATCAGAAAATTCTTCAGAATGCCCCAGAGACTTATACAACACTCATTGGCAGCGGTGATGTAATGTTTATCTCATCGGATCGATTTAAAAAGCTTCCTGAAGCAGATGTGCTGCTATTTGGAATCTGGGTGGATGACAGCATTGCATCACGTCATGGGGTGTTTTTCAGCCGTCGCCATCAGGAAGACAGGCTCTCTTTTGTAAGACAAAAACCTGCTGTAGAAGAGTTGAGGGACCTGGCCCAGGAATATCTGTACCTGATGGATTCGGGGATTGTTATGATGAATAGTCGGGCTACCCGGAAACTGATGAAGCTTTCAGGCTGGGAAGAGGGTAGCCAATCATTTTCCGGAGGCCTTCCTGAGCATTATGATCTGTATAGCGAAATGTTAACGGCCTTTGGTGATGAGTCGGAATCAACAGACCCGGAACTGTCAGAACTTACCGTTAAGCTGGTTCCATTACAACAGGGAGAGTTCTATCATTTCGGCAGCAACAGTGATATGATCGAATCTTCTCTGAGGCTCCAGAACAGGTTTATGGATCAGCGCCTTAATCATGCCAGGGAGAAAGAGTATCATCCATCCATTTTTCAGCAAAATGCTGAGGTGAAGCTAAGTTTCAAAAGTGATAACCACCATATCTGGATTGAAAACAGTTATCTACCCAAGAGCTGGAAGCTGAATCACCATCATATTCTTAGCGGGATTCCCCCAAATTCCTGGGAGCTGGAACTGCCAGCTAACATCTGTCTTGATTTTGTGCCGCTGCAGGGAGATGAATATGGCATGCGGATCTATGGCTACGACGATGGATTCAGAGATTCACTTGATAAGGGAGCCATCTGGATGAACCAGAGCCTTGAGCTATGGCTGGCTGAACGTGATATATCCGCCGAAGCAGCGGGATTTGCAAAGGATGCTTCCATTTATGACCTGGCTCTTTTTCCCATTGGGACAGTGGACGAGCTGGAAATGATTTTGCTGGAAATGCTGGATGGAGCAAAGAAGGGATCACTCTGGCTTGACTCGAAACGGCTCTCCGCAAAAGAGCTATCTGACAGGGCCAATGTGGCAAAACTTTACCAGCAGCGGGATGAATTGAAACTCCTGTCGCTCCCAAAGCTGGCTGCCAATCATAATAAGAGCATTTTCTACTTCCTCGATCTGGAGAGGACATCGACCGAATACCGAAAATCATTCCTGGAGCTTCCAGCCGATCTGTCGGTCGACGATGCGCTTATTAAAAGGATCAACGACTCCATGTTTCGGGCCAGGGTTGTAGGTAACAGGGAGCAGTCAGCTTTCTACGAAAAGCAGGCTTTCGGAATACTTCGGCAGGAGATGATCGAAACTTTGCGAACGGAACCTGTAAGTCCCTCAAGGAACATTCTGGATGATCAGATACTCTGGGGAAGAAGCCCGGTAAGGCTGGATCTGGCGGGAGGATGGACAGATACACCACCCTATTGTATTATGGAGGGAGGTAAGGTGGTTAACCTATCGGTGGAGTTGAATGGACAGCTTCCACTGCAGGTCTATGCGAGGCCACTTGAGGAGCCAAAGATTGTGCTGCGGTCCATTGATCTGGGAGAGAAGACAGAGATCAACAGTTTTGAAGAACTAAATAACTATATGCAGCTGGGAGGCGGATTCTCCATTCCAAAGGCAGCACTTGTGCTGGCAGGATTTGGCCCCCTGTTTTCGCAGAAGGATTTTCCCGATCTGGCCACGCAGTTAAAGTCATTTGGCTGTGGAATTGAAATGTCACTGCTGGCTGCTATTCCAAAGGGATCGGGCCTTGGAACCAGTTCCAACCTCGCTGCGACCGTGCTTGGAACCTTAAGCGAATTTTGTGGCCTGAACTGGGACAAGCATGCTATCGCTTATCGTACTTTGATCCTGGAGCAGATGCTCACAACCGGTGGTGGATGGCAGGACCAGTTCGGAGGAATCTTTGAAGGAGTCAAATTGCTGGAAACTGAAGCGGGAATCAGGCAAAATCCGGGTATAAAATGGTTGCCCGACCAGCTTTTTACCTCTCGTGAAACCCGGGAGATGATGCTCTTGTATTATACAGGCGTAACCAGGGTGGCCCATGATATTCTGGGTGAGATTGTAAAGGCCATGTTCCTGAACTCTTCAAACCACCTTGAGATTTTCAGTGAGATGAAAATCCATGCCCGGGAGACCTTTGATACCATCCTGGGCAATGATTATGAGGGTTTGGCCGAAAAGGTAGCCATCAGCTGGGCCATGAATCAACGTTTGGACGAAGGTACCAATCCACCGGTGATCCGTAAGATGATTGATAGGGTGGATGATTACCTGCTGGGATACAAATTGCTGGGAGCAGGTGGTGGCGGATATCTGATGATGTTTGCCAAGTCTGCAGATGCAGCCATGAAGGCAAAACAGAATTTGGAATCAAACCCGCCCAACGCTCGTGCCAGGTTTGTTGATTTCACCGTTTCAAAAACCGGTTTCCAGGTCTCCCGTTCCTGATCTGTTCCTCAGGAATTATTGAATGGTATTGTTTTTGAATCTTTCAACCTCAATATGTCCATGAACCACCTCTACGAATGGCTCTCCGTTTCTTAGTCCGGCCAATCCATAACCGGTTTCGGTGGAAATAAAGCATTGAAAATTGTTACCCAATTGCGAATTGATATAAAGTGTTTTATCTATAGCATCATAAAAGAGACCGGTAAGACCTTGCATTAATGCATAACTTGACAATGCCCTTGCATACCAGTGACCACACTCGTATTCATTAAAGGGATTTCTAAAGGTACCATCATATCGTTTTCTTACCTCCTGTACGATTTCCAGTCCCTTTTCCACCTCGCCATGCATCATCAGGTGGGAAGCCACCTGGTATTCAATGCCGGTCCATACCTCATTACTGTAAACAAAGGGTAGTGAGGGTTGATCACCCTGTGGCCAGGTACAGAGAAGCAAACCACCGTCCTTTCCTGCTCCAAATCCGGATCGTTGCGGATTTACATGATCAGACAGATCGGTTCTGAAATTATAACGGTGAATGGAATTCAGGTGACTATGAACCTTGTCACGGTCCAGGAACTCAGGCAGTCCGCATACGGCATTAAACCACGCACCGATTATACCATCGGCCAGGCACCCGTTCCCATACTGGTATTTGGGACCCTCCTTTTTCAGAATGTCAAAGGCTTCCTTGCTGTAATTGATATTCCAGTTGGCCTCCAGATGTTCATCGGGAGGAGGAGTTCTCAGGCCTTTCCAGGTGGGTTTTTGGATAAAGTATTCCCCGTTATAAAGATTATCTTCCATATACCTTATTCCATTGTCCAGGATATTCTGGAAGGAAGTGATATCCTCGCCGAGAGCTTCTGCCATTTCTAACATAGCCAGGGTTGCACCCAGATAGATGCTGCTACACATTCCATCGGGTCCCCAGAATTCAATATCATAGGTGTTGTGGTGAGGCTCCACCAGTACCCCTATCCTGTCCGGATCCCAGCTATGTGAACAGAATTCATAGCTTGATTTGATTTTTGGCCAGAGTGCCTTAAGCCACTGCATATCTCCTGAGATGCGCCAGTCACGGTAAACCTTCATCATTCCCCCCAGCTGGCCGTCAGCTGCTGCATGAAAGCCATGATCGGTGTATTGGATAGGTAGTGCTGATCGGAAGTTCTGGTGACCTGCTTCATCCTGACTCTGCAGGAACTCGGTTTCCCTGAGGCTTCGTTCCAAACGAGGGAAGAGATGGGGAATGGCCTGTGCATAATTCCACACATGGGTACAGGAACCGATACAACATCCGCTACCTGCATCAAAACAACCCTCAAATGCCCATAAAGCCCCGTTTTTCTGTCTGAGCACCGTGGGAGATTTTAATATTCCCAGGTTAGCAGAAACGGCTTCAAGGACTTCCGGAGGAAGGTCAGAGGCATAGAAGGTCTGGCTGAACAGATCAGATTGATCTCGTAGTTCTTTGTAATTGGATTCCAGGAATTGAGATACTTCATAGATGTCTGCAAACTTTTGGGAGTACCAGGGCTCATAGAACTGGGATGTATATTCTGATGAACAACATGCGGTGGCAGGATCACAGGCGATAGCTTCCTCCTCTACAGAAGGAATGCCTCCAAACCTCTGATCTGAATGGGGAACATACCACGACATCAGAAGGTGTATGGTTTTTGAATCTCCTGGTTGCAATGTAAATGGAACATAGAGTGAGGCATTGGCAGACCCGGAGACAGCTGTATCAGAAACCGCATGGGCTTGTTCAATATCCTTCCACAGCATGGTGCGGGCATCGTACCAGCCCCCCCTGAACCACCGGTGATCCACCGTGGCATCCTCCAGGGTGGAGATGGCAAAATCACCTTTGTAATGAGGCTTATCAGGGAAGCAGGACTGCGCCAGTATAAATCCGTTCTGGATCTTCTCTATACTGTGTCCCTTATTTCCATAGAAGTTTCCCCATTCATTTGCCCCTCGGATACGCATAAAGTTCTCTGCATGGTAAGAAAACACCATATTTAAAACAGAGTCTGTCTGGTTGGCAAAGGTATACTCAAGCGCAGCCATGGGCATGGAGGATAGGTCTTCCTCCCCTGGACTGAATGGACTCCAGCCTTTGATTTCCACATCAAGGGGGAGGTCGTCATCTTGAAGCTTCACTGTTGCAAAAGGGAACCTTGCCAGGAATTCAGCATGATCAAACCTGGGAAATCCATAGCTACTATTGGAGCTTCCGTTTCCAGTATAGTGGGCACCATATAATTTGCGTTCGGGTACCGGGCCCTCCAAAACTTTGGAACCATTTTCCATGCCTTCTACAGCGATGGCCCCGAACATAAAGGGTTCATTGAATACATCAGGTTTATGCCTGACCGAAACATGAGAGATGGCTCCGGTACCCTCAAGACAGATCATTCCGGCACCGATTCCCCCCATGGGGAAAGCCACACGGTTCAGGCGCTCTCCTGAATAAGTGGTGTTAAATGCAGCACCCTCTTTTTCCGGTCGGGAGTTGCTGCAAGCACTGGCCAGGCAGGTGAGGGCTATCCATAAGAACAGATGAGGAGTTTTCATGTTGTACATATCATAAAGATTCAATCCACCTGCTCTTCTTCAAATATATCAGAGTAGTCCATGAAGGATTTTGATGCTTATCAGACAAAAAAAAAGCCCACCAGGGCAAGAACCAAAAGTACAATGGCTGCAATTTTAGCACTGGACTCTTTTCCTTTCAAGGCCTGAATGACAGCATGGTAAAGCAGGTAAATACCGAAAAGGCTAACAGCAAGTGCAACTACGCCACCCAGGGTGAAGTTGATCCCATAGAAAAATGCGAGAAAGGCGTTAATGGGATAGACCACCATTAAGGATGCACTTACCCTCAGGTTGGCTTCAAAATCGGTATTGCCACCGCAGATCGCTGAGATCACAAGCATGATAATTCCACCTATGAAAAGACCAATTATCGCAGCTATGACAGACCAGATCAGGGACATAATCCCAACTGCGCCACCTAAAAAGCTGGCACCCATGGCAGAAAAACCAAGAACACTCCATAAAAGTGCAAACAGTCCTGCTAGAGTACCATAGATTGCGGCTTTAATAAGAGGTTCTGCTAATCCCCCTGTCAGGGGCATGGAAGCAAAATATCCTTTGGGATTCAGCCAGGTTTCCCGGGATTCGTTTAAAATCTTCTTACAATCGATGCTTTGATCCCTCCTGATTTAGTTTTTTGAAGACATAAATTACGAAGATTGTAAGCTAACTCCAAACCCTAATCAAGCACTGGTAGCATGAGTCTAAAAGTGGTTCCTTTTCCTTCCATGGATTCCACCCCAATTTGTCCCCCGTGGTTGCTGATAATCTGACGTGAGAGGCTTAAGCCTATTCCAGACCCCTCCGGTTTTGTGGTGTAGAAGGGCACAAAGATTTTTTGCAGTACATCAGGCTGGATGACCGGCCCGGTGTTGTAAATTTCAATGGATACCTGGTGGAGGATTCTTTTTACTGAAATATCAATGAGAGCTTCCTTCTCATCTGACATGGCCTCTGTGGCATTCTTTATCAGATTGATCAATACCTGTTTGAGCTGCGCCTCGTCGGCCATGATTCGGAGCTTATCTGGTCCATGATGAAAGGAACAGGAAATTCCCTTTTCCTTGCAGGGGACTTCATACAGCTCCCTGAGCTCGTCCAGCATATCTGCCACCTGCACCTCCTTCTTATCAGGCAAGGGCAACCTTGACAACTGTCGGTAACTGCCAATAAACTCTGTTAATGCCCGGTTCCGGCTCGAAATGGTTTTAAGGGCGGTATAAAGGTTGTCAATAGTCTTTTGGGAGATCCTGCCTACATCTTTGGATTTCCCCTCACTCTCAAGCAGCATAATTCCCGTTTCTGTCAGCGAAGAGAGCGGGGTCAGGCTGTTCATGATCTCATGGGCCATTATGCGGCTAATGGTTTGCCACGACTCCATCTCTTTCTGTTCTATCTCAGGTTCTATGTCCTGAAAGGTGACAATCTTGATAGGTGCTCCACCAATTTTAACCGTATTCACAAGCACAAGCAGTTGCTTTCCCGTTGGACTGGTGCTAAGCGGGATCATTTGCCTGCCTGAATCACCCATGGATTCCACTGCCTTTGTAAAAAGAGGAGCTCTTTTTTCTATCTCAGACCACGAAGGATTTTTAGTATTGTACACCCCCAGGGTATTCAAAGCAAGCGGATTGATCATTTCCGGCTCATTGGCTTCATTGATAGTCAATACGCCGGTGTGAATGTGTTCCAGTATGGTTTGGAGGTACTGGTATTGTGTCTCTTTCTCGATCCTTGCAGAAGCAATGGCCCTGACAATTTCCTGTGCAGAATCTGCGAGTCCTTCGAAACCAAGTCCTGCAGCTTTATTCTGGATGGTTTTATTATAGTCGTCATAGCGTATAGAGTCAAGCAGCGATTCCACGATGCTGTTGGTACGGGCTATGGAGTGGAATAGCTCCACGATAAAAGCAAGCAGGATCAGGCTTACACCAAGGACGGTAAACAACCTGGCCTGTTTCCCAATAACAAGTGTCAAGGCCAGCATGGTCATAAAGATCAGGACCAGGCGGAATGAAATCCGGAGCACGTATTTATTGAATACCATATTTCTTCATTCTTCTGTAGAGTGCATTTCTGTCTATACCAAGGTCCGTGGCTGCCCTGGTAACATTTCCCTTATTGGTAAGCAAAGCTTTTTGTATCAATGATTTCTCATTTTCCTCTATGTTCAGAGTGATCCCAGTAGCACTTCCTCCACCGGTTGATCCATGCT